>Ga0256826_1001925_pt1 | contig 12850 bp, 14 predicted proteins | sample CV79metaG_FD_185975 | JGI IMG/M metagenome (GOLD analysis project Ga0256826, IMG submission 185975) | Hydrothermal vent microbial communities from East Pacific Rise, Pacific Ocean - CV79 | ecosystem: Environmental > Aquatic > Marine > Hydrothermal vents | place: Pacific Ocean: East Pacific Rise...
AGTTTATGATTTTGTTTTAAAGTAAAGTTTGTATTAAATGTATAGTACAATTTTATGACTTTATCTGAAAAAGTAAGTTTAAAATCATTGACAATGATTTTTTTTGCTAAACTTTTTTTTACTCTTTGCCCTTTTTTTACATAAACAATATCTGTCATATAATTAACTGATTTAATATGATTTATATATTCATTTTTTATATCTTCTTGCTCATCTTTATCAAAAATACCATTTTTATTTTTATCATGATTTGCTAATAAATCTGTTTTAAATTCCCAAATAATTTTAAAAGAAGTTTTTGTTTTTTTTGCATCTATTTCTACATGAACATCAGCTATTGGTATAGGGTCTTTAAAAGGTGGACAGGCATAAACACTTAGGCTTAGTAGTATTAGAGTGATTATGATTTTAAACATATATTTTCCTATTATTTTATCTTGTTCGCGTACAAGTATCGTTGTAAAATTATCATAGCTGAAATAGAATCAATCCGACCATCACGAAGATGTTTCATTTCACCTTTTATGAGAGCTTCAGCTTCTTTAGAACTTCCGGCTTCATCTTGATAAAAAACTTTACCTTCAAAAGCAACTAAGTTCATAAAGTGAGCTATACGTCTTTTCATCTCTTCTTCACTACTTCCACCAAGTGGGACACCAACAACAACAGTATCTATTTCCCACTCTTTTATAGCTTTTTTTACTTCATCAGATGCTTGATTGCGATTTTTTCTTATGATTGATTGTAATGGTGTTACTATATCTTTATGTGCTGAGTAAGCTAAGCCTATTCTTTTTAAACCCAAATCTATTGCTAAATATTTATTTGCCAAGACAAAAACTCCCAAACATTTTATCTAACATCTCATCATTTTCAAAAGGTCTTGTAATACTAGCTATTGCTTTTACAGCTTCATTTAGATGAAAAGAAAATATCTCTAATTCTTGATCTTGTAAAGGATATAGTGCTTCTTGTATATTTTGCATAGTGGACTCAACTGCAGTTATTTGTCTTTGAGAAATTAACATCATTTCATCTGAAGAATTTGTTTTATTCATAATGTTTTCTAATGCTTGGACTAAGTCATCTACATTTTCTTTAGAGTTTATGCTCATATTAAAATCAATATCTTCATGAGAGAGCTTTTTTTCTAAATCTATTTTATTTTTAACATATAAAACTGTTTTATTTTGAGTGTTTTCTTTAATGAGCTTAATGATTTGTTTATCTTCATCATCAGCTTCTCTTGAAGCATCAAAAAGTGCTATTACGATATCGCTTTCATTAATTGCTTCTAAGCTTCTCTGGATTCCTATACGTTCTATTTCATCATTAGCTTCGCGTATTCCAGCAGTATCAACTATACGGATAAGGTGTGTACCAATTTTAACTTGTTCTTCAATTGTATCACGAGTAGTACCTGCGATATCACTAACAATAGCACGATTATAGTTTAGTAGTGCATTTAAAAGTGAACTTTTTCCAACATTTGGTTTTCCAATAATTGCTACTTTAAAACCTTGCATAAGACCTTCACGAGATTTTGAAGCGATAAGTGTTGAGTTGAGAGAAATGGTTAATTCTGATAATTTTGATTTTATTTGAAGTACTAAGTCTTCTGGCAAATCTTCTTCTGCATAATCAATACTCACCTCACTAAAAGCAAGTATATGAATGATTTCATCACGAATATTTTCGATATATTCTTTCAGTGAACCTTTCATCTGTTTTGCTAAAATTTTTGCTCCATCTTCACTCTTAGCTTCAATGAGTTGTGCTATTGCTTCTGCTTCACTTAAATCAATTCTACCATTAAAAAAAGCACGTTTTGAAAATTCTCCAGCTTGGGCAAGTCTTGCACCAGCTTTAAGTGTAGCTTTTAAAATAGATTGAGCTACTATAAATCCACCATGACATTGAATCTCAATAATATTTTCAGCTGTAAAAGAAAAAGGTGCTTTAAAGTATATAACGATAGCTTCATCTATTAACTCATTATTTATATTATAAATATTTGATAGATGAGCATATCTTGGAGTAAATTCTACTTTATGAGTTAATTTTTTTGCAATTTCTAAAGCATCATCCCCACTTATTCGGATAATTGCTATAGAACCGATACCATTGGCTGTAGCAATGGCACAGATAGTATCGTTAGTTGTAGTAGTCATTAATAATAATAAATTTTAGTCCATCGCGAGTTGAACGGATAGCTACATATTTATTTGGATATTTATTTCGTAGTTCTTTTAATGCAATTTGAACTAGTACACCATCAAGTATTTTAGTTTGAGCTCGACCATCTCTATCTACATTCTCATAAACACCGTTTAAGTATCTAGCTACTGATTCTTCTTGATTTTTTAAAAATTCTGCAATTTCAAGACGAAGTTGTAATTGGTACTTAGTATTTATCCAATTGAATATCATGTAAGAAAGAGCTTTATATCTGTACCCCTCTTTACCTATTAGAAGTGCTGCATCTTCACCTTTGAACTCAACTAGTAGTGTATCTGCATCATAAGCACTAACTTCAACTTTATCAATATTAAAACAAGTTAAATTAAAAAGTTCATTTATCTCTTTTTCTACAGTTTTTGCTACTTCTTTAGCATTTGAAGTATCTTTTGTAACCGTATTTTCTTCAATAATTTCTTCATCTTCATAATCTGCTGTGAAGTTGATATCGTCCATATTGTAATCTTCATCATCTTGAGTACTTACAAATGATTCAGGCATAATAGTATCATTAAAAACTATAGGTTTAGACTTTTTCTTATTTTGCTTTTCTTGTTTTTTTGCTACAGTTTTTACTTCTTTAGTTTTTTTAGTTTCTTTAACTTTTATGTCTTTAACTTCAGGTTCTTTAATCTTTACCTCTTTAGTCTCAACATCTTTAGTCTCAATATTTTTAGTCTCAGTTTGTTTTTTGGAACTTTCATCTACCTTTTTTGTTGCAACAATAATGGCTTTCTTTTTAAATAAACCTAAAAAACCATTACTTGGTGATTGAACTAGCTCTATATTTAACTCAGTAACAGAACACTTTAACTTTAGTGCTGCATTACTATATGCTTCTTCTAGAGTTATTGCTTCTATTTTAATCATCATTTTTACCTGAATCTTTTTTAGCTTGTTTTTTCTCTAACTTTTCTTTTTGTTCCTCTTTATGCTCCATTTTATGAGCATGGTCACTTATTGCAATTTCTGCATCTTTAGCATTTTTAAATTGTGCATTTACAACAAATTGTTGAGCGATTGAGAAAATATTATTTGTAAACCAGTAAAGTACTAAACCTGATGGGAATGTTACAAAGAAAAATGTAAAAATTATTGGTAAAAATTTAAATACTTTTTCTTGCATAGGATCTGTAAAGTTACTTGGTGTAAGACGCTGTTGATAATACATTGATGCACCCATAAGTATTGGTAATACAAAAGTATTATCCATTCTTGAAAGATCAGTTACCCATAACATCCATGGAGCACCTTGAAGTTCAACTGCATTTAAAAGTACACGATAAATTGCAAAAAATACAGGAATTTGAAGTAGCATTGGTAAACAACCGCCAAGTGGATTCGCACCATGTTTCTTATATAAGTCCATTACAGCCTTATTCATACGCTGTGGATCACTTTTATATTTTGCTTGAAGAGCTTTAACTTGAGGTGAAATATTTTTCATCTTTTGCATAGATACCATACCTTTATAGGTAAGAGGATATAGTACTGCACGAATAAGTAAAGTCAATGCCATAATAGCCCAACCCCAGTTACCAAATAAGCCATGTAGCCAAGAAAGAAGTGAAAATAAAGGTGCAGAAGCAAAAGTAAACCAACCATACTCAATAGTATGAGTTAAAACAGGTTTAATAGCTTCTAGCGTTTTGTACTCTTTTGGTCCTATGTAACCATGAAAGTTCATATTTTGTAATGCTTCAAAATAAACAATAGGGTTGCTATCTCTATCTCTTTCAATTATGATGTTTGTATCAGGAAGAAAACCATACATAATAGTAGCGTTATATTGATCAAATGCTGCCGTTAAAGCGATATCACTAAAAGTTTTTCTACCCTCTACATCACCATCTTTAAACATAGTTAATAGTTCATCATTTGAGTAAACTAATGCACCAACAACTGCCATCATTTGCTCTTTTTCATTTACTTTTGGTCTTTGACCTAAATAAATAAAATATCTTTTATCAGAAGATACAGAAACAGTTGCATCATAATGTCCATCAGCATAAAAAATTATCTTTTTTACTACTGTAAGATTTGATAGTTTTTGAGTTAAAGTTACACTTTTTGCATCATTAAGGAGTTCAATACTTGAAACATCTGAAGTATATGGAGTTTTAATAGCTTCATTATTTAAATTTTGATCTAAAAATCTTAAAAATAATGGTTTTGTTCCAGTTGGAGAAATCATTTGAGAGTGAAGATTATCTTTTGTATTTCTCTTTTCTTCTAATAATTCTTTAGAAGATATGCGACCTAATGTATCGATTTTTAAAATAAAATTCTCATTTGTTACGGTTACTAATGTATTTAAGTTACTTGATATCGCACTTTCTTGAGGTGATATCTCATGACCTGCTATATCTTGTGCTAAACTTTGTGTAGTCGCTTGTGCATTTGCTTGCGTACTAGTTTGTACATTTTGCGAAATTGTTTTACTTGTTGAAGCATCTTGTGCCGCCTCAGGTTCTGCTGGTGGAAAAATTGCTGTATATGCTACAAAAAATACTACTGATAACAGTACTGCTATCATTAATCTTTGATTTGGTGTCATTTTATCTAACACGATTACCCTTTATATAAATAATTTTTTATCATGTGGAAACGATTATTTTTTTCTGGAACAAGCCAATATTTTATAGAAGTTATTTCTAGTTTTTTGGGCTTGCAACATAGTTTATTAAGCAGTGGATATTCTATCCCGCCATCAAATAATTGATTACATCTTAGTATTCTAGTAAAAGTGTTATAAAAAGCAGTTAAAAGTGAGTTGTTTTCAAAGTTAATTCGTGCATATTCGCTACAAGTTGGGTAATATCTACATGAACCATAACCTATAAGTGTGAAAAATCTTTGATACAACCATAAAAGCTTAAGTAATAATTTTCTTAACATTATGATACTTTAATGGTTTTTAGTCTATTTAGTACTTTTAAAAAGTCTTGAGTGAATTTTTCATGAGAGACTTCATTGATAGCTACTTTTGCTACAAAGATGTACGTACCATCTTTTAAATCTGAAGAATACTCATAAAACAAAGCACGCATTTTTCTTTTTGCACGATTTCTTTTTACAGCATTACCTATTTTTTTGGTAGCAGTAAATCCAATTTTTTTGATGTTTTTTGTGGGAAGGAAAAAGAGTACTACACTACTAGAGTGAGCATCTTTTGCTTTTCTGTATATATACTGAAACTCTTTATGAGCTTTTAGTGTATAAAAATTACCTAAACTGACAATCTTTTACGACCTTTAGCTCTACGACGGTTAAGTACTCTACGACCATTTTTTGTTGCCATTCTAGCTCTGAAACCATGAGTTCTTTTTCTTGGCGTACTATGGGGTTGGTATGTTCTTTTCATAGACATATCCTTATTTAAAATTAAGTTCGCAATGTTACATAAAACTTACTTAAAGAACGGTTAAGCTTATGCTTTATTGATTTAAAAAATCCTTCAATGTATCTTGATGAGATTGATTATGTGTGTTAGATATATCAAATAACTTCTCTTTTTGCCCAACATGACAATCTCTACAAGCCTGAATGACATCATGTTCACGAATGTTTGGCTTATTTATCTTACTCATCGGATGACATGCAAAACAATCGTTTCCACACTCCGCCATTGAACTTGGATTAGCGGAGTGACATTTTATGCAAGTGAGCATTGGCTTATGTCTTAAATCTTCATTTATAGTAGGAATTAGTTTTGGATGACAAGTCATACAATCACCAGTACATCCAAACAATGATAATGTAAAAAATATTAAAAGTGTTAAAGTTTTCATAGTAAAATTATAGTTAAATTCTATTTACGATATCTTTACAATCACTTCATCATCTTTCATCTCAAATGATGCATTAGAACCCTCAGATAAGCTTCCATCTAAAATCAGATCGGCTAATCTGTCTTCAACTATCTCATATAACGCACGTTTTAGTGGTCTAGCGCCATAAAGTTCATCAAATCCAGCTTCTGCTATGTATGCTTTAACTTCTTGGCTTAAAGATATAGTTATATCTCTTGAATGAAGTTTTTTTGCAATATCAGCGAAAAATATATCTACAATATCTTTAATTTGCTCACGACCTAAAGAGTTGAACTTTACAATATCATCAAGTCTATTTATAAATTCAGGTTTAAAAGCACTTTTTATATCTTCTTCTTTTATATTAGAAGTTAAAATAATTATAGTATTTGTAAAATCAACAGTTACACCTTTGTTGTCAGTTAATCTTCCATCATCTAAAACTTGCAAAAGCATGTTAAAAACATCTGGATGTGCTTTTTCTACTTCATCAAAAAGTATAACGCTATATGGTTTGCGTCTTACCGCTTCAGTAAGCTGTCCACCCTCTTCGTAACCAACATATCCAGGTGCTGCTCCAACAAGACGACTGACCGAATGTTTTTCCATATACTCACTCATATCAAGTCTTATCATTGCATCCTCAGAGTCAAACAAAAACTTAGCTAAAGTTTTAGCAGTTTGAGTTTTACCTACACCAGTTGGACCTAAAAATAAGAAGCTTCCAATAGGTCTGTTACCTTCACTAAGTCCAGCTTTATTTCTTTTTATAGCACGGCTTACTGCAAATGTAGCATCTTTTTGTCCAACTACATCTTTATCTAATTCATCTTGTACATGAAGTACCTTTTGTTTTTCACTCTCTAGCATCTTATTTACTGGAATATTTGTCCAACGCGAAATGATAGATGCTATAGACTCTTCATCTACATTGTTTTTAAGGAGTGTTCCCGTTGCTTGAAGTTTGTCCCAGTTTTCATTTACTCTTTTTTCCTCTTCAATAAGTTCAGGAATTTCACCATATTCTATCTCTGCTGCACGATTAAAATCAGATGAATTTTTAGCACTTGTTGCCTCTCTTCTTTTATTTTCTATCTCATTTTTTATAGTAGAAATTTTCTCAAATACTTCTTTTTCAGTTGCAAATTGAGCTTCAAGTTTTCTTACTTCTTCATCGACATCTGCTAACTCTTTTTCAATTTCAATTAATCTTTTTTCATTAGCTGGAGTTTTTTCCATCTTAAGTGCTTCTTTTTCCACACGTAACTCTGAACTAACTCTTTTTGCAGTGCTTAAAACGGTTGGTTCTGACTCTATTTGCATCTTTAATTCAGCGGCAGCTTCATCTATAAGATCTATAGCTTTATCTGGTAAAAATCTATCAGCAATATATCTATCACTAAGTCTTGCTGCAGCTACTAAAGCCGAATCAGTAATAGTAACATTATGATGAGTCTCTAAACGCTCCTTAATCCCACGCAAAATTTGAAGTGATTGATTTACAGTAGGCTCATCAAGGTTAATTGGTAAAAATCTTCTTTGAAGTGCTGTATCTTTTTCAAAATATTTTCTATATTCTTTTAGAGTTGTAGCCCCTATAGTATGAAGTTCTCCACGAGCAAGAGCAGGTTTTAATATATTTGCTGCATCCATAGAACCCTCAGATGCTCCAGCACCTACAATAGTATGAATCTCATCTATAAAAAGGATAATTTTTCCATTTTGTTTTACTTCATCAATGACAGCTTTTAGTCTATCTTCAAATTCACCACGATATTTTGCACCAGCAATAAGTGCGGACATATCAAGTGCTATAAGTTTTTTATTTTGTAGAGATGTTGGTACTTCACCATTTATAATTCTTTGTGCTAAACCCTCAACTAAAGCTGTTTTACCAACTCCTGGTTCACCTAGCAACATAGGATTATTTTTAGTTTTACGGATTAAGATTTGCATCATACGAGTAATCTCTTCATCACGCCCAATTACAGGTGAGAGTTTTCCCTCACTAGCTTGAAGTGTTAAATCTATTCCAAATTTTTCTAAGCTTTCAAGAGTTTCATCTGAACTTTGTGAATCAATCTTAGCTCCGCCACGAGATGCTTCAATATTTTTAGCAAGTTCACTTACATCAATGTACTTTTTAAATAAACTAACATAAGGTTCATTCTTTAAATTAGCTAATATATACGTATCTACTGCTAAAAAACTATCCCCATTTTTTGTCATGAGACCTGCACCATTTTCTAAACTTTGTACAAAGTTTTTAGAAAGTCGTATAGATTCTTTTGTTAGAGTTGATGATTTTGGTAGTTTTTCACTTACAGACTTTACATCAAGTTCCATTGCTATCTTATCTATGTTCATTTTATTAAACATCTGATTTAGTACAGAGTTAGAGTTTGTAAGTAATGCCCATAAAAAGTGTATAGGCTCAACTTCTTGATTTTTATTGTGTAGAGCTAAAGATATAGATGATTCTATAGCCTCAGTCATGTTGTTTGTTAGTTTTTCAAAAATATTAGGTGTCATAGTATTCTCCTTTTTATAAGAAAGTAATCTCTTATAAATTTCCATTTATTATTTAATTACAGTGATATTATAGCAAGTTGAGTGTTATCTTGTCAAGTTTGCTTAGTCCTTTTACTGTATATGTAACTTTTACCTAATTTATAATATAATAGCATTACTAATAAATAGGATATTAAATGCCAACAATTACAGATGCTATTAAAAATCGTTCATCAAAAAGAGCATATCTAGCAAAAAGTGTATCAAAAGAGATTCAAGAAAAGATTTTAAAAACTGCTGCAATGACACCAAGTGGTGCAAATATGCAACCTTGGATAACTTATGCAATCAGTGATGAGGATATTCTTAAAAAAGTAGGTGATGCTATTATAGAGGTTATGAATTCTGGAGTAGAACATGACCAATTTATCCAATACTATCCTGTAAAATGGGTAGCTCCCTATAAAAAAAGACGCATTATAACTGGAGCTGGTCTTTACAAACTAATGGAAGTTGATAGAAAAGATAATGATACTAGAATAAAAATGTGGCAAGATAATTTTAGATGGTTTGGTGCTAAAACTGTGTTTTTTGTTTTTACAGATAAGGCAAATATTGATGAATCTCAAGGTACATTAATTGATTGTGGTGCATATATGCAAAGTATCATGTTAGCTGCACAAGAATTTGGAGTAGATTCTTGTCCACAAGGCTCAACTACAGAGTTTGGAAAAGTTATAGCAAAAGCATTAGATATTCCTGATAATTTAGCACTTTTATATAGTGTAGTTTTAGGTTATGCTGATGGGGATGCAAAAATAAACTCTTATCAACCAGCCAGAGTTTCACTTGATGAAAGTGTTACTTTTATTTAAATTTATATCTACTTAACATAGAGTCATTCCCGGTAACTCCTCCACTATGGATATACAAAATATCTTCATGAGTTTGTTCTACTAAAGTTTTCCACATAGCTGGAGAGTAGAGTAAATCAAACTCTATTCCTGCATTTAAAAGTTTTTTATGAATTTCTAAAAATTCAGGGTATGGTTTAGCAAAATGGTATTTTTTAGATGGTTCTAAAATAATTAAATTATTTGGTATCTCATGAAGTGCTGACATTTGTTCTTTTAAATATTCTACATCTCCGACACATGGTGTAGTATAAACTTTGTATTCTGGTAACTCTACTGCTAAAAAAAGTGCAGTAGTTCCAGTTCCTGATGGTGTAGCAACGCAGCGTAAAGCAAGTTTAGCTTCACGAATTTCATCTGCTAAAACTTTTACACCCTCTCTTGCTTCTTTAACTGCTCCACCTTGATCTACAATGAAAGTATTTGCATCAACTTCTAAACTCAAACTTGCTATATAATCTTTATAAATCTCATTTTCAAGTTCAATATGTTTCATTCCAAGTTCTAAGGCATAAAAATAGTTGCCAAGCTTTTGCTCTTTTTGTCTTGAAGAAATTGGTTTTGAGTAGTAGATAAATTCCCACTCTTTTTGTTTACACATTGCCCCAATAGCTAACATTGCATTTGATTGAGTCCCACCATAAGAGATAATTTTTTTAAGATTTTGTTTTGGAGTTTGTAAGAGAGTGTAGAGTTTTCTGTATTTATTTCCAGCAAGATATTTATCATATAAATCATCTCGTTTAACGTAAAAAATCCTATCGTCTAAAGTAATTTTAGAGATAGGAGTCATAATAATTATTTGATTACGATTTTAGCTTTTTTATGTAACTCTTTCATTCTTTTAAACATTGCAGCTTTTGCTTTTTCAAGTTTTAATCTTCTTTCAATTACTACTTTTACTTCATCAAAAGATCTTGTTTTTTTAGCTTTTTTATCTTCAAGGTAAATAACATGATAACCAAATTGTGTTTTAACTGGCTCAGATACAGTTTCTACTTTCATAGAAAAAGCTTTTTTAGAAAATTCTGGTACCATTTGACCAGGTGCGAAATAACCTAAATCCCCACCTTTTGCACCACTAGGTCCTGTAGATTTTGTTTTTGCAAGTTCTATAAACTTAGTTTTAAGAGCTACACCTTTTAAACCTTTTAACTCTTTTACTATTGCTTTAGCTTCTGATTCTTTTTCAACTAAAATATGACGAGCATGAACAGACTCTTTTTCATTAAATTCTTCTTTATTTTTGTTGTAGTAATCTTTCATGTCTTTTTGAGAAATTTTTATTTTATCTATCTCTCTTTTTTGCCAAACTTGGATTGCTATCTCTTTTTTAACACTTGCTATAATTTCAGCATATCTATTTTTAAAATCTTTTGATTTAAGAATATTTGTTTTTTTAGCATCATCATAAACCAACTCTTTTGCAACTAATTGTTCTAGTACCTGTTTTCTAAATTCTTGTTGTTTATCTTGTGGAACTTGATTAAATCTACCTTGAGTTGCAGTCATTAACTCTTTTTCAACATTTTCTTGAGTAATGGCTGTTCCATTAACTGTTACAAGTGTTTGAGCAAATGCCATAGAAGATAGAAGTGCTAGTGATGCTACGATTTTAGTTGTTGTTTTCATTAATATTCCTTGTTTTTCTGAAAAATTTTAGTACTATTTAACTAACAATTAATAAACAAGATATAATTTCACTATGAAAAAAGCAACAAAAAAAGAAATTTTAGAGATTCATGAACTTTTTATTGAGCGTTATAATGATGCTGTTACAGAATTAGAATATAAAAATGCTTATGAGTTAGTTGTAGCTGTAGCACTATCTGCGCAGTGTACAGACAAAAGAGTAAACATAATAACTCCTGATTTTTTTTCAATATTTCCAGATACAAAAACTTTAGCAAATGCAAATCTTGATGATATAAAAGTATTAATAAATAGTTGTTCATTTTTCAATAATAAAGCAAAAAATCTTCTAGCAATGGCTAAAAGAGTTGAAGAAGTTTATGCTGGAGAGATTCCTATGAATGAAAAAGATTTGCAAACATTGGGTGGTGTTGGTCAAAAAACAGCAAATGTTGTGATGATAGAATATACTGGGGCAAATCTCATGGCTGTAGATACTCATGTATTTCGAGTTTCACATAGACTTGGTCTTAGTGATGATAAAACTGCCATAAAAACAGAAGCTACACTTGTAAGGAAGTTTAAAAATAATCTTCATGCACTTCATCAGGGTATGGTTCTTTTTGGTCGCTATGTATGTAAGGCTAAAAATCCAGATTGTGAGAAATGTTTTTTGACACAGTATTGTAAAACAAAAGAAAGCTTTAAAGTATAATGGATTACTTTTTGCTAGTAGTCTCACATGTATAAATATCTATTAATAATTCCAGCACTTTTAATATTCTCAGGATGTGTAAATAAGCACGGTCTATCAATTAAATACTATAGTGAATGTGATGAATACTATGATTTACAAGGTTATTATCATAAAAACTGCGGTGATGATGATGTTGTTACCTATAAGACTATGAAAAAAGAAGCCCAAAAAGCTATAGATTATGTAATGGATGAAGAGGAAAAACCAAAGGGTAATGTTTACTAAAATGCAATAACAGAGATATTTAATACTTCATTAGAAGTTATTTATGCTCTATTATTTAATAGCTATAAAAGTAGCAAAATTTGCCCAGCGAAATACAACTTCACAATGAGAAAAACCACAATTCTTAGCCATTTTAATATTTTCATCTTCACTATATGGAACTAAAATATTTTCTAGTGCTTCTCTTTTTTGACTGATTTCATACGCAGAATAACCTTGTTCTTTTTTAAAATCGTAATAACACTCTATTAAATCTTTATTTAGTTTTGAGTGATGGCTTATGACTTTTTCACTAAATATAAAAATCCCATCATCTTTAAGTGAAAAGGCTATTTTTTTTACAAGTTCTTCTCTAACAAGTGGACGAATAAATTGTAAAGTATAGTTACTTACAAAAACGTCAGCTTTTTCATAATCAAACTCTAAAATATCTGCATTATGTAACTCTATTTTAGCACCTAGTGCATGAGATTTTTTTCTAGCTTGAGCTAACATGGCTTCTGAGTTGTCAAGCCCAACTAGTCTAATTTTATCATTATTCGCATTTGTTGCTATATTTATGAGTAAAGAGGCAGTAGAAGAGCCTAAATCGTATAAAAGTCCACCATCTTGGAGTTGTTTTAGTGCAAAAAATTTAGTAATATCTTGAGATTCTTTGTAAAAAGGCACACTTCTGTTTAGCATATCATCAAAAACTACTGCTACTTCTTCGTCAAATTCAAACTGTTTTTTTATTGGTTTTGTAAATACTTTATCATTCA
>Ga0256826_1001926_pt1 | contig 12838 bp, 12 predicted proteins | sample CV79metaG_FD_185975 | JGI IMG/M metagenome (GOLD analysis project Ga0256826, IMG submission 185975) | Hydrothermal vent microbial communities from East Pacific Rise, Pacific Ocean - CV79 | ecosystem: Environmental > Aquatic > Marine > Hydrothermal vents | place: Pacific Ocean: East Pacific Rise...
GAAGAACACTGCGAAAACTATGGTGTAAAAATGGACTTTAAAGAGCTAGAAAAAGAGTTAGAGACAGTGCGTTCTTTAGATGAGTATGTTGAGGAGTTTAGGTAGGTTTGAGGGTGTCATGCCTAGGGGAATTTTGATATAATATATCAAAGAGACCGTCGTTAAACCGTCGGATACCGTCGGAAAAAAATCGGTCGCGACCGATTACGACCGAATAATGATAAGGTATCGGAAAAGTATCGGATTGTTAGGGCAAGAAGAGCAGATACTTGAATGTATCAAAAATAACTTCTATAGATGTTGAATCATTGTTTCAACTAAAAGAAGTCTTATTAGACATATGGGACGTGGGCGTAATACCTATTATGTATAAACGACCTGTAGGGTGACGCTTTCAGCTCACCACAAAACCAAACACGCATAAAAAAACCCCTCGCCGAAAGGCTTCTAAAATTAGACTTCTTATTCTCCTTTGGTTATAATGGTTTTACTTAAAAATTGGGAAATTTAAAATGGGTAATAATAAATCTGAAAAAGAAGTAGAGTGGTATAAGGTTTATCATGAGTTGGCTAAATTATTAGCTGATATTGATGGTGAAAAACTTTATAAGAAATGTATAAACAGTGAAGAGTTTCAAAAAGAACATAAGTGGTTTAATAGTTTTAAGGAAGAGACACAAAAACAGGAAAATAAAGAAAGAGAATTAAATAGAGAAATAATAAGAAGTTTAGACCCTATGCATGTATTTGCAAGTTTTAATGGTTTTAGAATGAGTCCCAAATCAAGAACTGACAGAATAAACTCATATTTTAATTTACTAGGGAAAGAGAATATAGATAAAGAGATTAATTTTACAGGTTGTCCGAGTCCTATTATGATTAAATTAATTGCTGTACGAGAAGAAGAACATCAAAAACGGATATGGGAATCCTTTAAAGAAGCTATTAAATGTTCCAAAAAAAAACTAAATGATGATTTTATTAATTTTGATAAATTAAAAGAGTGCTATGGTATCACTATAGAATCTTTTACCGTTTTACTTTTTTGGATAGATTCTAAAAACTTTTTACCTCTTGACAAAAATACTTTAGCCCTATTTGAAACGAATAATAAATCAGTAGAATATTCTTCTTGGAAGAAATATAAAGATATATTAATAAAAGAACCTACTAATATATATCAAATTGTTGCTAAAATGGCATGGAAGTGTACGAATGAGTTAAGTGAAGATAAAGATGATTTAGAAAATTTTGGTATTACAAAATGTCCAAATAAAAGTTTAAAAATTATTGCTATTAAACCATTAAGTGGATGTAATGAAGATTTTTTAAAAGGTTTAAAAGAAGACGAAGTTTATCTTTTTGATAAAGCTTACACAGTAGATAATACTATGAAAAGTATTGAATATGATAAGAAGAAAGATATTCAGCTTTTTAATCAAGATAATTTACAGATAAATATAAATGCTATTGTTGGAAAAAATGGTACGGGTAAAAGTACGTTAGTAGAACTTTTATTAGCTTGTATAAATAATATTATTCATTCAACATACCAATGTCCAAAAGAAAGTAAGAAAAATATTACTAAAATAGAAGAATTAAAAGTTGAATTAATTTTTGAAAATTTATTTATATATAAAATTATAATTGATAAAGAAATTTTTATTTATAAATTGAGTTTAAATGAACAAGGTATTTATAAAGAAGGAAGAAAGCAAAATATAAAGTATTTTGACTTAGAGAAACTTTTTTATAATATATTAGTAAATTATTCTATGCATAGTTTAAATACAGACTCCAATAATTGGCTTAATGCACATTTTTATAACGATTGTGATACTCCTATTGTACTTGAACCTTTTAGAAAAAATGGAAATATCAATATTCAAAAAGAAGAAAAAAGAGTTAAAAAGAGATTGTTAGAAAATTTATTAAATCCTGACGAAACTCTTGGATTTAGAAAATTAACACAACTAAAAGCAGAAAAATTTAGTTTTGAAATACCAAAAACAGAAGATGAAAAGTTTAAGGGTTTATATCAGAATAGAATATTGAAAAAATTATATACAGATAATAATGTTAATATTGTAGAGCTTTCAACGAATATAGAAAATTTTATACAAGGAAATGATAAATTAAACATTAAGAATTTACTACCTCCTGAATTTTTAAAAACAGATATTATCTTAGAAAATAATATTCGATTTTCTACTTTAAGCTCAGGAGAAAAACAAAAAATATACTCGATTAATTCTATTTTATATCATATTCAACGATTAGATAAAGAGAAGAAATATCAACATATAAACCTTATATTAGATGAAATAGAACTCTACTTCCACCCTGAACTGCAAAGAACTTATATTAATGATATTATTGAAGCCATTAAAAAAGTGGGTACAGAAAATATTCTAGGAATTAATATTACATTTATTACTCACTCTCCATTTATACTTTCTGATATACCTGAGAGTAAGATATTATTTTTAGATAAAGAGAGTAAAGACATAAAGGCTAAAACAGTACCAAAAGATAATGGTATTCAAACTTTTGGAGCAAATATCCATACTTTGTTAAGTGATAGCTTTTTTATGGATAATGGGTTAATGGGAGAGTTTGCAAAGGGTAAAATAAATGAGATAAAAGAGTTTTATGAAAAGGTAATAGAAGAGAAAAAAACAGATGAAAATATAGAGTTTTATAATAAAAATAAAACAAAATTTGAACAGATACAATCAATTGTAGGCGAACCATTTTTAAAAATAGTTCTCAAAAATTATTTAGATGAGATCCAAGATATATTACTTGAAGAAAAAGCCCAAGATTTAGATATTGAAAAAATGATTGCAATACATGGAAAAGATAAAATTATGGAGATGTTAAAAAAATCATGATAAAGATTAACTATCCTAAAAATATAAAAAAGTTAGAAGATGATTACTATAATCAAATTACCAAAAAAACATTTAGCTGTGTAAAGTCAAATAAAACGGTTAAGAAGATGTGTGATGAGAAATGGTTCGATAAATCAGATAAACAAAATTTAGAAAAAATATTCGATATCCTTTTAGAAAAAGATAATGAGTTTAAAAAATTTTTTAAAGACAAAGCTCTCAAAGATATAATTTTGGCAAAACCTGAAGAGTTAAAAGAACTATTAAATAAATTTGGAGAGATAGATAAGATAAATAAATTATATGATTTAATAACGGATATATTTAAATATAGTGGTAAGTTTCAAAGTGAAGTTATAACAGATTTTTTTACAAATAATTTTGACTTTAATACTTGCTTTTATTGTAACAAAGATTTTATTTTAAATTTTGATGCCCCTAAAAAAACTTCAACATTTCAGCTAGACCATTTTTATGATAAAGGAAAATATCCTTATTTAGCACTATCTTTTTATAATCTAATCCCTTCTTGTTCTACTTGTAACTCATCAAAAGTCAAAGGTAGTAAAGACTGTTTTAAACATGATAGTAGAGTAGGAAACTTTGAAAATGAAACTTGTAAAATACCAAATCATAAAAATTTCGATTTTGACCAAAAAGTAAAATTTAAACTCTACCTAACCGACTCCTGCAAAGACCTAAACATAAAAGAAAAAAAGAACATAGATATAAAACTAAAAGAACGATACTCAAATGAATACGAAAAATACATAGAAGTATTCCAATTAAACTCACGCTATAAAGCCCACAAAGACATAGTGTTAGAGATGATAAAAAACGCCGAACTCTACCCCGAAAGCCGACTAAAAGAGCTTCAAGACCTCATAGGTATTCCCTATCAAGAGATAAAAAAGGATATATTCAAACTCATAGGTGATGAGGTTGATTTATCTAAAGAACCGTTTTCTAAGCTTCGGAGGGATATGGCTTGGGAGTTGGGGTTGGTGAGATGAATTTAAATTCTAATACGCATTTTCAACGAGGACGTTGGGAACAAGGGCGAAGCCCTGTAGGGGGTGATTGCTATCACACCATTTTAAATTTTATATTCACAATAAAACTTTACATTTATTATCTACTTGAAGTTGGTGCGATGGCAATCGCCCCCTACGGATGTTTTAAAAATCAAAAACATTACAATTTGCACCAAAGGGCATTTCCTCGTTACACTCACGGCACATATTTCTTACAAAAATTATTTTTTAATGTTAAAATATTGAGAATGATATAAAGGCTGACCTAAATGGGTAAAAAATTACAAATAAGAAACAGTACAGCTGAGTTTTTAATATTTACAACGCAAAATGCAGAAGATAGTATAGAGGTGAAAGTAGTAGATGAGAAAACTATGAATAAATTCGGAAATTCCGAATTTACTAAAAAACTTACTAATGACTATAACTTTGACATGATGATTTAGCTTATTGAGTAAATTTAAAAAAAGTAATATCATTTAGATAATAGTCAATACGTATGTTTAAAGAGTTTGCATTAAGTGAATTTGAAAAGTACAGAGTTGTTCAAGATAGACTTTATAAAAATGATTTTGATAAATTGATGGAAGAAAGTAAATGAAGCAAAGAGAAAAAAATGCTCCAATACGGAAGTATACTTACTAAAAAATAACTTTTATTTGGAAGTATAATGAAAAATATATAGATGTATATTACTCCTTTAAAATTAATCCCTTTAATTTTGATATAGATAGTAAATATAAATAATTTTAAATAAACCAAAGGAAAAAAATTGAGTTACCTAATAGACACACTAACTAAAAAAATAGGTTTTTTAACAGCTATTTTAGCACTTTTATTGTCACTGCTCATTGGTTACGATGCCATGATGCGTTACTTTTTTTCAGCAGGGTCTATTGCTCTGCAAGAGGTGGAGTGGCATCTTTTTGACATTGTTTTTTTGTTGGGACTCTCTTATGCGTTAAAGCATGATAAACACGTTAGAGTAGACATACTCTTCTCCTCTTACTCAAAAGATACAAAAGCCATAGTACAAATCTTTTCCATGTTGTTTCTACTTATTCCTTTTTCTCTTTACTTTTTAAATGGTGCTTATGAGATGACCATGCAGTCGTTTTTACAAGATGAAATCTCATCTGATCCAGGTGGATTAGCGTATAGATTTGTCATAAAAGGGGTACTCTTTTTAGCTTTTGTACTTTTGGTGCTTCAAGCTATTTCAGAGATTATTAAAGCCTATGGAAAGTTAGATTCTAAGAGAAATCTTGTTTTAGGATTTCTCTTAATTATTGGATTTATTGCTTTTTCTACGCTTGATTTAGCCTTTTGGATTGACCCTTTGTGGCTTATGTTTTCGTTAACCCTACTACTTCTTATGACAGGTTTTCAAGTGGCTTTTGTTTTTGCTGGTGTGTCGCTCTTTTTTGCACTCATCTCTGATGAATTGGGATTAAAAGTTTTAGATATGCTCCCTTACCGTGTTTACGGAATCATGGGAAATGTCACACTTATGTCTGTTCCTCTTTTCATCTTGATGGGACTTATTTTAGAAAAGTCTAAAATGGCTGAAAACCTTCTGCTCTCCATGGCTAAACTTTTTGGTGGTGTTCGTGGTGGTCTTGCCATCTCTGTGGTTGTTGTAGGAGCCATTTTGGCTGCAAGTACAGGCATTGTTGGGGCATCTGTGGTGATGATGTCTCTTATTGCTTTGCCGTTAATGCTAAAACATAACTACTCACCAGAACTAGCAACAGGTGCCATTGCAGCTTCGGGGACTTTGGGGCAGATTATTCCTCCCTCTATTGTGCTTATTGTGTTGGGTGATCAGATGCACCTCTCTGTGGGGGACTTGTTTAAAGCAGCAGTTGTTCCAGGGCTCATTTTAATTGCTCTTTATATTGTCTATATACTCATTTATGCTTTTTTTAACAAAGAGGTTGCACCTGCAATTCCAAATGATGAGCCATATGGGAAAGTTTTACGAGATGCTCTAAAAGTTATTGCTCCACCTATGCTTTTAATTGTAGCTGTTTTAGGTTCTATTTTTGCTGGTATTGCCTCTCCAACAGAGTCAGCAGCCATTGGAGTACTTGGGGCTTTACTTTTAGCATTTTTAAATGGACAGTTTTCGTTCGAACTTATGCGTTATGCTTCTGTTGAGTCTGTAAAATTGACCTCCATGATATTTATGATACTCATTGGAGCAACAGCATTCTCTTTGGTTTTTAATGAGCTTGGTGGAGATGTAATGGCAATGCAGTTCTTTCAAGATGAAGTAGGGGATAAGTGGATGTTTATTTTCATCTCTATGGCAGTTATTTTCTTTTTGGGCTTCTTTATTGACTTTATTGAGATTGCTTTTGTGGTTGTGCCAATTTTAGTACCCATTGCTCACTCTTTTGGTATTGACCCTGTTTGGTTTGCCGTGCTTATTGCTCTAAATATGCAGGCATCATTTTTAACGCCACCATTTGGTTTTGCACTCTTTTATCTAAAAGGTGCATCTGGTGATATGGTAACAACGGGACAGATTTACAAAGGTGTGCTTCCATTTATTGCTTTACAGCTAATAGCTTTGTTAATTATAGTACTATTCCCTGATTTAATTTATTTGTTAGGATAGTAGGAGAAAACAATGGATAATAGAATAGACTTTACTTTAAAACCTGATACAATAGAGAATCTAAAAGCATTTGCTGATTTATTAAAAAAAGATGTCTCTTGGGTTTTAGAACAAGCTTTAGATGAGTATTTTGTAAAAGTACAAAAAGAGTTATTGGAAAAAAATATGGCAGATGAAAACGCCATGACCAATTTGGACTATGACGAGTTTTGGGATGGAGTAGATTTTGAAGATTAAGCTTTAGTTGCTTGTTCTTCTTTTTTGGTTTCAGATTTTTTCTCTTCTACATAGTTATGCATAGAACCTAAAAGTTTTCCACCTTCATGAGTTTTAATATTTTTAACTGTAATCTCACCTTCAACTGAACCTGTTGTCCCTATTTCAAGTAGTTCAGAAGCTGTTACTTTTCCTTCAAATGCACCATTTACTGTAATGTTTTTACTCTTCATTGTTGTTGCTTTTACTGAACCTTTAGCATCAATATTAATAGTATCTTTTGATTCAATAGAACCATGTACTTTACCAGAAATTAAAAGTTGTTTTACTTTAATTTCATTAGAAATATTACCATTTGGCATAATTTCTAATGAGTCACAGTAGACAGCACCATTTAATGTTCCATTAACAATAACATTAGTGGCATTAACCATCCCATTAACAGTACCATGTTCACCGATAACTACAGAAGTTACTGATATATCTCCATGTAGTATTCCCTCAATTTGTACAGCACCTTTTCCTTTTAAGTTTCCAGTTACTTCTATCTCTTCAGCTATAAAAGTACTTTTTACTTCATTTATACTTGTATTATTTTTCTTATTCCCCTTGAACATGACCTTAATTCCTTTTTTAATATAAATTTAACAAAATGATTATAATATATTATCTTATAAAAATAGTTTAATAAAATATGGAAAATAATAGTTAATTATTGTTATTTTATATTTTTTATAGTTTAATATTTTATTAAACTATGTTACTAATATATAAATGATATTTTTTATATAGTTACTTTTCGCTAGAATTAAATCTTATAACTAAATCTAATAAAAAAGGCTGAACAAAATGGGACACGACAGAGAAATCAATCAAGTTAATATTATTCAAAATGCACTTAGTAGCTATGAGGGTTTTACTTCAGGTGAAAAAAAATATTGTACAGAGCATCTTGCTGAGTGGGTATCAGAAGATAAAACTCTAAATTTACTTATTTCTAAATTTGAAGAGAAATCTTTAGATGCTAAGCCTTTTTTAAATGAATTAGGTTTAATGGCTTAGTTTTAACTGCTCTTCTTTAGGAAGTTGCAAAAGTAATGGGTTATCCTTCTCTTTTAACCACTTTAAGACTTTTGTAATTTCCTCTTCACTCATTGCTGTACATCCAGCAGTACCTTTTCCACTTTTATTTTTTATATGTATAAAGATACAAGATCCAGCTTGTGATTTTTGATTTGGATTATGGTTAACAACAATACCATATTTGTAAAGACTGTTTTGTAGTTTCATATGTTCAAAACTTTTATAATCTTTTTGTGTTGAAGTACTGTCAACTATTTTGTTGTACCAAATAGAGTTGGAATCATCAACACAGTGGTCAGTTGTTCTGTAGGTAGCGTAAGGAAAGTTCATTCTAAACGTTGTAGATTGGTATCCAAAGGCATTTTTTAAACTAAAAAGTCCAGCAGGAGCTTTTCCATCACCCTCTTTTTTTATATACTTCGCATTTTTGGGTGTTTTATGAAGACCAAGACCCCAACCAAGTCCGTTTCGTCCAATGACAACATTTAGTTTTTTTCCAACTTTAACCCAATGATTGCCTTTTTTTTCATAACGTTGAAGTTCACCATTTTTAGTTGACCAATTTTCAGTAGTTACAACCAAGAGTTGTTTTGTGCTTTTAGGAATAACAATGTTGTTGTGTTGAGTTGTTGTAGTAGGTTGTAAAGGTTTTTTTTCTATGCTTGTCGTACAAGCTACAAAAAGTAGTAAGGGTAGGGTTAAGAGTCCAATTTTTTTCATTATGCTATAATCCTATATTCATATTATTTCGAGGACAAACCATGGAAAGCTTAGGATTTCTCTCTGTACTTATTCCACTTTTTATCATCATTATGGCAATTATAACAAAAGATGTTGTGGTATCGCTATTTTCAGGCATATTTTTTGGAGAATTAATACTTAATAATTACAATCCACTAACAGCAATGATTGCATTACTTGACGGTTTTATTGGACTCTTTTCTGAGGGCTGGATAACTAAAACTATTCTGTTTGCACTGCTTGTAGGCTCTATCATTAAACTCATTACTCGTTCAGGTGGAGTCGATGGTTTTGTAGCTTATTTGAGCCAAAAACAACAAGCCTTAGACTCACCTAGAGGTGCTCTGTTTTTAGCCTATTTTTTAGGTGTGGTTATTTTTATTGAGTCTTCCATTACAGCTTTAGTTGCAGGAACAGTAGCCAAGCCCCTTTGCGACAAAAATGGTGTAAGCCGTGAAAAACTAGCATTTGTTTGTGACTCAACCTCAGCTCCTGTCTGTTCTCTTATCCCTTTTAATGCTTGGGGTGCTTTACTTTTAGGACTCATTGTAACAGCCATTAATGATAATATTATTGAAGGTGAAGGTATTTCACTTCTTATTGAGTCTATTTTATATAATTTCTATTCACTCATTATCTTAGCAATTGTTTTTTTAGTTATTATGTTTGATGTAAATATAGGTTCTATGAAAAAAGCAAAAGCTGTTAGTTTTAAAGAGGGTACTAAAAATTTGAAAGAGTATCGTTCACCTTGGTTAATGATTTTACCTCTGCTGGTTCTTATTGTAATGGTACCTCTCTCTTTGTACTATACAGGAGAGGGAGATATTTTAAAAGGTTCAGGCTCTACGTCTGTTTTTTATGCTGTCATCACAACACTTATGTTTACCTATATATATTATATGATAATGGGGTATATGAAGCATAAAGAGTACTTCTCTGCACTCTATGAGGGTATTTCAGACATGATTCCCATTGTGCTTATTTTACTTTTAGCATTTCTTATTGGTTCAGTCATTAAAGAGTTAGGTACTGCTGATTACATTGCTACACAGATGAAATTGGCTCATGTACCTGCTTATTTTCTTCCAGCCATGGTTTTTGTTGTTGCTGCACTTACAGCGTTTTCTACGGGGACAAGTTGGGGAACATTTTCTATTATGATGCCTATTTCCTTGGGATTAGCAGGAACATTTGATATGCATATTCCTCTTATGATTGGAGCAGTTATTTCAGGTGGAATTTTTGGGGATCATGTCTCTCCAATTTCTGATACTACAATCATCTCTTCAATGGCAAGTGGATGTGACCATATTGAACACGTTAGAACACAGATGCCATATGCATTAATTGCTGCATTTTTTGCAACCCTACTTTATCTATTTTTTGGATACCTTTAGGTATAATAAACGTTAATTTTTTACTATACATATTATAATATATATTTTGAAGGAACTTTATGAGCGATTTGTTTGAGAAAAACCAAGACATACAAGAGGTAAAAATTGAAGATAGTATGAGGGGTTCATACCTTGACTACTCTATGTCAGTTATTGTGGGGCGTGCCTTACCCGATGCACGTGATGGTTTAAAACCTGTTCACCGAAGAATACTTTTTGCAATGAATGAGCTGAATCTTTCTCATAGAGCTCCTTATAAAAAATCGGCGAGAATCGTCGGTGATGTTATTGGTAAGTATCACCCACATGGTGATAACTCTGTTTATGATGCTTTAGTACGTATGGCACAAGATTTCTCACTAAGAGCTCCACTTATTGATGGTCAAGGAAACTTTGGTTCTGTAGATGGTGATAATGCAGCTGCAATGAGATATACCGAAGCACGTATGACTAAGATTGCAGAAGAGCTTCTTAGAGACATTGACAAAGATACTGTAGATTTTACACCAAACTACGATGACTCTATGAGAGAGCCAGATGTTTTTCCTTCTCGTGTTCCTAACTTACTTCTAAATGGTTCATCTGGTATTGCTGTTGGTATGGCAACAAATATTCCTCCTCATCGTATGGATGAGCTTATGGATGCACTACTTCATATTATTAACAACCCTGAGTGTCCAGATGAAGAGCTACTTAGTATTGTAAAAGGTCCAGATTTCCCAACTGGTGGTATTATTTTTGGTAAAAAAGGTATTACAGATGCGTACACAACAGGACGTGGTCGAATTAAAGTACGTGCAAAAACACATATTGAAGAGACAAAAAACAAAGAAGTTATTGTTGTAGATGAACTCCCTTATCAAGTAAATAAATCTCGTCTTATTGAGAACATTGCTCACCTTGTACGTGACAAGCAGATTGAAGGAATTTCTGAAATTCGTGATGAGTCTGACCGTGAAGGTATGAGAATTGTAATCGAACTTAAGCGTGATGCAATGTCAGACATTATTTTAAATAATCTCTTTAAGCAGACACAGATGCAAGTGACTTTTGGTATTATCATGCTTGCAATTGAAAATAAAGAGCCAAAAGTATTTAAACTTCGTGAACTTCTTGACCTTTTCTTGAAGCATAGAAAAACAGTTATTATTAGAAGAACTATCTTTGAACTTGAAAAAGCAAAAGCAAGAGCTCATATCTTAGAGGGTCTTAAAATTGCTGTTGATAATATTGATGAAGTTATTAGAATCATTCGTGAGAGTGAAGATACAGAGGCTGCAAAAACAGCATTAATGCAAAGTTTCTCTCTTTCTGAGATTCAATCTCATGCAATTTTAGAGATGAAATTAAGAAGACTTACAGGTCTTGAAGTTGAGAAAATTGAGAATGAGTTAAAAGAGCTTTATGAACTTATTGATTACTTAGAGTCAATTCTTAAAAGTGAAGAGATTCTAAATGGAATTATTGCAGATGAACTTAAAGAGATTGCAGGTAACTTCAAAGCTGAGAGACGTACAGAGATTGTAGATGATTATGATGATATTGATATTGAAGACCTTATTCCAAATGAGCCTATGGTTGTAACCATTACTCACCGTGGGTACATTAAACGTGTTCCTGTTAAACAGTATGAAAAACAGAAACGTGGTGGAAAAGGTAAGATTGCAGTAACGACTCATGATGATGACTTTATTGAACAGTTCTTTATCTCTTCTACTCATGATACTTTGATGTTTGTAACAGATATGGGACAACTTTATTGGTTAAAAGTTTATAGAATTCCAGAGGGGTCAAGAACAGCAAAAGGTAAGGCAGTTGTTAACCTTATTAACCTTAAACAAGATGAAAAAATTATGTCAATTATTCCAACGACTGATTTTGATGAAGATAAAGGTTTAGTGTTCTTTACCAAAAAAGGTATTGTAAAACGTACGAACTTAAAAGAGTACTCAAACATTAGAACCAATGGGGTAAGAGCAATTAATCTGGATGAAGATGATGCAATTGTTACAGCAAAAATTGTTATGCCTGAGACAAAATGGTTATTTGTAACGACTAAAAAAGGTCAATGTATTAGGTTTAAAGTTGAAGATGCAAGAGAAATTGGACGTGTAGCACGTGGTGTTGCAGCGATTAAGTTTAAAATAGAAGATGACTTTGTTTGTGGTGCAACAACCATTGAAGATGAAGAGTCAGAACTACTGATGTTGAGTGAAAAAGGTATTGGTAAACGTACAACGGCTTCTGAATACAGAGAGCAAAGTAGAGCAGGTAAAGGTGTAATTTCTATGAAACTTTCTGCTAAAACAGGGGATGTTGTAGGTGTTGTTCTTGTAGAAGAGGATAAAGATATGATGTGTTTAACAAGTATCGGAAAAATGATACGTGTAGACATGGAGACCATTAGAAAAGCAGGGCGTAATACCTCTGGAGTTAAAGTGGTGAACGTAGAGAAAAAAGATATTGTAGTTAGCATGGCAAAATGTCCAAAAGAGGAAGCAGAAGAGCCAGATGTTGTAAATGACGAAGGTTTAGATGACGCTCAAGAGTAGCTTTATACTTTTTCATACTTAATTATTAGAAAAGTGGGCATCTCTGCCCACGCTACAAAACAGCTACTTTCCCTTTAAACATTTTAAAAACCAACTTTTAAAAGCCAAGCCTCACATCTCTTTAGTTAAAATATCATCATATAATAATGGTTGAATTTTTTCAACAAAAAAGGATAGATGTGAAACAGTATAATGTAGCTGTGGTAGGTGCAAGTGGGGCTGTTGGTGAAGAGCTTTTTAGAGTTCTTGAAGAGGTGAAATTTCCTGTAGGAAATTTATTACCATTGGCATCTGC
>Ga0256826_1001927_pt1 | contig 12836 bp, 12 predicted proteins | sample CV79metaG_FD_185975 | JGI IMG/M metagenome (GOLD analysis project Ga0256826, IMG submission 185975) | Hydrothermal vent microbial communities from East Pacific Rise, Pacific Ocean - CV79 | ecosystem: Environmental > Aquatic > Marine > Hydrothermal vents | place: Pacific Ocean: East Pacific Rise...
AGGAGATAGTTTCTACTTAAACATAGCCCTTATTTTAAAAACTCAACTTCTAAATGCGGGCATAAAAGAGAAAAATATAGAGATTTTACAAGAGTGTAGCTGCTGTAAAAAAGAGAAGTACTTCTCCTACAGAGCTGATGGTATTACAGGTAGGTTTTGTGGAGTTATAAAGTTAGATTAACTCTATAACTTTTTTTGTAAGTTGAGCAGGAAGAAGTCCCAAAGACTCCTCAACAAGTTTAGTATTCCCATGAGTAATAAAATCATCACTATACTCAAAACTTGTTACTTCAACATCTAAAATTTTCTCATCTGCTAAAAATTCTGAAATAGCTGAGGCAACTCCACCCATTTTTGAGCTATCTGAAAATACAAACCATTTTTTATGTTTTAAAGCTATATCTCGCAACATATCTTTATCAAGAGGTTTTACAAACCTTAAATCTAAAAGACTCACTTCTTGATCTAAAAGAGTAGCAGTTTCATAAGCACGTCCAACACCATTTCCATAACCAATAAAAAGTATATCACTCTCATTTGAGCGCAGGAGTTGAGACTTTGCCAACTCAAATGGTGTAGATTCTGGTAAAAGTGTCTCTATAAATGAACCTCTCGGATAACGCAGAGAACATGGGTGCTGATACTCAGAGGCGAATGCCATAGCCTGATGAAAACTCTTCTCATCGCGAGGTGCAAAAAGTGTCATATTTGGAACTGCGCGTAAAAATGAGATATCAAAAACACCTTGGTGTGTCTCACCATCTTCTCCAACAATCCCAGCACGATCAAGTGCAAAAACAACAGGTAAATCCATCAGACAAGTGTCGTGAATCACTTGGTCATAACCACGTTGTAAAAATGTTGAATAAATTGTACAAAAAGGTTTAAAACCCTCTTTTGCAAGTGCAGACATAGAAGTAACAGCATGCTGTTCTGCAATAGCTACATCCCAAAATCTATCAGGATATACTTCCATCGGCTCACTCATACCCGTTCCACTCGGCATGGCAGCAGTTGCCCCAACAATTTTCTCATTTTTCTTCGCTAGATGCATAAGAGCTTCTGTATAGATTTGAGTTGCACTTTTAGTAGAGCTTTTTTTAGCACTAGATCCATCACTTAAATCAAAAGGTCCAACACCATGCCATTTTTCCTCTTTACCCTCTGCAATATCATACCCCTTACCTTTAAGAGTTTGACAATGAACAATGACAGGTTGTCCTAAGTTCTTTGCACGTTCTAGTATTTCAACAAGTGATTCTAAATTATGTCCATCTACAGGACCAATATAGTTAATCCCCATCTCTTCAAACATAATACCTGGAGTAATAAGTTTTAAACCCTCTTCCATTCTCTTAGCGATATAGTGAGCACCCTCACCAAAGTTATCTACAAAACTCTCAGTTGTTTTTTTAAAGCTCTGATAAAATGGAGATGCCATAGCCGAACTTAACATTCGACTAATCGCCCCAATAGGTTTAGCGATACTCATCTCATTATCATTGAGTATAATAACCATAGGATATTTTCTATCACCTAACTCATTTAGAGCCTCATACACCATACCAGCAGTCATAGAACCATCACCAATCATTACAACGGGAATACGTTCTTTTTGCTCACCTTTAAGTGCTATGGCCTTTGCAGCACCAACACCTAAAGAGATAGAAGTTGAACTATGTCCTGCAACAAAGTAATCATCATCACTCTCACTTGGTTTTGTATAACCACACATACCATTAAACTGACGAAGAGTGTCAAACTCTTCCCATCTATCAGTTAGAAGTTTATGGGCATAAGATTGATGACTTACATCAAAGATAAAAGGATCTTTTTTAGAATCAAATACCTTATGCATTGCTACAATAAGTTCTGTTGCACCAAGAGTAGAACTTAAGTGACCACCATTTTTACTTACTACTTTTAAAATTTTTTCACGTATATCTTTACAAACTATCTCTAATTCTTCTGTATTTTTCGACTTTATATTCATTAATTTTTAACCAATCTATTATTCACTTAAAGCTGCTCTTTTGACTCTTTGGAATCTTTTTGATATTTGAGCATCTATATTTCCTGCATCACTAATGGCAATTACCCCACCTTCACTTACTGCACTATCAGAGACTATCTCGATGTGTTCTAGAGAACCAACTTTTTCAGAGATAGCTCCATGATCTTTAGGATTAACTTTTAGAGTGACCTTTGAAGCACTCTGTAACTCTTTTATGAGTTCTTCACTCAGGTTTAAAGCTATAGCTTGTGAGGAAGTATCAAGTTCAACACTTACAACTTCTTTCGCAATATCTACTGCTGCAGATACCAACTCATTTTTAATATTTTCTAATGCTATTTTAAACTCTTGAGCACTTGCATCCAGAGTTGCTACAGAGCTTGAAAACTGATCTAGGCCATTTGCCACATCTTCATTCTGTTTCTCTTTTGCTTGCTCAAGTCCTGCTTCTAAACCCTCTGCAAAACTCTCCTCTTTGGCTTTTTGAAGTTCTACCGCATACTCTTCTTCTTTAGATTCAAGCTTCATCTGCAGTTTGATAAAGTTTGATGACATATCATCAGTCTTTTTCATTAAAGATTCAATTAGAGAGTCTTTAGAGTTTTGAGAAAGTGCTGAAGAGTCAATATCACTCTCTCTCACCCCAGGATTATCCTGTTTAGTATATTTCATCTCCTCTTCAACTAAGGCTGAATCCCCAGAAGAAGCACCAAGAGAGAGTACTTTAAAATTATATTTATCGACACTGTGATTTTCAAGTCTGCTGTTTTGAATTACTACTGCCATAATTCTACTCTATCATCTCTTCAGATGATCCCATCTGAATAGTTCCTGCTTCAGCAAGGGCATTAACACCCTCTACAATTTTTCTCTGAGCAGTTTCAACATCTTTCATTTTAACAGCACCAAGGAACTGCATCTCCTCTTCAAATGCTTCACGAGCTCGCTCACTCATAGCAGAGAAGAACTTCTCTTTAAGCTCTTCAGGTGAAGATTTAAGGGCAAGCATTAAGTCTGGTTTCTCAACAGCTTTTAGAACCTCGGTTATTGCATTCTTATCAAGTGAGACCATATCCTCAAAAGTAAACATCATCTCTTTAATGAGTGTAGCTAACTCTTCATCAACCTGTTCAATTGTAGAGAGAGTAGATTTTGCACTTTTTGCACCAAGACGGTTAAAGATATCAGCAACCGCGCGAGTTCCACCAACTTCAACTTTATAAGAGGCAAGAGACTCTAGCTTAGACTCCAAGACTGCAGAAACACGTTTAATTACAGAAGGAGAAATATCTCCAAGCTTTGCCATACGCATAGCCACTTCACTTCTTAAATCATCTGGAAAATATTGTAAAGTATCAGCAGCTTCTGTCGCATCCATATGTGCTAAAATTAATGCTATTGTTTGAGGATGTTCATGTGTAATAAAATCTGAGAGTTGCTGTGGTTTAATTTTTGAAAGATAGGCAAAGTTTTGAGTATTTTGCATACTTTTTGAGAGTTTTTCTAGAACTTTTTTTGCCTCTTCTGGACCTAATGTTCTATAAAGAAGTTCTCTTGCATACTCCATACCACCAGAAGTCAAATACTGACCAGATTGAAAGATTGCATGAAACTCTTCTAAAACAGCTGTTGCAACAGCTTTATCTATTGTTTTTGCACTTGCTATGTATTTTGAGACTTCTGTTATAGCATCAACATTTAGGTTAGAAAAGATTGCAGAAGTTGCTTCTTCTCCCAACTGGAGCAAAAGAATAGAAATTTTTTCCGCCATTCCCATCTCATCAAATGCGGCTTGTTGTGCTGGTGATAAAGTTGCCATTAGCTATCCTTTGCTTGAGGTTTTGTCACTTCTGCTTCTTCAGAAAGGAGTGCTTGAAGTAAAGAAGCAATCTCTTCAGGCCCATCTTCTGCCATTGTTCTCACTTTTTCTAAAAGAACCTCATGCTTAAGTTCATCTTCATCAAATCCATCTCCAACACCAAGTTGATCCTCAACTTTTTTACGCATAGCCTGTACTTTTTCGACTAAATCATCATCCTCTTCATCATCTATCTCTAAAATAGGTTTCATAAGAGTATCTTCCTCTTTTGATATTTCAAGCATACGTTCTGCAAATGGAGTAATAACTTTTTTATAAACGATAAGCAGTAGTATAAGTACAAAAATATATTTAAAGAGACCAGAGAAAGGTGCTAAATAAATCTCACTAAAGGCGAGTGCCTGAGAGACACCATCGGCACCAGGATCACTGTTATTACGTTTAAACTGAAGGTTTTTAACAGAAATTTTATCACCTCTAGCTATATCTATTCCTATAGATTGACTTGCTAAAGACTCTAATGCTAAAAGGTCTGATTCATCTAGGGAGCTATACTCTTGCTCTTCGCTTAGTGTACCATCTTCCGCCTGCTTATACTTGTACTTTCCATCGACCATAACAGCTGCTGTAATTCTTTTGATACGTGCAAATTGACTCTTAGTTGTTGAGACAGTTTTTCCAACTTCATAATTTGTTGTACCTGTATTTTTTTCATACTTTTCAGAACTCTGTTTACTTTCCAAGCCTTGAACGGGTCCAATATTACTCACAGTCCCCGGAACTCCACCAACTTGTTCGGGTGAGCCACCCTCACGTTTTTCTTCACTTATCTGCTCACTTCTTACAACATTCTCTGGATCAAATGTCTCAGATGTTGAGTTTTTAATTGAAAAGTCATACTCGATTGTAACTTGAGCTACAACCTTATCCTCACCTCCGACAAACTTTGAAATTACACTTACAATTTTTTTCTGTCTCTTCTTCTCTTCTCTATTTTTAAATCTCTGCTGCACTGATGAGAGCTCACCCATCTGTGCCATTTCATTCTCATCACCAAGTGTTTCACCATCATTGTTTATTAACATTACATTTTGGGATGTCATATTTGGAACTGCTGCTGAAACTAAATTCTTAATTCCTCGGATTTGTTTGGAAGACAAAGATTGTCCATCGACTAAAGCGACCATAACCGAAGCTGTTGGGGCAACCTGTTTTGATACAAAAAGTGTCTCTTTGGGAAGGGCTAAACTTACAGTAGCTGAATCTATTGGAGCAAGTGCATTTATAGTACGAGAGAGTTCACCTTCTAGCGCACGTAAGTGCTTAATTTTTTGATCAAAACTTGTAGCTCCAAACTCCTGTTTATCAAAAAGCTCAAACCCTACACCACTATCTTTAGGAATTCCTAAAGAGGCTATAGATATTCTCTGTTTATAGACTACATTTTTAGGTACTTTTATAACATTATTTGCGGAGAGTTCATAGGGGATACCATCTTTTTCAAGTTGTTCAACAACTTTTGCAGCATCTGAAGAGCTAAGGGAGTCAAAAAGGACCTCATACTTAGCGTCTGCACTATTTTTTGCAGTGTAGACAACCATAAAAATTAAAAATGCAACAATACCCACTATTGCCCCTGCAATAATAAGTTTCTGCTGCTTTGTTAATTTTTCATACAAAACAACTAGTTGCGAAAAAAGTACCTTAAAATCCATTAATCTCTCATTTTATAATTTAAATCAACTCTGCTGTAAGTTCGAAGAAACGGTCATTCTGTTCTGAGGTTCCAACTGTTACACGGATTGCATTCATACCATAACCACTTAAGTCCCTAACAATCATCCCTTGACGTAAAAGAGAAGAGGCTAAATCTGAAGAATTTTGGTTATCATTTAGACATAAAGTAACAAAATTAGTATAACTCTCTATTATAGCTATTTTTTTGCTCTTTGCAAACTCTTCATAGCGATTCATCTCCTCAAAACTTAGGGTGATACATCTATTAACAAATTCTTCATCTTCTACTGCTAAACTGGCTGCTTCAAGAGATAGTGTTGTAATATTAAAAGGAGGACGAAGCTTATACAATTCTTTAATAATTTTTGAGTTTGAAATACCATATCCAACTCTCATACCACCGAGTCCATAAGCCTTAGAAAAAGTACCTAAATAAATTACATTATCAAACTTTTCAACCAACTCTTTTGGTTCTACTTTTTTAGACTCATCCTTTTTGATGGCATACTCCATGTAGGCTCCATCGACTACTACTAAAGTATCACTGTCAACCTTAGCAATAAAATCAAAAAGCTCTTTTGAATCTATAGCATCCCCCGTTGGGTTATTTGGAGTACAGAGAAAGATTATTGAAGGTTTTTGTGCCTTATAAAGTTTATAAAACTCATCTAAATCATGTTTTTGAGAAGCTGTTCTAATAATCTGTGCTCCTACATGTTTTGCATAGATTTCATACATTGCAAAGGTTACACTATTAATAAGAATTTTAGAGTTTGAGTCCGCTTTGGCATGCATTAAAAACTCAATAACCTGATCACTTCCGGAGCCTATAATAAGATTTTCATCTTTAACTTCAAATCTCTTTGAGAGTGCATCTTTAAGCTTTGTCATAGAGTCATCGGGATAGAGGGCCATATTTGAGACTATATCTACAACTGCTTCTTTAACTTTTGGGGAACAGCCATAAGGATTCTCATTTGAAGCTAACTTCACAATATCTTTAGGCTCTATACCAAACTCACGAACAACGAGTTCTATTGGCTTACCTGCCTCATAAGTCTTTATAGACTCTAATTTTTTGTTAAAATTCAATTTTAATCCTCACCCTTAACATATGAACCAAGCCATCTGCTCTCATTCCACATCCTAGTCTTCTCCCTTAACATAACTTCCCAGCCATGTAACCTCGCCGTCATGCTTACTCAACACTTTCTGTATTCTTTCCTCATCTATATGACCATAAAAATCTATATAGAACCAGTACCCAAAGCCACCCTTATCTTTTGACGGTCGAGACTCAATCTTAGATAGATTGATATTTTCTTCATCAAAATCTTGTAAGAAATGCACAAGAGAACCAGCTTCAACTGCATCCTTTAAACGTACTAAAATAGAAGTTTTATCGTGCTCACTCATTCCATTTTTAAAGTCACTTAAAATAACAAAACGAGTTGAGCTATCATGTTCATCTTCTATATTTTCAAACATAGTCGGAACACTATAAAGTTTTGCAGCTATGTGAGAGCATATTGCAGCCGCATTTGGATCTTCTGCAGCTAGTATTGCAGCCTTTGCCGTTGACTCTACTGGAATCTGTTCAATCTCTAAAAAACCGTGCTGAGATAAAAATTCTCTACACTGCCCAAAACCCTTATCTTTAGAGTATATCTTTGTAATATCTTCAAGCTTTGTTGCTTTTGTTGCAAACGACATGTGAATAGGCATATAGAGTTCCGATACTATTTTAACAGAACTTTTTGCAAGTAAGTCAAGTGTCTCACCAACAATTCCATCACGGGAATTCTCTATAGGAACCACACCAAATTTGGCTCTTTTTGCTTCGAGTGTTTTAAAGACTGAGTGAATAGATCCAAGTGAGAGGTAATCACTCATACCACCAAAACGGCTCTCTGCCGCTTGATGAGTGAAGCTTCCCTCAGGTCCAAGATATGCAATTCTCTCAGGGAGTTCTAGATTACGGGAGACTGCAAATATTTCTAAAAATATAGCTTCTATTGCACCCGCGTTTAGAGTCCCATTCGAATCTTCACTTATCTTTGTGAGTCTGTCTATAATATCTTTTTCACGTTCTGGTCTATAAACTGCTGTGCCATCATCATGTTTAATCTCACCAACTCTTTCAACAACTTTCATTCTGCTGTTAAGAAGTTCTAAAATTTGATTATCTATAGAGTCAATTGCATCTCTACAATCTTCTAAGGTTTTCCAGTAACTTTTACTCATAATGTCTCCAATATCTCTTGCATATCCCCATATACAAAATCTGGTTTTAAATTTTCTTCTAAAAATGGGACTATCTCGGCCTCTGTTTTATACTTTCCACTTGTTACAAAAATTGTTTTCATACCCATCTCTTTTGCCCCACCTAAATCACCTTTTACATCATCACTAATCATTATGATATTTTCAAACTCTGCATCTGAGTTCTGTTGTTGAAGCCCTTTTAATGACTCCCCATAAAATGCGGTACTCGGCTTACCAATAACTGTATATAAACATGATGTAGCGAACTCTAGTAGTTTTAAAACTGCCCCAACTCCAGGATAGCGTTTTGAGTTTTTTGCATATATAGAGGTCTCATGCATCCCAACGAGCACAGCACCATCAAGAATAAAATCTATCATCTGTGCATACTCATCAGCATTAAAGTCCTCTTTGATTGCAACTAAAACAGTTTTTGGATTTTCATAATCTAGAACATACCCCATCTTTTGAAGTGTTACTAAGAACTCCTCTGCTCCATAAGCAGCAACAGTACTCTTTTGTACACGAGACTCCAGCAGCATAAGTGGATCAAGGTACTTATCAAAACTGAAATTAAAACCGATAGAGTTTAAAAAGCCATAAAAATCTTGTGAAGATTTTTTAGTATTGTTTGTAATCACCATATACGGAGTTTTATCCGCATTTAGCTTATCTATAAATGCGATACTACCACGAATTGGAGATTTATCACTGTCACTAATTAGAGTTCCTTGAACATCGATGAAGTACATATTTTTCTAATTCTCTAAAAATTCTTTCTCTAATGCGATTAAATCATCAAAGCTTTCACGTTTGCGAATAAGTCTAGACTTCCCACCTTTAAGTGCTACTTCTGCACTTCGTCCTCGAGTATTATAGTTACTTCCCATTCCAAAGCCGTAAGCCCCAGCACTATGCACCACAACCAGGTCATTATGTGCTAACTCTGGAAGCTTAAAATCCTTTGCAAAGAAATCACCACTCTCACAAACAGGTCCAACAATATCCACTTCTCTAGGTTCACTAATAGAGTCTGTAATAGCTTCTATCTTGTGGTAAGCACTGTAAAGAGCTGGGCGTAAAAGGTCATTCATCGCACCATCAATTACTACAAATTTTTTCGCTCCATTTTGCTTCTCATAAAGAACCTTAGAGACAAAATAACCTGCATTTGCAGTTAAAAAACGACCGGGCTCACAGATAACTGTAAGGTCTAATCCTTTTAAGGTTGCTAAAATTGCTTGTGCATAGTCATAAGTATTGATAAGTGTCTCATCATCATACTTAATTCCAAGTCCTCCACCAACATCAAAAAACTTAAGTTCAATATTTATTTTTTCTAGTGAACGTACCAAGTCAGCTACTATCTCTGCAGACTCATAAATAGGCTTGAGTTCTGTGAGCTGAGAACCAATATGAAAATGGATTCCAACAGGATCTAAATTTTCTGAGTTATTTGCTTTTATATACATACGTTTTGCTGAGTCTAAATCTACTCCAAACTTATTATCATGGAGACCTGTTGAGATATATGGATGAGTTTTAGGATCAATATTTGGGTTTACTCGAATACTAATGCGAGAGACCGCGTTTAACTCTTTTGCAATTAGTTCAACACGACCAAGTTCTGCTTCACTCTCAATATTAATATAAAGGATATCTCGCTCTATCGCTTCACGAATCTCATCATCACTCTTTCCAACACCAGAGAAAATAATTTTATAAGCAGGGATACCTGCAAGAGATGCACGACGGACCTCACCAATTGAGACACAATCAGCTCCAGCACCAAGTTTTGCAAAGTGTTGCACAACACTAAGGTTTGAATTTGCTTTTACTGCATAACAGAGCATTGATTTTCTTGCTTTAAAAGAGTCTTTAAGCTCTTCATACTGAGCTTGCATGTGATCGAGGTCATAGATGTATAGTGGAGTTTTATATTGGTTAGCCAACTCTTTAAAATTTATCATAAACAGTCCATAATATTTTTAAAGTGATTTTATCTAAAATGTGCTTATGTTTTTGTTATGTAGTGGTTCGGTATTTACTCCACTGTCTTAGAGCGATTAAAAAGAGAACTGCAATCGGTGCGATTACACCAAGTTCACTTGAAATTGTCTTATTATTTGAGAGCTCAATTAACATAAAAAGTATCCCCCAAACCATAAGGGTAGCTAAAATTGCACCAAAACTAAACATCGAAACATTTAAAAACCTTACACTAATCGGCACGAAAAAGAAAATAATCACAACTAAACAAGGTACAAAAAATGGATAAACAAATATCTTATAAAGGGCAGCCTTAATACTGCTTGTATTGATATTTTGCTGTTCTAAAAGTTTAATGGCATCGATAGCATTCATGATGGTAAAATTAACTTTTCCTTCATAAACCTGATCCAGCATTTTAGGTCTAAAACCTTGAAGTATTTTAAGTTTTCTAGACTCATTTACATCTATTCCTTTTGAGCTAAAACTCATATCATCTGGCTTTACAATAAGGTCTGCTTTATCTATGTACCAGTAGTTATCTTTAAAGGTAGCACTAGAAGCAACTAAAACCTCCTTTAAGGAGTTTTCACTTACACTAAAAACTCGAATTCCTTCTGCCTTCTCTTGAAGTGGCAACATTTTAGAAAAGTAGACATATTTATCTTTATAGGTAAAAAAGAGATCTCGAGTTGGTGATAAATACTGTGAGTGTTTACGAATATTTTTTGAAAATTCATCAGCACGAGAAAAGCTTGGAAGTGCATGCAGTGCTATAAAAAGTACTATTATCGAGCTTGAAACTACCAAGAATGGACGAAGAACATCTATTCTCGTATATCCTAAAGAGAAGAAAGAGACCAGTGCATTAGAACGAATCAAAAATATTTTAGTAGATATCATTGCAAATACTAAAGAGAGAGGGAGAAGCATATCTATAGCATAAAAAGATTTATAGACTAAATAAATAAGTGTTAAGTTGGCTGATTTTGAGAGTTCTGCAGCATTATCCATGTAGTCAAAACCGACAAGAAAAAGAACAAGTGCACTCAATATTATCAATATATATTTGAGATAATGAAAAGAGATATATTTAAATGCGAGCAAAGAGTAATTCCATTTTTAAGCTATTTTAGCTTAAATTTTTTAATGGTGTACTTAGAACTTGTATCTTCTAATGAATTTTCTAATAAAAACTCTACAGCTTCACATGTCTGAGTAATCCATGCAGCTAAATGAGTTTTTTCATCACTACTAAAATCACCTAAAACATAAGAGGAGACTTCACCTTTATACTCAGGCTTACCTATACCCATTCTAATACGAGCATACTCACGTGTAATCTTTTCATCAGTAGATTTGAGCCCATTGTGTCCACCATGTCCACCACCATGCTTAAAACGAAGTGTACCAAAGGGCAAATCTAAATCATCATGTATTACAACAACTTCTTCTACCTTGTAAAACTTCTTGACAGCAACAATAGAGTTCCCAGAGAGATTCATAAATGTAAGTGGTTTTAATAAAAAATGATTTGAGAATTTAAAAAGTTCACCATTAAATGATGAGGAGGATAGTTTTTGAGCAGTATGACGTTTTATAAGCTCATCTATAACCATAAAACCTATATTGTGACGTGTAAATTCATAGGCGGCACCAGGATTCCCTAGCCCGACTATAAGCATGATTACTTAGCTTTGATGATTGAGATTAACGCAACTCTTTGAGAGTCTAAGATAGTAACATTAGGAATCTCTGGTAAATCACGAACTAGTCTAGAAGCACCTGTATCCATCTCTGTTACATCAATTTCGATTGATTTTGGAAGATTTTCTGGTGTACATTTAACAGTTAAACGTGGTTTAGCCATGTGTACAAGACCTTTATTTTTAAGACCAAGAGCCTCACCAACTGCTACAATAGGAACATTGAATTTCGCTTCAACACCTGGTTGTGCTACCATCAAATCAACATGTAAAAGATTACCCGTAACTGCTTGAGCTTCATATGATTGAACAACAACATTTAGCTCTTGACCATTCACTGAAACTGGGAATGCGATAGCTTCTTTGTTGCGAACAGTACGGATATATTCATTCATTTTGAATGCGGCATTGATGTTTTCAAAACCTTTTCCGTAGATGTTAGCAATTAGATAACCATCACGACGAAGCGCGTTTGTACCCGCTTTGTTTATACTCTCTCTAATAATACCTTCTAACATATGTAAATCCTTAATTTAAAAATAGGCGAAATTATACCAAAATAAAACTTTATTTTAAATCAAAAACATCATCATCGTTAATTATTTCTATACTTTTTCTATCATCGGAACTCTGTGAAGGCTTATATGTAGCACTACTGAGACCACTAATTTTAAGAGCTAAATCTGCTGCTGATGTTGCATTCTCCATAGCTTGTTCCTTAGAGATTACACCATCATTATATAGTTCTAAAATTGACTGATCAAAACTTTGAGATTTATAGTGCTCACGCCCAGCTTCAATCGCATCTCTAATCTCATAATCTCGATTTTCCATAATTAGCTTTTCAATAGTTGGGGTACGAACTAAAATCTCCATAGCTGCACGACGACCACCATCCACAGTAGGAACAAGACGTTGAGAAACAACACCTTGAATAACACCCGCAACAGAGAGTCTTACACGGTTTTGCTCCTCGGTAGGAAACTGTGCAATTATACGGTTAATAGTCTCTTTTGCATCAATTGTATGGAGAGTTGAGAAAACTAAATGCCCTGTATCTGCCGCATGCAAAGCAAGATTAATTGTCTCTTTATCACGCATTTCTCCTACCAAAATAATATCAGGATCCTCACGAAGTGCCGCACGAAGAGCATTTCCAAAGGAGTTTGTATCTTGCCCTACTGAACGTTGATTAATGATACATCCTCTATCTTTATGAACAAACTCAACAGGATCTTCAATCGTTAAAATATGCTTTTTCTTTGTTAGATTGATTTCGTTAATTAAAGTTGCTAAAGTCGTAGAT
>Ga0256826_1001928_pt1 | contig 12834 bp, 10 predicted proteins | sample CV79metaG_FD_185975 | JGI IMG/M metagenome (GOLD analysis project Ga0256826, IMG submission 185975) | Hydrothermal vent microbial communities from East Pacific Rise, Pacific Ocean - CV79 | ecosystem: Environmental > Aquatic > Marine > Hydrothermal vents | place: Pacific Ocean: East Pacific Rise...
TTAAAATTCTTTTCTAAATTGTCAAATAAAGATTGAGGAAGGGTCATGCTCCCTCTATAGTCATTTAAGTCGATAACCACATACGCCAAACGATAACCTTTGTTTTTTACGCTTTGAAATACATCATATCCTGCATCTTCATTTAAAGCATATTCTCCATAAAAGAGACCTCTATCTGGGTTGTCTTGGTTTAGTGTTTCATCTTCTGTAAACGTTATAGAACCTGTAAAGTTGTTGTCATTTCCACCATTATTATTTCCATTGTCGGTGTTGTTATTATCGTCTCCACCGTTTCCATTATTATCTCCACCATCTGTGGTATTGTTATCCCCACCACCATCAGTTGTATTGTTGTCCGTTCCTCCATTGGTGTTGTTGTTATCCCCACCGTTATCATTAGTTGAGTTGTCATCATCTCCACCTACAGTAAATTCAATATGCAACTTCGTAGCTCGGTTTGCTCCACCTTCATACGAGTCTGCTACTCTTTTTCCTGTTCCTGTAATCATAAATGCCATATCACTGTTGGCACTCCATGTATTTAACTCAATAACCTCTTGTACCAACGCTTTTAAGTTTGGTGTGGTCTGTTTTTCAGCACTTTCGAGTTTCTTTTTCCATGAAGGAACACTCCATGCCACAGATGATGCTGTTTTTTCTCTTGAAGAGATGTTATATTTGAGTTTTTTATAGATAGCAGGTGTTGCACTTTTTTCTGCATAGATATTTAAGTTTGTTGCTTTTGAGTCTCGCTCATCAACGGTAAATTGTAAATAAGCATTGGTAATGGTTGCATCTTTTGGAACATTAACAGCTCTAAAACGCATTCCCACGGTTTGATTGCTTCCATCATAAACCAACTCTAAATCACTACTTCGTGTTGAGACAGAACCTCGTGTAGACTCTTCGGCATCATCATCTTTTTGATTTACAGAAACATCAACAATCCCAACAGTGAGTGGTGTATCGCCATTATCAATAATTTCATCATCATTATCACTGTTATCGTCGTCATTTCCATTAGAGTTATTATCTTCTAACTCGTAATTGATATAGAGCTTAGGGGCTCGTTTTTTCCCACCTTCATAAGAGTCAGCTACCCGTTTACCTGTTCCATTAATAATAAAAACCATGTTATTATTATTTGTCCAATTTGTTAAGTTAACAATTTCTTGAACAAGATTTTTTAAGTTAGGTGTTCGTTGTGCTGGGGTACTAATTTTAGTTTTTGCCCAAGTTGGAACACTCCATGCCACAGAAGTAGACGTTTTGGTTCGTGAAGTTACATCTCGTCGAGCTCTACTAAAAGCAGGTGCATTATTTGAAAGCTCTCCATAGATATTTAAGTTGGTTGTTCCTGAATCAGTCTCATCGACTGTAAATTGCAGGTAAGCTGAAGTAATTTTTGCCCCTTGTGGAACATCTAAGTTCACAAAACGTAATCCAATTGTTTGGTCTCCTGAGTCATAGACCATCTCCAAGTCCCCACTACTTGAAGATATTCTACCACTTGCCCTCTCTTCTACATCATCAGCTCCCGACTGAATAGAGGTATTTATTTCTACAGCATTCCCATAAACTGTAGAAAAAAGCATCATAAAAACGAGTAATACAATATTACTACACATGTTAAAGAAACGATGTTTCTGGTTTAAATTTAACATTCCTAATCCTTTTTTTTATTGAACTAACATTATATATTAAGAATATGTCTTTTTTGTGTCCTTTTTGAGATTTATTTTTTTTAGTGCTTAATTATGTTAATATTATTTTTATGTTATTACTATAGAAAATAAAAAAAGGGAGCAGAATGATAAACATTTTAATGATAGAGGATGACCTTGAATTTTCACTGTTTTTAGGAGAATATTTAGAACGATACAATATTAAAATAACCAATTATGAAGACCCTTATTTAGGGCTTTCTGCTGGAATTGAAAAGTATGATTTACTTATTTTAGATTTAACTTTACCTGGAATGGATGGCTTAGATGTCTGTCGTGAAATCTCTTCTAAATACGATATTCCTATTATTATCTCTTCGGCTCGTTCTGATGTGACCGATAAGATTATGGGTTTACAGATAGGGGCAGATTATTATTTGCCAAAACCTTACGACCCAAAAGAGATGTATGCTGTGATACAAAGCCTTATTCGACGCTCCAAAAAACAGGGTTCAATTGAACCCCAAGGCGATTTTATATATAACAACGCTTCTCAGACCATTGTATTTAAAAATATACCTTTGGCATTAACACAAGCCGAGTATGAAGTTTTAATTGTATTGTTAAAGGCTAACAACAATATCTGTTCAAGAGAACAAATTGTAAATAGCTGTGATAGCTTAAGTGACAGTTACAGTAAAAGTTTGGATGTTATTATTGGTCGTTTACGCATGAAGCTCAATGATAAGTCTAAAAATCCAAGCTATTTACACTCGATTAGGGGTATGGGATACCGACTCTCTCAATGAATTTAAACTCTCTTAGAACCAAGATAACGCTTATTTTTCTGATTACATTTTTAATGATTTTAGCATTAATTCCGATGTATATAGAGTATGAAAAAAAAATGCTTTATCAACAGACCGAGACACGTTATAAACAAATATCTACGTATATTAACACGCATCATTTAGAGGAAGAGATGGTTGTAACTTATGTAGAAAGTTTATCTTTTAAGTATCTTGTCTCTCCTCAATTGATTCTTGAACAGGTAGATTTAGCTATGGATGGTCGTGATTTTCATATGTTTACTTATAAAAAAAATTACTATTTTTATATTAATACTCCTGTTTTTAGAATTTTATTTAAAGATTTAGGAGAGTATCAAACCAACAATATGGTCTATCTTCTTTTCTCTTTTGTCTTATTAATTCTGCTTTTAATTTATGCTTGGTTAATTAAAAGTCTACAGCCTCTTTATGATTTAAAAAATGATATTGCAAAATTTGCAGAAGGAGATTTGAGCATCTCTTGTGCTAGTAACAAAAAAGATGAAATAGCCGAGGTTGCCAACGAGTTTGACAGGGCTGTAAAAAAAATTGATTTACTGTTGCACTCACGGCAACTTTTTTTAAGAACCGTAATGCATGAACTCAAAACCCCCATTGCCAAAGGTCGAATTGTTTCTGAACTGTTAGACGAGAAGCGACAGCGAGACCGTTTGATTTTTATTTTTGAAAAGTTAGATTTTTTGATTAATGATTTTGCAAAGGTAGAAGAGATTGTTTCTCATAATTATGACCTTCATTTGGAGTTTCAATTGGTAGAAGATTTAATTCATAATGCGATAGAGATGTTAATGTTGGACAAACCCTATGATAAAATATCCTTAGATTTACTCTTAGAAAAGAGGGTTAAAGTAGATTTTTATCTACTCTCTATGGTTATTAAAAATCTTATAGACAATGGATTAAAATACTCAACAGACAAAAAAGTACATCTTAAAGAGAATAAAAATTCTCTGGATGTCTACTCTAACGGTAGACGATTAAAACGCCCCTTAAATGATTATTTTGAACCTTTTCATAACGAAGTAGATATATGTAAACAGGGTATGGGACTGGGCTTGTACATTATAAAATCGGTTTTAGATATACATGAGATGCGTTTGGAATACAAGCATGAAGAGGGGGTTAATGTCTTTTCAATCTGTTTTAACAGAGTTTAGTAACTTGTTAGAGGGGTCAAGAATATAGAGGGTTTCATAAATCTCATTTAAATATTTATGATGGGTCTTTTTATACAACATTGCCAACTCTTCTAAATAGCTAATATTAGTAGGGAATACAGCCAACATTTTATTTATAATCTGTAAAGCCTCTCTGTTCTTTTTCTGTGCAACAAGTGCTTGAATGGCATAAAGGTTTCCATAAAAGCTGTAGTAATCGGTTTTTAACATGGCATAAGCCAAGGTTTCTGCCTGTTTGTACTGTTTTGAAGCCAAATAGACTTTTGTGAGTCCTAATTTTGCTTCATTTGAAGAGGGAATGATTTTTGATGCTTTTTTATAGTAGTTAATTGCAGAAGAGTACTTTTGGGATAAATAGTAGAGATAGCCCATTCTAAGATTTAGAGTATACCCTTTGGGGTATTTTTTATACAATACAGATAAAGCATTAATCGCCTCTTTATAATTCTTATTTGACTCATGTTTATACGATTTAAAATAGGCATCTCTAATAAATTGAGTCTCATTTGCTACGCTAAAAGTATAGAATATAATTAGTATTAAAAAACCTTTTAACATGGATAATACTTTGTCTAAAAAGTATAGCGAGTGGCTAAGATTAGAGCAGAATTTTTAATCTTAAAATGGGAGAGATACTCTTCATATTCAGAAGTGATATAAGAGAGATTAAGATTAAATTTTTTTGTAATATCATAGGCAACGTTGGCAGAGTAGCCTTTGGTTTGAATGTCTTTTAGATTGTAGACCATTCTTCCCCAATCTTTAACACCCAACCTCATTTGACCTGTAAAAAAACCAGCACCCAAAGAGAAGCTTTTATAAGAGAGTGTATCTTTTATCTCATAAGAGTTATAACTGCTGTTGCTTTGAAAAAGAGGAATAGCTTGCAAGTTGGCTTTGAGTTCTAAGAGATTTTGGCTGTTGCTGGTTAACGCTTTGGAATAGAAGAGATAGGGTGTTAATTGATGCAGATAGATAGGCATGGGGTCATTTTTTAAATTGTGGGCATCGGGGTAATAAGAGTTGTATATATCTACTCCATAGGTTAATTTATCAGAACCAAACCATCTCCATTTTGACCCACCTACTGTTAAGGTATAGCCTTGTTTTAAATCTCTGTCGTCTGTATTGTTGGTATGGATTCCTATTTTATAGGCATAGTCAAAGAAGTAACGACCATACATCAAACTGAACTCATCTTGTATCACGGTATCTGTACGAAGATGTTTATCGTTGACTTCACTGTGCAGATAGTTAAACTCTAGCAGATAGGATAGATTTCCTCTACTGGCATAAAAACCATAGAGTTTTCCCTTGTCTCTATGCCCTTTATCTCCGTACTCTAGGCTTCCATAATAGGGTACAAATGTTGAAATCTCTGCATAACTTAGTGTGCTAGCCATGACTGCCATCAGTAGTGTTTTTTTCATTTGTAAACCCTTTTTAATTCTATTGTTTGATAGTGTAGGTATTTAAACCCTTTATGCTTGTTGTCTAATACCACTTCTCCAAAGTTTGATTGTAGCAAATTATTCTCTAAAGTATAGGTATGTTTTTTCATATAAAATTGTGGATTAATGGTTATCCATAGTTGTGTTAACATTTTCTTTATTCTGCTTTCAAATAAATCACGAGGAAGATACTCTTGAAAAGTTAAAGGCTCATTGGTTAAAGGGATTTTTGGGCTAAGTATAAATAACTTTTTCAGATAACTCTCTTCTCCTACATAGTTATAAAAGTAAAAAAGGGTATCTGTTTTATAGAAAAAGAGTCGGTTTTTACTCTTATCTTCAAAATAGTATTCATATTGATAATTCATTTTTACGGTTAGTCTGAAAGAGTCTATATAACGCTTCTCTTGATAGACTGCATAATGGTACTCTTCATTGGGTAAAAAAGAGAGGGTTTGAGAGCTGTTTTGATGTATTATAAGGTTTGTTATGGGTTTCTCTAATTCAGGTAACGCTTGAAATATTAATTGCTGATTATTCACAAAGTGAGAAAAACAAAAATCTATGGTGGGGCTTCCCAAGGTAGCAAACTTCTGCACTTGAATATGAAGATGAGGTTCAGAGGAGTAGCCCGAGTTTCCACATTTCCCTAAAGGGGTATTCATCGTAACATAGTCTCCTACTTTAACGTTTAAACTCCTGTTCATTAAATGACTAATCTCTACAAAATAACCTGTTGTCGATTGAATAATAATAAAATTTCCCCAGTTGTTAATTTTGTCAACCACACCAATGGGGTTGTCTTTTAAATCATCTCTCCAATCTACCACATAACCATAAACAGGCGAAAGAACAGCTTCGCCATAACAGAAATAATCTTCTACAAAATTGCCTTGATTTTGGTAACTTTTTTCTCTTTTCTTGATAATGAAATCATAAGCATGAGACCATAACCCTTTATGTGTCCACTCTCCATCAAAAGCTTGATAAACATGCCATTTCCCACTAAAGGGCAGGGCAATTTGTATTTTATAGGGTTGAAATCTAAAGAGTGTAGAGAGATAGGTTGACAATGAATTTTCAGGACTAAAAAATGGAGTGTAGTTGAATGTTTGGTGTTTAAAAAAATAGAGAATAAAGAGAAAAAGGTTAACCACAATGTTAAACGGAAGCGTGAGAGCATAGTAGTTAAAATAGAGACTTAGTGCATCGCCGAGTATAACGGTTATGGTAATCGCCAACAAGGTCAGTAAAAAATTTTTGAATGTTGGGAGTAAAAAAACAGCATTCAATGCCAATGCAGTAAGAATATAATTAAAATTATAAGGGTCTAACAGAGCTTGATTCCATGAATTGAGGAGTAGGGCATGAAGAAAAACTCCAAAATAAAATCCAATAATTCCTACTACAAACATAATACGTGAATAGAAGAGCAAGAGTAGTAATATCACAATACCTGCAATGCTATTGGGTAAGAAAAAAATAGTACCAAAGGCTTTAAACAGTGAATCAAACAGTAGAGGCAAAGAGATGTCTATCACATGGATTTGGTTGAAATGTTGGGGGAACAAATTGATATATTTTGATAGCAAAAGGTAGCTAACAATACTAACCATAGCAAAAGGAAGAGAGAGCAGTGCCATGCCATAACGGTTCATGATATGGCTTAACATAAATGAAATTAGAAAGGTAAAGATAGATAAAACCGTAATCAGCGTTAAACTTAAAAGCGTTGGAGTAAAAAAGTAACCAATACTCATGCCTGTTAACAGAGAGTTGTAAAGGTAAAACCCTTCTAATAAAGTTTTGTTTTCAAACTTTAAAAAATATATAAATGCCATGCTTGAGACAACGGCAACCACCCCCGAGAGTGCAACAGAGTAGTTTAAGAAAGAGAGACAAAATAAAACAACGCCAACAGAGAGCTTGTCATTAAAGAGCAATGAGGAGTAGGCTTTAAAAAAAACTTTTATCATCGGTTACTTCTGTAAATGGCTTGGTATCTCTTCTCCTATTATTAAATTTTCTAAAGTTTCAGAAGATTTTAATAGATGTGTTTTTGCCTCTTTGTCAATTAAGATGCTGGCAGGACGATAAGAGATAAACTGCATGGATTGACTAATATTATACGCACCCACAGGGCTTAAGGTCAAAATTGAACCTCGTGAAAGTGGAGGCAAGGGAATATTCTCTTCTATGGTGTCAATGTTCATACATAAAGGACCATTGAGCATAGAGGGTTCAGGTGTTCCTTTATAATATCCATCAACTTCTACCACAAAGTTATACCACTGTGAAGTGTAAAGTAGGTTGACTCCTGCATCCATAATATAGGCTTTTTTTGTGTCTGAAAAACGTTTGTATGCCGTAACGGTGCTAAGTAGATAACCTGCTTCATCAATAAGCATTCGCCCCGTCTCCAAATAGAGTTTGGGCAGATTTTCACTTTGATTATGTTGATAAATTGCCGAGGTAATGGCATGAGCATACTCATCAAGGGTGGGAACAACAACCTCTGGCGATTGATAAACACCTTTTAAATGGCTCTTAGAAGCAAAGCCTCCCCCCATGTCAATGTAGTCGATAGTACAAGAAAAATCTTTTTCTATTAGAGCTTTGAGTTTCATGATTTTGGTGCTTGCAGCATGATAAGCATTGCTGTCTAAAATAAAAGTTCCAATATGGCTATGAAGACCCGTTAGGTAGAGCTTCTCTCCCTTGACAATACGTTTTACAGCATTATAGGCATCAGAATTTTCATAGTTAAACCCAAATTTACTCCATTGAGGGTGGCTTCCTGTAAACATGTTGACACGAATGGCAACAGGAATTTTGACATTAAGCTCCTCTGCAATCTCTTCTAAATCGTTAATCTCAAAAAGATGGTCAATGTGTATTTTTGCTCCATCTTCTACGGCTTGTTTTAGAATTTTTTTGGGTTTATAAGGTCCATTAAAAATAATATCTTTGCCTTTAATATTCAACGCTTTGGCTTTCTCATACTCCATTTCACTAACCACTTCAGCCACTGAACCAAGATTGTGCATAAGTTGGCAGATTCCACTTAGATAGTTGGTTTTATAACTCCATCCAAATTGAATATTAGGGTAACGCGATGAAAAAGCGTGATAGGCTTTTGAGTATAACGCTTCGATTTTTTGTTCTGAAAAGACAAAAAGAGGGCTTCCATACTGTTGTGTTAGTTTGTGTACGTTAATCCCCTCTATTTCGGTTCTAATACGTTGTGCTGTAACGGGTGTTCCATGTTTCGAGAACATAGTAAAGTCAATTTTATTAATGCTTGGTTTCTCATAATTCATAAGTTAATTTTTATAACTCCTTCTTCATCATAAGCGTTGAAAAATCACTGAAATCAGTAATTAGCTCATCGGTAAAACGTATGTACATCTTTCCTGTTTGATAGTTTAGTTGGGGTGTTACCTCTTTACCGTTCGCCATCTCTACCAACTGTTTGGGCATATTAATATCTAGGGCTGTGGCAAAGTAGACCCACGAAGGAAAACGAGGATTAATTTCTATGAGATACATCTTCTCTTTATTAACCATACACTCCAATTCAAAAGCCCCTCTCCACAAGGTCTCTGCTACAAATTTTTTGGCGACTTCCAATAAGCCATTATGTTCTATGCTCACAGCTGTCCAAACTTTTCCCAGTTCGGTAGTGGTTAATTTTTTGATGCTGACAGCACCTATTAAATTACCTTTTCCATCGCCCAATCCCACAAGATTTAGCTCGTCTCCATAGATAACTTCTTGAACGAGCAGAGGAAAGCCCCACTCATTACAAATTTTTTTGGCATACTCATGGCTACTTGTTTGATTGTATGATTTGTAGGCGTTGTAGTAGTTTCCTTTTATCATAATAGGATAGGTAAAGTGCTTTTCTATCTCTTCTAGTTTTTGCATCTCAAAAAATGCTTCTGTTTTAGGATAACGTATATCTAATTTTTTACTCAAAAGATGCAGTCTATTTTTATTTCTAAGTTCAAAATTTTTCTCATTGGGTAAAACAAGCTTTATACCAAGGTTTGTAATGCTCTCTTGATATTTGATATACAAAGGAAGTTCAGCATCCAAACAAGGGATTATCATAACAATCTTCTCTTTTCTTTGAATCTCTTTTAGACGCAAAAGTAGAGCATCAATCCCCAAAGAGGGGTAAGGCATTAGATAGCTTTTAGAGATACAATCTAAATAATTACCACTCTCATTGGGGTTATAACTAAGACCTATAATCTCAAACTCATCTTTAAGACTCTTGGCAACAGCCACTCCCGATGCTGGGTTATCACTGGCATTCAATCCTGAAATGGCAATTTTTTGCATTATGCCAATCCATACATTTTGAGTTTTGAAATAAAATCGTAAACATCAATATAGAGTTCTTGGGTTGAGATTTTATAACGTTTACTCAACTCAACAATAATCTCATCATTGCTTTGGTTCTTTTTTAACGCTTCAATAATGTATCGACCCGTTGTATTCACTTCATAAGAGTTTCCCATCATTGGATGGAATGCAACACCATTTTCATCTAAAATTAATTGATTTAGCTGTTGCATGTAACTCCTTTTTTATGAATTGTATTATAGCCAACTCTCGTAAGAAAATAGGCTAAGGTAGCACAACACTTTCGTAACGTTCATCGGTTAATGTTTTCAAGAAAGCGACAATTGCATCCTCTTCACTGTCACTCAATCCCAAGTTTCCTATACGGTTTCTGGTTACTTTATTGGCATCTACTTCTGACGCTTCCCATGGTAATGAAGTTTCAGGATTTACAGCTCCTGCCACATCTCTGGTGTTATAAAAATGAACAACGGTTTTAAGGTTTTTAAAATTTCCATTGTGCATGTATGGTGCTGTCACAGCCACATTTCTAAGACTAGGTACTTTAAATCTTCCATCAGCTTGGTTACCCGTAACATTAGGGTTGTCAAGCAGTCCATGGTCAACAAAATCTGCATCTTTTCCATTGGCAACACGCACTTCACTGTTTTTTGGAACACCTAAATTTTCATATCTAAAGTTTGTAAAGAGTGATTTTCTACCTCTATCATTGTGACAACGTACACAATGGTTTTGTCTAAAGAGTTCTTGACCCAAACGCTCTTCATCTGTTAAGGTTGCTGTTCTCTCTCTTGATTTGTCGAGTTTTGAATCAAACGTTGCAAATGCAGATGACTTCTCAAACGAAGCAATGGCATTGGCAATGGCTGTAAATGCTTCCTCGTCATTGTCTAAAATATTCTCTCCATAAATGGCTTGGAGTTGTTCAATATAACTGCTATTTTCTGAAACTCTTTCCACAACACTTTGTGCATCAGGCATTTGCATCTCAACAGGATTCAAAAAAGGTCCTTTGGCTTGTTCTGTTAAATTTTTAGCATTTCCATTCCAAAACTGCCCTCCACGAAAACCATTTCGTGTTGCCGAAAATTCTGGAGAAAAAGCAGAATAGGTAACCATTGGAGCATTTCTATCGCCCAAGGAAACACCATCATCTCCTACCGATACAGCTTTATGAACACTGTTTTCTCGATTATCTATAAATGCTTGAGTCGGGTTATGACAACTTGCACACGATTGTGTTTTTGTTAAGGATAAAGAAGTATCATTAAACAACGCCCCACCTAAGGCTATCTTTTCTGCTGAATTGGTCTCGTTTGAATCTATATGATTGTTGTTATTGTTTCGTCGATTAAACCTATTTCTAGGATTATCTCCTCTTTGCTGTGGTGTAAAATTGTGATGATCTCCTCTAAAGCCATCTCTTGCTGACAAAAGTTGTGGAAACAACATTAATGATGCTCCAATGCTTACTAAAATAATTTGTGTGCTTAATCTCTTTTTCATAATTCCATCCTTTATATTTTTAAGATAAGTACATTATAATTACTTAAATAAAATCATAAGTAAACATTAAGTAAATGAAAGTAAACAAGAGCATTTTAAAGGTTTTTGTTTTTACTATAAAGCGACTTTAAGCAAATAGTTAGCTACACCTTGCTGACCTTTTTTTCCACTAAATGGAGTCTGCACGATTTTCTTGTTTTTAATAATTGTAGCACGAAGATTTATATCAAAAACTTTACTGTTTTTAGGGATTTTAACCTCTAATCTTATACGCTTCTCTCCAGCACTTTTCCATTTTTTTGCTTCGCCCTCTACCAAAAGATAGTCACTTTTTCTGTTCTTTTTACTCTTAAAGTTGTATACAGAGCTGTTTTGAGGATAGACCAAAAGTTTACTAAAGCCACTACTACTCTTGTTTATAATCTCTGATTTAGCTTTTAGTTGAGGAAATGATAACGATACCCCTCCTTTTGAGACATCAAATTCACTATTTTTAGCCATAAGATTAATTTCTATTTTATCTGTAGCTACACGTTTTACTTTAACGTTAAAGGTAAGCAACTTATCCAAAAAGGTATACTCTTTTGAACTCTTTAGTGAAAGTTTTGAATCTTTAATAAATGAAGATAAAAATCCATTGGGTCTAATAACATTTTTTAAAAGCTCATAACGAACAGTTAAGCTGGTTGTTCCACCTGCATAAGGTTTTATCTCATAAGGGTTATACTCTAAGTGCAGTCCATCTCTGCCTATACCAATATTCTCTGCCAAAACAAATCTGTTTTTGAACCAATAGAGTTTATCTTCAAGATTGGCTTTAGCTGTAACATGCTCTTGTCTTCGGTACTCTTTCTCTATAATTTTGCTTAACTTCTTTTTATAGTTTTTTAGAAAAATCTCATCTATTTTCAACTCTTTACCTGTTGTTCGGTCATAGTTAATCAACTCTGTATGTGAATTACTATGAGCCCCTCCACTATAGCCATAGTTGCTTACCTCTAAAGTGAATGTTTTAGGAGTCACAGATAAAACTTCAATAAACTTATGCTCTTCATGCCCCATAGTCGAAGCAAACTCCTCTTTTATCGCATCTAAAACATACTTTTTAGATTCTCCTTTTTCTAGCTTTCCAAGATGTTTTTTAATAGCTTTTTCAAGGTTCTTTTGTAGCGTTTTATCTATACTCTTAACTACTGGATATTTTATCTCACTGCTCATACAAAATGTACCCTCTTCATCTTGGGTTTTAAACTCTTTACAAAATTTGTCTTCAAACTTTTTTTGAGTAACAGCCACATCTGAAGCTATCAAAAGTTGACTTGATAGTATAAAAAATAGTGTTGCATTTAAATAGTTCATATTTTTTCCTTTTTTATTAAGTATAGATATTATCAAAAATAACTTGATATTATATATGATGGAGTTTAATGGGGAGTTATAGGGTAAAGAAGATTAGTTCTCTTCTCCTCTTGGTTTGATATACTCTTCAAAAAAATCTTTTGCAAAGGTAACAAGAATATTGCTATATTATCAAAATTTAAAGAGCTGATTAAAGCTTATTTCTTAAATATATTAAGTTTTATTCCATGAAATAGCTTTGACTCAAAAGCTATTTCTTGTGTGGATTGTCTTATAATATATTTTTTAAGATTTCGATAGCATCATCTTCTTCAAAAAGAGGATAATTCTTTCCTTTATATAAAATGGAATTATTTTTAACTTCTACTTTATTATCTTTAATAATCAAATAGGATAAATTACTTTTTTCATCTATATTTTTATCTATTTTTCCTTGAATTTCATTTTTTAAAGC
>Ga0256826_1001929_pt1 | contig 12829 bp, 13 predicted proteins | sample CV79metaG_FD_185975 | JGI IMG/M metagenome (GOLD analysis project Ga0256826, IMG submission 185975) | Hydrothermal vent microbial communities from East Pacific Rise, Pacific Ocean - CV79 | ecosystem: Environmental > Aquatic > Marine > Hydrothermal vents | place: Pacific Ocean: East Pacific Rise...
CTTCATCTACAACTATACTTAACCAAAATCTTAATTTTGCAATTTCAACTGCACTCTGTTCTATATCTATTCCATAGATACTATTTTCAATAACTTTTCTTTTGAGTTGTCCTATATCAGCAGTTTTATCAATATTTGAAAGAATTGATACAATTTCATGCAACATACCCATTGGAAAAGCACCTGAACCTATCGCAGGGTCTAAGACCTTTATGTTTATTAATTGATTTTCTATTTCTTTTGCATTTTTTCTAATAAAGTTGTTATCAGTCCTTTGCTTAAATACTAATTCTTCGATAGCTTGAGTGTCATTGAAATAGTTTAGTAAATAGTTGATAATTGATTTTTGACACATGTAGTGCACGATTTCTCTGGGAGTATAATATGCACCCTTATCTTTTCTATCTTCAAGTAAATCTTCAAATACTCGACCCAGCATTTCAGGGTCAATTGCTATTTCACTATCATCAGGAGAATCTTCAATTATTGTAAAGTTATAACTATCAAAAACTTCAAAAATATCTTTAAAGAGAGAGTTATCTAATATAATATTTAAATTATCAAATTCATCTTTGCTAAATAATCCACCATTTAAAAATGGCATTTGACATTTTAATTTGTCAAAATAATCATTGTCTCTTTTTTCATTCAGTGCTTCAAAAAAGATAGGTTGTAGAATATCCATGTAATAGTTTTCATAATTGATATATTTATCACATTCATTATTAAAACATTTTGTTAAAAACTTCTTATCACCATTTTTCCAGTTCTTATCACTTCCTAACCAACCCTTTTTTTCTAGAAAGTATAAAAATACAATTCTTCCTAAAAGTTTCTTAGTAAATAATCTTAATTTTATATCATTTCCAAAATAAGCCACTTGAGGTTTTAAATAATCGCATATTTCAAAGTATAATGCTTTGTATTGCTTGAAAAACTCTTTTGATACTTTTTCGACTCCAAAAGATTCTTGTAATCCTTCTATACTTGGATATTTTAAATCATTCAGTTGAGAGTATGCTGTTTTTATAGCTATATCTTTACCGAGAACATAAGTAAATCGTTTTAGACTAGATACTTGTTGCTTGTTCTCTTCATCATAGCTAAATCGTATGAAGGAGAGTCTCCATATATCTTTTTTTAATGGGTTATAAAAGATAGCAATAGCCCCATCTAAAAGCTCATCTTCAACTTTATTTTTTAGAATTGTATTTAGAGATACTCTGTTGTTTTCAATATTCACTCTTTCAGTTGATAAAAATTCAAAGAATCCTATCTCTTTTCCATCATCTAATTCTACTTGTCCTAAAAACTTATATTTTTGAATATTCTTTTGTTCTGATTCTGTAAAAGGAATTTCATAGTCAGTATCATTCTCTTCAAATCCATAAAATTTATCATAAATAAACTCTATAAAATTCTCTTTTTTATAGCTTGATTGTAAAAAGTTTTTAATATCCAAAGTTTGTCCTTTTTTTGTTAAACAAATGTTTCACTTAAAATAATATCCATATTGATTTTAAATTTTTGTCGCTCTTTTGTAGTGACAAATAAACTGTACTTGTCTTGTAATTTTTTAATCTCTTTTGCTATTTCATAGCCTTGATATTTTTTTGAGATAGAGATTATTTCTTTAGAAATATTTTGTAATTTACCCTCTCTAATTGTTGTAGTGAAGATATTAAATGTTTCTCTCTCAATAAATTCTTTGTCTGCCCAAGATTTAAATAATTTAATAGCTTGCTTATCAAACTTATGTTCCACTCGTATATTAGTAGTCTGTTGAGCGATTATATTTAGCTCCTTTTCGTAAAACTCCATCGCAGTTTTCACATGCTCATAGTGATAATCTTGTATAGGTAATATGGCTATTTCTTTTCTATCAGTTTTTAATTCTGTTGCCATTTTAATAAAATTAACTGCTTCACATTTTTCACTATTTACTTTGTAATAATTTTTTGATTCATAATTTTTTATAAACACAAATGAAGTTTCTTGGATAGTTTGGTTCTCTCGTTGAACTCTTACTTTTTTAGGTAGCTTGTCTAATGCTTTGAATTTTTTAGGATTAGCTTCTTTAAAACTTCTGATTTCTTCTAAAAATTTCAACTCTTCATCAGGCTTCTCAATATCAGTTTCATAAAGTGCAACAGTTCCAACTTTTTCATCTTTTGAATAGATTTGACTATCTTCTCCTACTGCATGATGGAAAGTTTGTAGTTTAATAAATGCTTTTTTAGAAAGTTCTATAAGACTTTCACTTTGAGCAGTTGGCTTAAAGTTATAGATAAAAATTTCATTATGTCTTGTTCCAATACGATTTATCCTACCTATTCTTTGCATAAGTCGTGTAGAGTTCCAGGGGATGTCATAGTTATATACAATATTTGCTCTATGCATATTAACACCCTCACTTAAAGTATCAGTTGAAATAATTACATTATATTCATCTTTCTGTGTTGTATAATTAGCATCAAAGTTTTCTCTTATTGTATCTTTTAGTTTATCTCTATTCCCACCATGAACTGTTAAAACTTTTTTATAATCTTGAAGCTCTTTTTCAAGATAGAGTGCAGTTTGTTTTGATTCAGTAAAAACTACAATTTTATCTTCTTTGTGAGTATCTAATATAGTTTTGAATTTATCTAATTTTGGGTCATAATTTACTGTGTCCCATATCTCTACTAATCTTTCTAAAATAATTAAATCACTTTCAAGGTGTTCTAAAAATTCATCATTAAAATCACTTGAATCAAATGCTTTCATTTTTTCATCTACTAAAAAGTCTTCAAGTCGTCTTTCAAAATCTTCTTTATCATTTTCGATAATGTCATATAAATTAAAATGTTTAGATGGTATATATATAACACCTTCTTTAAACATTTCTATTAAGTGTCCAAGATTATTCGATTGCTTTTTAATAGTTGATTTAAAGGCAGTAAATGAACTTTCAAGTCTTTTCACTAACATTGTTTTCATAATATCTGCAAGACTTAAAGCACTTTTTTCAAAAAATCCTTCTTGAACTTTTCCATATTTTTTTCTACCAATCTGATTTAAATTAGCAAGTATTTGATATCTATAATATTGTAAATCTTTTGTTAAGATAGTAATAGTTTTGTCAAATATTTCTAGTAAATTATCATCTAATTTATATTCAAGTTCAACTACTGGGTTGATTTTAGGTATGTTAAGACCTTGTTCTATTATGTCTTTTTTATAAGTTTCATTTGTTTGAATGTCTGTTCTCGTTCTTCTAACCATTACTTCTCGTAAAATATTATCTCTAACTCTTTTTGATAAGCTTTCAAGTTCAATTAATTCACTTGAAGATAGTTCTAAACTATTTTCTTTTTTCCCTATAATCTCTTTATACTGCTTGTCTATGGCTGCAAAAAAACTCTCTAAATTTGGATAAGAATTAATTGTTGAATTTCTCTTATCTTGAAATAGATATAGTTGGTTAGCAATATCTTGAGGTTTATTATTGAGTGGTGTAGCAGAAACAAGAAGTATTTTTTTCTTGTATTTAACTTCCTCTTTACAAATTCTTTCTAACTCTTTATATCTTGAAGTAGAGAAGTTTTTGAATTTATGAGATTCATCAATTATAATCATCTCGTAATCTTCTGTATCTTTTATCTTTTCTAATGCTCCATAAGATTTAAATACAAAGTGCCTAATACTTCCTATCTGAAACCTTTTAAATGTTTCAATCCACTCTTTTTCAATAGATGGAGGAGCAATAATAAGGATTTGTCCTTTTGTCTCAAAACATAGTCTTTTAATAATCATAGCACTTGTTATAGTTTTCCCAAGTCCAACTACATCAGATAGAAAAAATCCACTATGCTTTCTTATTTTAGATAACCCCTCATTTACTGCATCAATTTGATAAGCTAATTTCATATAGCCTTTTGGTAAGTCATCTGCAACAGAAGAATCATAATCAACTCTATCTCCAAAATGTTCTATTAGAAATTTTAAATATAGTTCATAAGGTGTTATTTCTTTGAGGTAGCTATTTTGCTTAATAATGTCTATATCTGTTTCAGTAATTTCAATAGACTTAGCCCATAAGTCTTCAAATTCATTTAATGCATATGCTATATCTTCGCTATATTTTAGCTCTACATTAAATTCATAATTTTTAGATAGTCCATTTTCAGTAAGATTTGAACTACCAGTAATTACTGAACCTCTATATTCAGTAGTTCCATCGTGTCGTTCTATATTTTCTTCTCTTAATATATATATTTTTGAATGAATGTTTTTATCTTGTGAAATCTTTATCTCAAGTCTATTTTCAACAATCATTTTTATGAATTGATTAACACTCTCATCTATTGATTGTGAATATTCTTCTTTTTCTAAAATATCTTTTTGGTTATTAATAAACTCTTGATTGAACTTTTCATAGTCTAAGAGATTGAATTTTTTACCCCTATTTTTTGCATCAAGTGTTAGTTTATCAACATTGATACCCACCAGTATGCGAACCCTCTCAATCTTCTTGAGTAGTGAGGCTATTTTTTTAAAACCACTTATTCTAAAATAACCTATTAAAAATTCTAAGTTCTTAATGTCATAATGTGTGAGAATATCAGTAAGTCTATTTTCTAGCGTATTAGTATCTTGATTAGTAAAAAACTTTGAGCTCATATTTTATATTTCTTATAATTGATTTGTATCTTATTTTATCTAAATAAAACAAATATTTCTCTTTTTCATACCATGATATATTAAACTTATTTTCCACTATACATTTAAAATAAATCTTTACAAGATTTGATTACATTACTATTGGGAGTAGATAGAGCAAGGCAAAAGGATGGAATTGAAAATTCCTACAATAAACTATCCCATTATCATTTTCAATAAAACCACATTTACAATCCAAAATTACTTAATCTACATATCATCTCTATATATTTTTAACATTTCATTTTATTTAAAACAAGTCTCTTCGAGAGAATATTGAAGAGCCAATAAAACTATATTTTATCTTTTCTCAAATATTTTTTAAAACATCTACATTCATAAAAACGATACACGAGACGACAAGCGGAAGAAAGAGATTTTGGAAGAGTAGATTTTGTTCTATTGAGATAATGGGATAAAAATAAAAACTCAACCAAAACTTCAAATCAAAAGAAAATTTAAAGGAAAAAGATGAGAATATATATAACAGACTTAGAGGCATACAATAACGGACATTTAGTAGGGGCTTGGTCTCAACTACCAATGAATGAGGACTTACTTGCTGAGAGTATAGAGAATGTATTACAAGAGGGTAAAAGTATCTGTGAGGATGAACATTTTCACGAAGAGTATTTTATAACTGATTATGAGTGCGACTATATGGAGATTGAAGAGTATTCAAATTTAGATAAACTGAATGAAATTGCCGAAGCAATGGAGAGTATAGATGAAGATGGTGTTAAAGCAATTAATTTTCTTATTGAAAATCAGTTTGTGAAAGATATTTTTGAAGCAATAGAGAGTTATGAAGAGAGTGTAAGGATATATGAAGACAGCACGATGGAAGATATAGCTTATAACTTGATTGAAGAGTGCTACAACTTAGATGATATGCCAAGTATCATAGCTAATAATATTGATTATGAGAGCATAGCCCGTGATATGGAGATAGAAGGAAGTTATTATAAGGTTGATAGTGATATTTATGAGTATATAGGGTAATTTAGCCCTTTATTCATTTTCTTGTATCTGTTTGAGATAAGAAGAAATTAGAAATTTTGTTTGATAAAAAATGATTATCATTTCTATGAGATTTTCTTTTTTTATGGGCTGTCTATGAAACTCTTTATCTGATACATAACTATTAGCAGTAAAATACTCAGTAAAAGAGATTTTTTGAGAAAATACATTTAATTTGAAATATTGCACTCTTAACTTTCTTTGCTCATATTTATAAATTTCTAGGAGATTTTCAAGTGAATAAAATTTTAATCTTCTCTGCTCTAAACGATAGAGAACATTTTTATTTACCTCACTAGTAGAGATAAGATGTAAGCTAATCATTTTTTATGCCTTTATTTGTTTTGCGAAGCTGTGTTAGTTTGGCTTTGGCATCCGTTGGACCTCTGTTTTCTGTTTTATAGAGCTTATTTAACTCCATATATTGCTTATCATAGGCATTAAGAATTTTTAACACCTCTTCTTGCTGTTGGAGTACATTATCTCTATCTATTTTAGAAAATCCTAGTTCTCTGTAAATCTCACTTTGAAGATCCATCATCTTTTGTTCTGTTGCTTCATTAGAAGCAATTACTTGTTTCTCCATCCTTGAAGCCCTAAACAGCCACCCAAAATAAAAAAACACTACTGCTATAAATATCATCTTTCCTGCTAAATTATACTCCATAAAACACTCCTTTTGTAAAATTAATTAACAAATTGTAGATAACAGAAAAGTTCATTTCTACACCATATGAAACTCCAATGTATTTTCGTTCTTCTACATTTAGATAAATGTGTGCATAATCATAAAACACCCCAAGCCATAAAAAAACTGGCATCACTACATATTTATACTCCCACATCAGCGTTAAAAACTTCATTAGTCTTGCCTTGGTGTATTATGCTTAGTATTATTCTTTTGCTCTTGAATATCTCTTGCTTGTGAGAGAATAACACTTACACCTAATATCATCTCTGAATGTATCTCTTGAAGAGTTGGATCACTTGGATTTTGCTTTTTTGTTTTATAGTAAAGATTTTCTAAATCACGAAAGTAATAAACAGCTTCCTTAGTTTCTTCATTAAATCTTCGCCATACTCCATTTGGAAATTGAAGCATAGAACTAAACTCTTTTTTATTGCTATATACAAAGTTATTTTTTTTCAAATAGCTTGAAAACTCATCTTGTAACCACTGGGTACCATTACGCCGCTTAGCTTGAAGTTTTGGTACTTTATGCCCATTTTCAAGGATATACTTACCTCTATCCTTTCCATTAGCTACTTTTTTGTAAATAATACTTCCATCTTTATCTCTTATAGGTTCAGGCTCTCCTTTTGGAGCGAAGAAATCATTTACAGAAAATTTCTCTTTATCTTGATCGTAGCCACTGAACAATAAGTGACAATGGATAGACTTCTCGTCCATATGCCACACAAATTCAAGTAGTTCAAACTTATCCGATAAGCCTATATCTGATAAGTACTCTTTTATCAGCTCATTATGAGCTTCTATATCAAACTCTTCTTTGTCTTGTTCCTTAAAGTCAAAGACAAATGAAAAAGCACCAACACCATTTTTACGGGTCTTAGTACTTTTTTGCTGTTGCTTGATAGTTTCAATCTTTGAGTAGTCTAAGCCTTTCACAATTTTATTGTTTTTAGACTGCTCTTGATTGATAACAGTTTGCTGTTTCCTCTTTATCTCGTATTTGTTGTTAATCTCCATTCGAAGATTATGACGAGATAAAGCAGAGAGGCAACCGTTCAATATTCCCCGTTCTCCATTTTTGTTATTAGCGAAGCCATAAAACTTCAATGATAAAACTGCTGTCATATTGTCATCTCCTTTTGCTATTACTTTATTATAAAAGTAATTTCAAATATTTGATGTTATTGTCCTTCAAATTGAAATTTGGAAAGCCTGCTATACCTCGACAAGTATGTTGAGACAGGTTCGCTGAAAGCTCTACGAGGTTTAAAGAGCAAGGAACACTATAAATCAGCCAATATTTGATGGCAGTTTATATCTTAATATTTTCTTAAATTCTTTTGATTTTTAAGAAAACTTTTATTTTTTTCATCTTAATATCAAACAAGTACATTATAAGATTAATTTATTTTGAACTGCTATTCAAACAAGGAAAAATATTATGAATAAAAAAATAAAATCAGCACAAGAACTTAAAGCTCTTTACAATACAATTTTAAAAGATATATCTATCATTGAAAAGAGTACCCCTCGAAGTAGTGATGAGCTATATGAACAAACTAAGCTACTTACTCAATATCACAGCACTCTGATTAAACTTGAAAAAGAGTTAGATCAAGCTTATCTTTCTCTTGGTGTAAATCACTTATATAAGGAGTTACAAACTGCTCTTAACATAAGTCAAGAAGATTTTTTCAAAGTTGTAAAAAAACAATATCACAATTTTTACAATAAAGATTAGCACTATGAATATCAAAGGTAGAAAAAGGGGAAATCTTAGGACAGCTGCTATTTATAATGTTCTATTTGCAGAAAATAGACATAGACAGAAAGCCCTTGTAACAATTACACTGGAAGATCAAAAGCTTACCAGTTTGTTTAAGCTTAGAAAAGCACTAACTTATAAAATTAATAAGATACTAGAAAGAGTTAGATTTAAGGGGCAGAATATAGCCTATTTCACTAATATAGAGTTAGGTATGGATAAAGGAGCTTTAACTAGTAAATTCAATCCCCATATCCATATTCAATATTTCTTTGATGACTATGAACCAATTAAGTTAGCACTGACTACTATTGAAGCAAAGTTTAATTTTAAAAATATTGATGTGCAGCAAGCAAATGAAGAAGATGCCTATTTTGGATATGTTATTAAAGACTATATTGAGGCAAACTTTGATGAAGAGCGAGAAATCAATAAAGTGGCTCTTGGTATGAAAAAACCTTTTTATACTAATAGTCGTAGTCGTAGCCTTGAGCGTAAGAATATCCCCAATTATATTATTAGGTACATATATAGCTATTATAAAATACATGCTTATTATCAAGTATGGAAACCAATACTTAGCAATGAACGTTATCAATTTATTTTAGATAATATTAGAGATAGTCAAATTATTATTAAGCCATCAACTGAACAACTTCCAGCAAAATTTAAAACTGTTAAAAACTACAAGATTTATATCAAAATTTAGCTATTTACCTCATAATATTATATTATGAGGTACTTTCTACACTGTAAAACCACAAAAAGTAAAAAAACAGCTATTTTTTAACTATTTTTCTTGAATATAGATGATTAATATTCTTTATGGTGTAGTTGTCCCGGATGACAAATCTAACTTCATATTTCCAATATGTTTATCAAGTTCGACATAATCTAGGTTACTATTTAAAAAAGGAGTACCATCTCCAGTATTTTCATTTTCTAAACCAAGACAAAGAATCACTTCAATATAAGATGGTATCTCTTCACTTACTTCTATAATTTGTACCATTCCAAAGTATAAGTGTTCTGTATTATTGAGCCAAAGCATAACATTCCAGTTTTCATAACTTGCCCATCCATTATATTTACTCATTATCAAATCCACCTTTAAGTGAAGATGCAATGACATCAAGTGTTGCTGAGTGCGTCTTATACATTCCATCTTCACTTAAATGGAAATATTTTTCTCTAATTTCAAAGCTCCTCTGTTCTATAAAAATCAACAAAGAATTGATTAAATAGGCATAGCTTTTTTTTGTATTATTATTTGTATGTAAATATTGAGATGTGCTTACAACCATATCAAATAACTCAAACACTTCGTTTTCCATTAATTCTTCTGTTAGAGAAAGCATACTCATTATGCAGCCTTCATTTGTGTTTCAAGTATAGAGCTATTTTTGGTATGAATATAATCTGAGAGTAATGAAGATAATATCTCTTCAAGTACTCCAACATAGATACTATTTCCTAACTGCTTACGCTGTTGTGTTTTAGATACTGGAAATTTAAAATCTTTTGGAAAACCTTGTATTCCTACTAATTCATCTTCTGTGAGGTAGCGAAAGAGTTTATTTTTTGTGTCATAAAACTTTGTTTTTGAACCTGAACCTATTGCTGTAAGACAAGGAGAAATTCCTTCACTTGATACAATCCTTTTATCAGCAAGATAACTTACATGTGGTAATTGAAAAGGCTTTTTAATATCAGTCGCTCTTTTTTCATTAAACGCTACTCTATTTGAAGCATCAAACAGTTTGTATTTAATATCTTTTGCTGTACTGATATAATTATTTACACAATTAGATACTGGCTGTGGTTTTGGAAATTCAAAAGTTTGTTTAACATCTTTTCTAATACCCACTATAAAGAGACGTTCTCTGTTTTGAGCAGCACCATAGTTTTTAGCATTTAAAATTTCATACTTAATATTATAGTCAAGCTCACCAAATGCTGCTTTAATTACTTTGAAAGTGTGACCATTATCATTTGTAACTAAATTTCTTACATTTTCATAGATAAAATACTTAGGTTGTTTATCTTTAATAACTTTAAGACCATTATATATAAGAGTACCTCTTGTATCTTCCATTCCCATTCTTTTTCCTTGGCTAGAAAATGGTTGGCAGGGAGACCCAAATGTGAATAAGTCCATTTCAGATAAGTTTTGAGTATCAACTGCTGTAATATCTTCAAAAACATTATTGACTGAATGGTTTTCTAAAAATGTTTTACGAGCAAACTTATCAATTTCAATCATAAATTCATTTGTATGTGATACACCTATGTTTTTAAGAGCTTGTTCTACTGCTCCAATGCCTGAAAATGCGCTTGCACAGCTTAATGTTTTGTAGTTAGTGTTGTTTTTTGCTTTAATCATAGTTAAAGTCCTTATATTAAATTTTATAAGATCCAAGTTTGATTAGGGGAAGTATCTCTATCAGAGATTGAACTGGTGCAACAGATTTAAATCAGTTTGTGTTTTAGAAATTCTTTGAGCGCTTCTAAAAGCACTCAATAAAACATCTAAGCCACTAAAATAGTGTTAGATAAGTATTCAGCTACACAAATAATTGGAAAGATAACAGTTCCATTTTTTCCATTGCCAATTTTTTTATAGTTTGGAATTCCTGCACCCTTAGAAATGTAATTACTAATAGAAGAAACAGATAAGTTAAGTTCTTTTGCTAACTCTTTTTTAGTTAATGTTGTCTTTTGGTATCTTGTAGTTAAGTCATTTAAAATTGCTTCGTTTATGTAGTTGTTTGCTATTTTCATTTTGTAAGTCCTTCTTGTTTTTGATAGTCGTAGTATTCCATAGTAAGAATTAGCTGTATCTTTGATTGAGTATAGTTTAAAATAAGATTATGATATACTAGTGAAAATTAATACTGAGGTTCTGCTATGGCTAATAAAAATATTTTCAGAAGATATAGTAGAACTTCAGTTCGAGACAAAAAAAATTTAGTTCGTTCACTAAACAGTTTTACTAAGCAATATAAATTTACATTCATTGAAAAAGTTCGGCTTAATAAAGATAGGCAGATAGAGTTTGGTAAGCTAATGGGTTTATCATTTTCACAGACTAATGAAAAGCCGCTTGGTGTTGATGGAGAAAGTGGTTTAATATATAGTAGCGAGATAGCCAATAATGATTTAAGTGATTATGGGCTTATTTTAGAAGCTATTGATAATCTCATAAGCATTAACACTAAGTTTGCTTATAAAGAGGCTTTAAAGAGTATTTTAGAGAAGTATTCTGATGATGAAATTTCCTTTATGCTTGCACAGACAAATGAGACGAAAGTCATTTCTGAAATTAAAAGAAAATTTGAATGTAGTAGTGTATATGCAAAACGTATTTATAATCAACTAAAAAATAGAATTCAATATCGTTATGTTGGCTTGTATAGTGAAAATAATCTTATAACGCAGAATATAAATACACTTGCTCCTCAATTTTTAACCTCCTATGACATTTCAAAAAGTAATATAGCTTTCATACTTAAAAGAGAGCGATTGTTCTCCGAAACCATTTTAAATGAATTGAGAAATAAACTGGGATTAAATGAAAATATTTCTTACACAACTGATAATAGTAGCCAACCATACTATGAAGATTTATATGATAATTTACTTATGAGTGTAGCAAATCATTTTAATGTTGAGTTTTGTTATTATGATATGGAAGAGTTAGAGTATGAATTTGAAGATGGGGAAGATATGTATCTTGATGCGATAGATATTTTAATCTATACTTTTTTAGAAGAAGAAAATGATAATTCAAGATACCCTAATCCTGATTATGTTCCTTATACTTATACATTTAGAACAGAATATGCCCAAGAGCATTTTTTAGATATAGAACACACTTGTAGCTATCTTAAATATTATTACGAAGAGATGTGGGCAGGTGATCAAGTAGATGAAAGGGAAAAGGTAGAAAATAAACAAGAAGAGTGGTATGCCCGATCATTACTACACCCTAGTGAAGAAGAGACATATAATGACACTTCTTTAAAAGATGAAGTAAGAGCAAGTGCTGGATCCTTATATATTCAATGGAATGATTTTTATGAAGAATTACTATGTGGGATTCAGTCTGAGAGGAAAGAGGACAATGTTTATTATACACTTCATATCTATGCTAATGAATTAGTTTCTCAATTTAGCATACTAGAAGAGCATAATATATTTTTAGAAAATGGATCTATTGATGAGTATTGTTCATATTTACAAGATCTAAGGAAAGAGCTTCTCAATGAACTAAAAGATGTAGAGTACAAAGTCAAAGAAGAGACAGTATCTAAAATGCTTACTATGAAGCGAAAAGAGTGGAGACTTTTGTATAAAAATGTATATGAGAATAAGAATATGTATATGCTAGCTTGCTTTGATTATGAGAAGTTAATAGTATAGTTTTTTTATAGAAATACTCCAAAGGTGGAAATAGGTTGGAAGTGATTATTGAAATACAAACTTAAATTTTGGAAGAAGTACTTGTTTTAGGGGTTAGTTATGGCTCCGGATGCTGGATTCGAACCAGCGACCAAGTGATTAACAGTCACCTACTCTACCGCTGAGCTAATCCGGAACATTTAGAAAGTTACTCTTAAAAAGTGGTGTCAAGAGAGGGACTTGAACCC
>Ga0256826_1001931_pt1 | contig 12817 bp, 8 predicted proteins | sample CV79metaG_FD_185975 | JGI IMG/M metagenome (GOLD analysis project Ga0256826, IMG submission 185975) | Hydrothermal vent microbial communities from East Pacific Rise, Pacific Ocean - CV79 | ecosystem: Environmental > Aquatic > Marine > Hydrothermal vents | place: Pacific Ocean: East Pacific Rise...
CTAGTTACTTTTTTACCTTTCCCTTTTCACTTCAAAGAGAAGCAGTCTATTCAAAATATCGTTATTATAATTTAGAGGATTTTGGAGGTACTAATCATAAAGTCAATGAGATAACAGCAGGTTTAACACTCTCAACAGTTGTTTTCAACTCTTTAGTATTGCCTCTAAGTTTTGAGTATATCTATAATGATGCAGATTTTATAAAAGATGAGAGTAAATTTAGATTTATTTTAGGTGCAAGTTTTTAATTCAAGAACTTTTATCTTACTCTTATCTTAATTAAGGTTTAATATAGTTAAAGATAATTAAAAAACAAATAAGTACTTAGGTTGATATATGAACAGTAGTTTTAACATACTCATAGTTGATGATGTTATAGAAAACATTCAGGTTGCTATGAATATTTTAAAAGAAGATAGTTATAATTTTTCATATGCTAAAAGTGGTGAAGATGCCCTTTCTCTTACTAAAGAGAGTGATTTTGACCTAGTCTTGCTAGATATAATGATGCCTGGTATTGATGGTTATGAAGTCTGTAGACGTTTACATAAAGATCCCAACTATTCTGATGTTCCTATTATTTTTTTGACTGCCAAAGCAGATACTGACTCTATGGCACAAGGCTTTGAAGTCGGTGGAGTTGATTATATTATAAAACCTTTTCATGCAAATGAACTTCTTGCTCGTGTTAAGACACACTTAGAACTCTACAAAGCCAAACAGATTTTAAAGCATAATAACCTGACCTTAGAAACTAAGATGAAAGTACAGACAGAGCGTATTTTAAGTGAGTTAGAAGAGAATCAAAAAGAGATGATTTTTGTTTTAACCGAACTAGTAGAGTCTGTTTCAGATGAGACAGGTAAACATATACGAAGGGTTGCTGAGTACTCAAGACTCTTAGCACACTATCACAAGGCTATCTCTGAAGAGGATGCAAATATTATTTATCATGCAAGTCCTATGCATGATGTTGGTAAAATTGCTATTCCAACAGAAATTTTACATAAGAGGGGAGCACTAAGTAAAGAGGAGTTTGAAATTATGAAAACTCATACCCTTAAAGCACATAACTACTTACAGACTGCGAGTAGAAAAATTATGAAAGCGGCGGATGCTATTGCCTATGAACATCATGAAAATTGGGATGGGAGTGGTTATCCACGAGGTTTAAAAGGAGAAGAGATTCATCCTTTTGGCCGAATTGTAGCTATTGCAGATGTATTTGATGCACTGACTCATAAACGTGTATATAAAGAGGCTTGGAGTATAGAGGATGCAATCAAATATATAGTTGAAAATAGTGGTAAGAAATTTGATCCATACCTTGTTCAAATATTTCAAGATAATGTTGATGAATTTGTTTCAATCTCAAAAATTTAAATCTCTATTTTTTGTTAGCTTTTTTTTACTCTTTTTTACCATTTTATCTGCCCAAGATTCTTACTTAACAAAAGAAGAACAACTCTGGATAAAAAATAATCCTATTATTACCTTGGGTGCTGATTATAAATGGGCTCCCTTCGATTATGAAGATTTAAATGCTAAGCATACTGGTATTTCGTCCGATTTTTTAAAGCTAATTAGCCAAAAAAGTGGACTCCATTTTCATGTGAAAACAGGAGTATGGTCTGAGGTGATTACTCAGATGAAAGAGCACAAATTTGATGGTTTATCTTGTGCGGTAAAAACACAAGAGAGAAGTCAGTATTTAAATTTTACAAAAGAGTATGTAAGTATGCCTATGGCAATTGTGGTACGGAGTGAAAACTTTGATATTTTAGATATTAAAGATTTAGCCTCAAAGTTAGTTGCTGTCAATAGGGGTTCTTATTTACACGAGTGGCTAAGAAATAAATATCCGCATATAAAACTCTACTTAACATCTTCAAATGAGGAGTCTATTAAAGCTCTCTCTTTTGGAAAAGTGGATGCATATATAGGAAATATTGCCGTAGCTACATATATGATGAGGCAAAATTTTCTTTCAAACTTGAAAATAGTTGCCCAGATTAAAAATATGAATACAGATGTCTCCATTGCTATAGATAAGAGTAAGAGTATGCTATTTTCAATAATAGAAAAAACTTTGGCTCAAATATCTGAGAAACAGAGAAAAGAGATAATTACTAAATGGTTTATTAATTCAGAACTTAAACCTAGTAAGTCAATACCTCAATTTACGCAAAAAGAGAGAGAGTGGATTTATCATAATCGAGTTGTTAAAGTTGGAGGAGGTCCAGACTGGGCACCATTTGATTTTGTTACATCTGATGGAGAGTATAGTGGTATTTCAAATGATTACCTAAAGCTTATTAGCAAAAAAACAGGTTTGAAGTTTGATGTGGTGATTGATAAGTGGAGTAATAATCTTAAAAAGATAAAGAGCGGTGAGATTGATTTACTTCATGCTGTTTATTATACTGATGGAAGAACTAAGTTTTTAGATTATACACGCCCATACTTTGAGATGTTGGATTATTTTTTTATTAGAGATGACCTTGGTGTTAAAACGATGAAAGAGTTAGATGGTAAACGGGTTGCAATTCCATACGGATATGCACATAATGAGTTACTAAAAAAAGAATTTCCAAATATTAAAATTATAAATTATGATACATTTTCAGAGTGTATAGATGCTGTTTTAGAAAAAAAAGCAGATATACTTTTTGATACCTATGTTTCATTAACATATATTTTAAATAAAGAGGGAATCTCTTCTATTATTCCTTTTAAATCATATCGAGGACATAGTACTATTAAGCTCCATATGGCTACTGCTAAAGATGAACCACTTCTTCGTTCAATTATTGAAAAAGCTCTTTCTCAGGTAAGCTATGAGGAGAAAAAAGAGATTCACAATCGATGGATAGGTCTTAAACGGCAAGTAGAAAACTCCACTATAGTTTTTAGTAAAGAAGAGACGAAATGGATACAAGAGAACCCAACTATTAGCTACAGTGAAATTAACTGGGAGCCGATGTCAATAATTAAAAATAAACAGATGATAGGGGTTATGAATGAGTATCTTAAAAAAATTACTCAAGAAACAGGTTTGATTTTTGACTATAAAGAAGCTTCATCATGGCCGGAGGTAATAGAGCTCTTTAAAAATAAAAAGATTGATATTATTCCTGGAATTGGAGCTAGTGATTTTGAAGCAAAATTGGGTTTAACATCAGATGTATATGCTAACTTTCCTTTTGTTCTTGTAACTAAAAATAGCGAGTCTTTTATTAGTGATATCGATGAACTAGAGGGTAAAACCATAGCAGTACCAAAGTATTGGACCAGTTATAATTATCTTGTGGAGAATAAGCCAAATATTAAGCTAATTGCTACGAAAGATGTGTATGAGGCATTAGATCTTGTTAAAGATGGGAAAGCTTATGCATTTTTAGGTCATATGGCAATCGGTATGCACTATGTAGGAAATTACTATGCTAATACTCTTCATATCTCAGGTAGAGTTGATTATGATTTTAATCATAAATTTTTAGTTCAAAAAGATAAGCCTATACTACTTGGAATTATCAATAAAGTCTTTGCATCTATGAGTGAAAAAGAGCATATTGATATTAAAAATAAATGGTTGCATGTAGAGGTTAATGAGGCACAAGATTATACACTTCTTTTTCAGATAGCTTTTGTCTTAATAGTTCTTATTTTAGCAACTTCTTATTGGAATAGAAAGCTTACACATGAGATTCATGAGCGTCGTTTAATAGAGAGTGCTCTTCAGATAGAAAAAGATAATTTTAAAGTTCTTTTTGAAAAAGTTTCAGATGGAAATCTAATAATTCAAGATGGACACTTTATCACATGTAATGAAGCGGCTATGAAAATGCTTGGTCTAAAGAGTATGGATGAGTTACTCTCATCTACTCCTGATCAGTGGTCACCAAATATTCAGCCTGATGAATCTTTTTCATTTAATAAAGCAGAACTTATGATAGCTATTTGTATAGAAAAAGGCTCCAATAGGTTTGAGTGGGTGCATAAAGACATAAATGATAAAGAGTTTTGGGTTGATGTTGGGTTGACTAAAATAACCTATGAGAAGAGAGAAGCAATCTTTGTTGTCTGGCGAGATATTAGTGAGCAAAAGAGTCTAGAGAAAGCCCTGCAAGAAGCAAAAGAACTTGCTGAGTTAGCGAATAAGGCAAAATCAGAGTTTTTAGCAAATATGTCTCATGAAATTCGTACACCCATGAATGCTATTATAGGTTTTACAGAACTTTTAAATGAACAGTTGAATGAACCGAGACTAAAAGCTTATACTAAAACTATTCAGAGTGCAAGTAGTTCTCTCTTAACTTTAATAAATGATATTTTAGATCTCTCTAAAATTGAGGCTGGAAAATTACAAATAAATAAAACACCAACAGATATTCATAGTTTATCTAATGAAATTAGTTCTGTCTTTATGATGAGTACTCAAAATAAAGGTTTAGACTTGATTTTTAATGTAAATAAATCTATTCCAAACTCACTCCTTATAGATGAAGTTAGAGTTCGACAAGTACTTTTTAATCTTATTGGTAATGCCGTGAAGTTTACAGATGAAGGTTTTATAAAACTAAGTATCGAAGCCTTTAATATAGATGAACATCACTCTAAGCTTGATTTAGAAATATCTGTTGAAGATAGTGGTATTGGAATTCCAGAAGGAGAGTTAGAAAAAATATTTAATGAGTTTGAGCAGACTGATGGACAGGATAATCGTAAATTTGGTGGAACAGGTTTAGGGCTTTCAATATCTAAACGTTTATGTGAAATTATGGGTGGTAAAATAGAAGTAAGAAGTAAAGAGGGAATTGGAACAAGCTTTATAGTATCTTTATATGGTATTGATATATCCTCTATAGCTAGTGAAAATAGGATAGAAGAGGAATATATTCAAAATGCTAAAAATATTGTTTTTCAAAAAGCTAAGATTTTAGTGGTTGATGATATTGAAGATAATAGGGAACTGATCTTAAAGAATTTTGAAAATACAGAGCTAGAAATTCTTACTGCATGCGATGGTTTGGAAGCGATAGAAGAGTTTCAAAAGCATAAACCTAATCTTATTCTTATGGATATTAGAATGCCAAATATGGATGGTTATCAGGCAGCATCTGAAATTAAAAAACTTTCAAATATACCAATAATAGCACTTACCGCATCTGTGATGCAAGATGCAGATGAAAGTTCGAAACGTAAATATTTTGATGGATTTTTAAGAAAACCTGTTTTGAGACATAATCTCTTTTTTGAACTTAGTAAATTTCTTTCTCATCAAAAGTATGATGCGATAGAGAGAGAAGAGGAACAGCTAATTTTAAGTAAACAGGCTGAAGTTAATCTTTCTACAATTTTAAATGTAATGAATTCAGAGATACAAGTACTTCATGATAAGGCAGTTAAGAGTAATAATATTTCTGATGTGAAACTTATGGCTGAAGCTGTAGCAACTCTTGCTGCAAAATATGATGTAGCTCTTATGGATAAATATGCATCTGATCTTTACGAGGCTATTGATCAGTTTGATATTTTAAGAATAGAAATTTTACTGAAAAATTTTTTAGAGATTGAAAAAAGGCTCTCTAGTTATTAAAGCTTAAAAAAACTTGTGTATAATGACGAAAAAATTATAAGGCAAGCAAAATGTCAACATATATTTTTGGGCATACTAGCCCAGATAGTGACTCTATTATAGGTGCTATCTCTCTCTCGTATCTTAAAAATCAACTTGGTGAAGATTGTATACCGACTCGTCAAGGTGAAATCTCTGCTGAGACAGAATTCATTTTAAATAAATTTGGTGGAACAACTCCAGAACTTAAAACTTCAGTAGCTGGTGAGTCTGTATATCTTATAGACTTTTCAGATAAGGCTCAAGCTCCTTCAGATATTATGGAAGCAACAATCTTAGGTATTGTAGATCATCATAAATTAGGTGATTTAACTACTGATACTCCTTTAGAGTGTTGGATTCGCCCAATAGGATGCTCAAATACTGTTGTTTATGAGATGTTTAAGGCTTATGATGTGGAGATACCAAAAGATTTAGCGGGTATGATGATGTGTGCTATTTTAAGTGATACTGTAATCTTTAAATCACCAACCTGCACTAAAGTAGATACTAAGGCTGTTAAAGAGTTAGCGGCCATTGCGGGCGTTGAAGATTATAAAGCACTTGCTATGGAGATGTTTATAGTAAAATCTGCAACACAGGGTGCAAGTGCTAGAGACTTAAACACAAGAGACTATAAAGCATTTGAAATGAATGGCTCTAAGGTTGGGGTTAATCAACTTGAAATGGTAGATATTTCAGCATTAGACGATAGAAAATCAGAAATTCTTGCAGATATGGAGAAAATGAAAGAGGAAGAGGGTTTGCATACTATTCTTGTTCTTTTAACAGATATTATGAAAGAGGGTTCTCAGCTTCTCTGTGTTAGTGATGATGCAAGTAAAATAGAGACCGCGTTTAACACTAAACTAGAGAACAATCAAGTTTGGCTAGATGGCGTTTTAAGCCGTAAAAAACAGGTTATACCTTTCGTACAACCACAATTTAAGTAAGTAGCATTAAAATTACACTAGTGTAATGGGCTTACTGCCGAAGTAAACCAAGTGTTAACGTAGCTAAAGGAATCGAGGTGCCCCTTGAGGGTATACTTCCTTTGGCGTGATAAAAAAGATGAAGGGTTCCCTTCATTTTATAAAATAAAATTAAGGAATTATAATAATATGGGAAAATTTGATGCACTATTTGAAGATGAAGATGATATCTTCGCAGGGACACCACAATCACGCTACTGGGATATTTCAGGACAACTAAGCCAAGACTTAATAAAAGATGAGTTTGATGGTGTAGTAGAAAGATTAGCGGTTATGGAAGCGATGCTTTCTGAAATGCATAATTATGATGATTTAGATAGAACAGTTAAATCTTATGCTATCTCAAATATGGCTCAAGTTGAAGAGCTTAAAAAAAGTGTTTATATGGAGCTGGCAGGACAGCTGATTTATAGAGTTGCTGAATAAACTTCTTATAGTCTGGTCGAGTGGTGAGATAGAGGTTGCCAAGAAATTGGTTCTACTCTATGGTTCTGTTATGCTTGAGCGTAAATACTGGGATGAGGCTACCATAATGATATGGGGGCCTTCTGCTCAGATACTCGCTAAAAATAGAGAATTACAAGAGCAGATGAAAATTGTTCGTGACTCAGGAGTAAAATTTAATGCTTGTGTCGTCTGCAGTGATGACTACGGTGTTTCAGATACCCTCAGAGAGTTAGGAGTCGAGCTTATTCATACTGGTGAGATGCTGACAGAAGCACTGCAGAGTGTTGATATTAAAGTAGTTACTTTTTAAACTTAAGATTACATTTCATCTTGTTTGAGTAGTGAGTGGCACTTACCACATCACCAATAATTGCCTTATGGTATAGGTAGGGTTCCTTGATGTTTTGTATAATATATCTACCACCAGAAGTGGTTAAAACCTCTATAGTCCCAACATCTAAAATATTTTTAAATCTCTCATTAATTGGTTTTATATAGATAGTTCTAATATCTTCAAGCTCTATTGGAAATACCTCTTGAACTCTATACCCTTTAAGTATGATAAGACGTCTCTGTGTCAATAAACAGTGGTAGGAATTTTTCTCTTTTATCTCTTGAATATGAATATAAAAAGTACGTACAATTAAGACAAGACCTATAATCCCTATCTCATACTCATACCCTATAAAAAGGAGTACTAGCCCCAGCACATAGAGTTTTAAAAGAGGATTATAAAAAGTTTTTGAGAGTTCAGCACTCGCAAGAACTGACTCACCTTTATGAAGAACTTTATCTATGTTTTGCAAGTAAATTAGTCAGCGTGTAAATAACGTTTTATTTTTTTAGTTGGTGTTTTTACAAATGGTTCAATCTGCTCAACAAACTTAACCATTCTAGAAAATGAGGAGACTTGAGCATTTACTTCGACTCTCATCTCTTCTAGAAAATTAGCTATATCTTCTCTTACTTGAGTATCTGTATGTTGATCAGCTTTAAACATTTTATCTATAAGTTCATAGTCTAAGTGAATTTTTGCAATAAGTTTACCATCTCTTTCCATCATAAGAGAGTCTAAAACTGCTTCATTTTGGTTTATTGTAGCTTCTATCTGTTCTGGGTAGATATTCTCACCGCCTGGACCAATGATCACATTTTTACTACGACCATTTATAAAAAGAAAACCATCATCATCTATGTAACCAAGGTCTCCTGTTAAAAACCAACCATCCTCTATCACTTCAGCAGTCTTCTCTTCATCTTTATAGTAGCCAAGCATAACACTAGGAGATTTTGCGATTATCTCACCCTCTCCAGTTATGTGATGTGGATCTTTAATAGCGAGCTCAACACCTGCCATAGCAAGACCAGTAGAGCCTAGTTTTATAGTCTCTCCAAGATTAGATCCAGCAAGTAGAGGAGCTGTCTCTGTTAAACCATAACCTATAATAAAAGGAAATTTTGCTTCGATAAGAAATTTTTCTACATACCTAGAGATTCCTGCTCCACCGATACCAAAAAATCTTAACCTTCCACCAAAAGTCTCTATAAGCTTTTTCCCTGCAATAGCATTTAATTTTCGTCTAAAGAAAGGTATTTTATAAATGGTTCTCATAACAAAAGAGCTTGTGAATTTTGGAAGTACCTTGTTTTTGTAGATTTTTTCAATAATAAGTGGCACACTTACCATCATAGTTGGTTTTACAATACTAAAAGCTTTGAGTAAAACACTTGGTGTTGGAACTTTGTCTATATAGTAAACGGATGAACCATGAAGAAGAGGAACAGTAAGACCAACTGTACACTCTAAGGTATGCGCTAGTGGTAATATAGATAAAAAGACATCATTTGGAGTAATTGTGACTTGCTTATAAGCACTCATCGCGTTTGTAACAAGATTTTTATGTGAAAGCATTACACCTTTGGAGTGACCTGTTGTTCCCGAAGTGTAAAGGAGTGAGGCTAAATCATCCTCTTTTGGTTGATATAGCTCACTTGAAACAACAGAAATCTTTTTAAGTCCATCTTTTGTTTTCTGTTTTATTTTGTCAATATAGTCATGGTTGGTAAGTACTTCATTTAACTCTAATGCATCTAAGTTTATAACGAAGTTTACATCTGTTTCTCCAGCATCTTCAATGGTAGCGAGATGCTTATCTGATACAAAAATCGCTTTAGCTTCTGAATGGCGAATGATATGATGAACATCAGATGGATGAAAGTCTGGTAAAATAGGGACAACAACAGCTCCAAAGTAAGTAATAGCAAAGTAAGCAACAGCCCAGTGAGGCATATTCTCACTTAGTAGTAGTACCTTGTCACCTTTAGAAATACCATTTTCTTTAAGCATAGTTATCATCTTAAACACTTTATCATTAAGCTCATTATAGGTACAGGCTTTTTGTCCTGCTTTACCTAAGGCAGCATTTGAACCATAGAGTTCAACTGAGCGTTGCAGTAAGTTTGGAAGTGTAAAGTTTTCTAAGTTTTCATAAGGGTAGGTCATCTCTAATCTCTTATTTTAAATTGATTTAGTATTATTATACATATAAAAAGTGTATTTATAATGTAAATTATAAAAATAAGGTGAAATTTTGAGTAGAAGAAGTAAAACTAAACAACCAAAACGAGATACTGTCACATTTACAACGAAAGATTTTTTACCTACAACAAGAGCAGAGATGGATGCACTTGGATGGGATTACTGTGATGTAATCCTTGTGAGTGGTGATGCCTATATTGACTCTCCATTTATTGGTGTGGCTATGGTTGGACGAATGCTTGAGCGAATGGGCTATAAGGTTGGGATGATAGGTCAGCCAGATATCAAAAGTGGTGATGATATTATGCGTCTTGGTGAGCCAAGACTCTACTGGGGTGTAAGTGGTGGTAGTGTTGATAGTATGGTTTCAAACTACACAGCTACAAAAAAGTTTAGAAACTCTGATGATTATACTCCTGGTGGAAGAAATAATAAACGTCCTGATCGTGCCCTTAGTGTCTACTGTAATCTAATTCGCCGCCATTTTAAAAATACAGTTCCTTTAGTTCTTGGTGGTATAGAAGCTTCCCTTCGAAGAGTTTCACACTATGACTACTGGGCAAACAAACTTAAAAAACCGATTCTTTTTGATTCTAAAGCAGATATCATGATATATGGAATGGGTGAGATAGCACTAGAGCAACTCACAAAGGCTATAGATCAAAAAAATGACTATAGTGATATTCGAGGTATATGTTATATCTCTAAAGAGCCAGTATATGAGTTTATTCAGCTGCCATCACATCAAGATTGTTTAGATGATAAAGAGAAGTATATCGATCTCTTTGATGATTTTTATGATAACAATGACCCTATATCTGCAAAAGGTTTATGCCAACCTGTAGATACAAGGTTTCTTATTCAAAATCCTCCTTGTGATTACTTGAATGAAGATGAGATGGATGCAAATTCAAACCTGCCCTTTACAAGAGAACTGCACCCTTACTATGCAAAAGAGGGAAAAGTAAAATGTTTAGAGACGATTAAGTTCTCTATTATGACACATCACGGCTGTTGGGGAGAGTGTAACTTTTGTGCTATTGGTGTTCACCAAGGACGAACAATAAGACCTAGGTCCGAGAAAAATATTCTTGCTGAAGCTAAAGATTTTAACAAGTACAAAGACTACAAGGGAATTATCTCAGATGTTGGTGGTCCAACTGCAAATATGTACGGTTATGAGTGCGATAAAAAGCTTAAAAAGGGTACATGTGACCATATGCGTTGTGTTGATTCAGAGCGACTCTGTAAGGTTATGCACATAAACCATGGACGAAATATAAATTTACTTCGTCAAGTTCGTCAAGTAGAAGGTGTCCGAAAAGCCTTTGTAGCATCTGGTGTAAGATATGACTTTATAACAGAAGATAAAGAGCATGGTTATACCTACTTAAAAGAGATGGTTAAGCATCATATCTCTGGGCAGATGAAAGTGGCACCAGAGCATACACAACAGCATGTATTAGATCTTATGGGGAAACCGGGAAAACAGACCCTTGTTGATTTTAAAAAGATGTATGACCGTTTAAATAAAGAAGAGGGTAAAAACCAGTTCTTAACCTACTATCTTATAGCAGCTCATCCTGGTTGTGAAGAGAAAGATATGCATGAGTTAAAGCGTTTTACAACAGATGAGTTGCAGATGAATCCTGAGCAGGCCCAAGTCTTTACTCCTACACCATCTACATACTCAGCAGTGATGTACTATACAGAGTTAGACCCAAAAACTCGTAAAAAAATCTTTGTAGAAAAAGATACTAAACGCAAAGAGAAACAGAAACAGATTGTTGTTAAAAAAGATAGTTTCTGTAGTGGATTTGCCTCTTAGGTTTTAAAATACTCTAGTTTAGTATTGAGTTCTTGAGAGGAGTTGGAGAGATTATCAGCAATACTTGATAACTCTTTCATACTTGCATCATTTTCATAAGAGATGTCACTAATAAGTTGTATTTTAGTAAGCATATCACTTGTATGAGTTGATATCTCTTGCGAGCTAACAGCACTTTTTTGAGTAAGCATATTTGTTCTGTCCATAGTTTCAACTGTGGTATTTAGATTATTCTCAACATGTTTCGAAATATCTGAGAGCGCCTCAATATTTTGAGCATTCTCTTTCATCTGTTCACTCGCTTCATTGACTGACTGGATGATAACATTTATAGTCGCGTTTATCTCTGAGAGACTCTTTTGTGTTCTCTCTGCAAGTTTTCTTACCTCATCTGCAACAACGGCAAAACCACGGCCATGCTCACCAGCACGAGCAGCCTCTATAGCCGCGTTTAAAGCAAGAAGATTTGTTTGATCTGCTATGTCATTAATAACATCTAAAACACTTTTAATCTGCTGTGTATCACTTGAGAGTTGAACTAGTTTAGCATTCATATCATGTTCTAGTTCTACACTATGATGCACATTATCAATCATTCCATCTATCTTATTTTTAGCATCGCTAAGAAGAGCATGAGCCTCTTGCATATTCTCTTTAGTATCTTGAAAATTTTGTGAAGACTCTTCAACAATCATTTGAATAGAGTTAGCTTGTTTAATAGTTGCTTGTGCTATTTCAAACTCTTCATGAACTCGTTTTTCTGTTTTTTGTGAAATGTTTTTCATATCGATAGAGTACTCTTGATTTACATGTGAAGATTGTTTAGCATCGGATATAGCACCCTTGAGCTCAGCGATAAAAATATTAATACATCTTGCCATTAGACCAGTCTCATCACGTGAATCTATATGAATTACCTTATTTAAATCATTGTGTTCCGAGGCAACCGCGTTTGTAATACCCATAACAGAACTTCTGACCTGCTTTATAAGCAAATAGATGTTGATACTTGAGATAGCAAGACCAAAAAGAGCTATTACACTGTTTTTAAAGATTAAATCATTTAGCTCAAGATCTGGCTGGGTGATAGAGAGCGTAATATTAAAGAGTACAAGTAAAAATACATTTCCTAAGAGAGTATTAAAAATTACAGAGATGATTTTGTGAGAGAAGGAGATAAAAGGGTGCTTGTCTGAGATTTTTAAATCCTTACTCCACTCTTCAAGTTTAGTTATAAAAGAGATAAAAACCGGTATAACAAAGAGTAAAACAAGTGGAATAGTAAGAAGTTGTGCCAACCAGAACTGTGTGGAGCTCACAAACTCTAAAGAGCTTAGTACGACTAAGGGGCCAAATGCAGTATATAAAAGTTGTGCTAGCATAAAGAGTTTAGG
>Ga0256826_1001932_pt1 | contig 12816 bp, 14 predicted proteins | sample CV79metaG_FD_185975 | JGI IMG/M metagenome (GOLD analysis project Ga0256826, IMG submission 185975) | Hydrothermal vent microbial communities from East Pacific Rise, Pacific Ocean - CV79 | ecosystem: Environmental > Aquatic > Marine > Hydrothermal vents | place: Pacific Ocean: East Pacific Rise...
TAAAAAGCTTATTATTATTAAAGGCAATGAAGGTACTCCAGAGATATTTTCTAAATGTGCTATTACTATTGTAGAAAATAATAAAATTACAGAGATAAAAGTCGATCCAAAAGACTATGGTATAGGGTATATAAAATCTACAGAACGTATCTCATTAGAGAACTCTTTGAGATTACTACAAACTCCAAGTGATGCATTTATACAATTAGCAAAGCTTAATGCGGCTACTATCCTATTTTTAACTAACAAAGTAGGAAGCATTGAAGAGGGTTACAACTTACTGTAATCTATTCATAATCTTTGATAAACTATCTATCCTTATAGTGTTTCCATGCAATGGTTCTACTATAAACGTCTCAGTCTGTGTGTCTACAAAAAACAGAGCTGGGAATATTGTACTGTAATACATCTCTACAGGATAAGAGCTACGTCCTTCATAAGTGACCATCACTGCTATCATTTTCTCGTTAATAGTATCTATATAAGGTTGATTCATAAGGGTTATTTTTAAGATGTCATGTATCTGAATATCATCTTTTTTGACGACTAAAACTAAAAGGGGTTTATGTTCACGATGTGCTTGTTTGAGTGCTTTATCATAGTTACCTTGCCAATGGATATGATTGGCAAAAAGCATCAAAGGTAACAGCCACAACAAGAAGTACTTGAGTAGCTGTTTCATAGTCTATTTTTTATCTTCCATTTGATAAAGGAAAATACCTGATGGTGCTTTTACTTGGAATATTTCTCTCTCTAAGAACCAGTCACGTGTATCTACCACATTCACCTGATTAGTATCATTGACAGAAACATAGAGTTGAGGATAAAGATTAGACCATCTTACATGCAGTACTTTACCTGTAAATGTAAATGTTTTTATAATCTTCAATGTTTTTGTATCAAGTATTTGTATTGTAGGAAAGTCTTTACCCGAGAATGTTACAGCTAAATACTTTTTATCTGGACTTAAAGATGTAAATACAGGTAAACCCTGCATCTCTACATTTTTGATAAAGTTGAATTTATTATCATAGACCATCACAGCATTATCACCCACAGCGGGGATAAATGTTTTATCTTCACTCAAACTCCAAAATCCAAAATGAGGCACTTTAAGTACAGGCTTGTTATCTTTAGCTGTTACTTTAATTTCTGAGAATTCCATCTTATCTAAATCTATGACACCAAATGCTTTAGTAAGAAAAAATCCTACGATATAGGTATTATTTTTTATCATCGCATCAAAAGGCATCTCTCCTACTTTAAACTCTTTAAAAATCTTAAATTTTGGTAACCCCTTACCTGCATTTTCATCTTTAAGCACAGTTACTTTATCATTGTCCATTTGTGCAAAGATAATCATATCTTTATAGATTTTAATCCCTACATTTTTAGAACCCGTCACTATCTTATCTATAGGCTTTAAATCACGTGTGAGAATATCTACCGATTTATCATCGTAGTTTGCAACTGCCACATAGTTTTTGCCAATGACAAAGCCGATAGCAGACTTACTTGTTTTATACTCAGCTTGAATTTTTTCTGTTTTTGGATCAAACTTTACTACATATCCATCACGACTTATAAGATAAGCATCATCACCATCAAATTTAATGATTCCATGGTTCATGTTATGCATATTTTCCATATGTCTTCGCACTAAACCCTCTTCAATTACAGCAACAGATGCACTCTCACGTTCAACAACAAAATATTTCTCTGCGGCACTTAATGTCATAGAAAAAATAGTTGTCCCCAGGAGAAGGGCAGATAGTAAAATTTTCATAAATATATCCTTTAAAATTAATTATATCTATTGTACTTAAAACACTTTAATAAGAGTGTTAAGGTATATAAATTTTAAACAGAATCAAGAAATTAAAAATGTACTGTATCATTTTATACTATATCCTTTTTATAAGATAAACAATAGAAACAAAATCCTTAAATAGACCTACATTTTAACATTGCATGTGGCATAATTTAAGAATATCTCAAGAATACACAGGAACACTAATGTTACAAAAACATTTTATGGAACAAACAGCTATTTTTTTTAGTGTTGCAAAATGGGTATTTTTATCTTCTATTGTAGGCATTATTATTGGTTCTGTCGTCACACTTTTTTTAAACATTTTAAGTTATTCAGAATCATCTCGTTCTTTTCTACCATTTAACTACTACTATGTTTTACCTATTGCTCTTGTTCTAACTGTTTGGTTAGTAAAAACATTTGCACCAACAGCAGAAGGACATGGCACAGAAAAGGTTATTTCAGCTATTCATAAAAAAGATGGCAAAATAGATGTCTCCGTAATTCCTATTAAATTATTGGCGACAGTAATTAGTATTTTTGCAGGAGCATCCGTAGGAAAAGAAGGTCCAGGTGCTCAGATAGGTGCAGGTGTAGCTTCTGCACTCTCTGATCTTTTTCGTTTCAGTAAACAAGACAGAAAAAAACTGGTTATCTGTGGTATTAGTGCAGGATTTGCTACTGTCTTTGGTACACCTATAGCAGGTGCCATCTTTGGAGTAGAAGTACTTATTATAGGTGTTATACTTTATGATGTACTTCTGCCCTCTTTTATTGCTGGATTTGCAGCATTTACAACAGCACAATTTTTAGGCATTAAATATACTTACTATAATCTTCATTTTTATCAAGATATATCCCTTGATATATCCCTTATTGCTAAAGTTGTTTTAGCAGCACTATTTTTTGGAATTGTTTCTGATTTTGTGATTACATCTGTCTCTTTCAGTGCCAAAATAATTAAAAAAATTAAAGTTAATATTTATATCAAAGCATTTTCTGGTGGAGTACTTATCGTTATTCTAACACTCATATTTGGAGAAGAATATATTGGATTAGGTCTTGGAACTATTAGTAATACTATTAATCCTCTTCCTCTTTATAGTGTAGATATACATTGGTATACTTTTGTACTCAAAACACTTTTTACCTCTCTTTCCTTGGCTTCTGGAGGAAGTGGAGGTATCATCACTCCTATTTTTTATATTGGTGCTACAAGTGGTCATGCTTTTGGAACATTAGTATCTCCTGAGCATATTGTTCTATTCTCTGCTTTAGGTTTTGTAAGTGTACTTTCTGCCACTACTAATACACCTATTGCATCTACTATTATGGCTGTTGAACTTTTTGGAATTGATATCGCACACTATGCTGCACTTGGTGCTGTCATTAGCTTTTTAATCTCTGGACATAGAAGTATTTTTTCTTCACAAATTTTGGCTATGAAAAAATCTGAAATGCTCTCTGTAAAAATAGGTGAAGAAGTAGAAAATATTAATACTCAGCTGGAAGATGAAGAACTGAATAAAATCAATAATCTCAAAGAAAGATTACAGATAAAACGTGAGATGCTAAAAAATCGTAGACGTACAAAAAGAGAAAGTAAAGAGTCAAAAAAATAAATTGTTATTTTACATTATCTTTATAGAAGTATCTAAACTAAAGAGTAACCCACTATCCCTGCACCAGCTATAATTATATATCTGTCCTTAAATGAAACTCCAATAGTGTAAAAAGAATATTCTTTTACAACTTTAATATCACTTTTTTAATACGCATAGGAGTAATTAGATTTTTATCTTTAATTGAAATCACTTTCATACAATTACTTTTTGCCAACTGCACATACAAAGAGACTATAATAGTATCTTTCTTTTTTATTTTAGGTACTAAATATTGTAATATTTTTGTCTCTTTTGCCTCAAGGTTATGTATAAATCCTTCTGTAGCATGGGCAGGAATAATTACTTTTTTTCCATCTTGCTTAAAACTATAAGCAAAGTACCCTTGTTTATCTTCACTAGGATTATTCATATAATTCTGCCAAATCACTTTATCTGCTCGCAATACTTCAATTTTCAAATACTTTACACGTGCAGGCTGTATAATAAGAGGATGTTCCATTTTATTAGTTAAAGTAACCATTAACATTTTACTTATAACTGAGATGTTTATATCTACACCTTTTTTTCTAAACTCTGTATCATGTATTCCTAGAAACTTATGACTAGCATGATGTCCTCTGGTACGTTTATCTATCTTCTCTGCTCCACCAGAAACTTCTGGCATATGACACTCTATACATCCTATACTATTTTGCTTACTATCCATTGCTCTAAAGATAGTTACATTATTTTCATTAAGTTTATGAGAGTGACACCCCATACAAACTTTTTTAGCATAGACAGGGTTAGAAGCAGAAGAGTGTTTATCACTTTTTACAGGATTATCTAATCGCCCATAAAGTGTGGGTTTATAGTTTTTAGCTTGTCTGGCTTTAGTATTTATATTAAATTTATGTGCCGTTTTAACATAAGCAATAGTATGACAAAAATAACAACTTACTGCATCAGTATGTGTTTTATTAGATTTATCAGGTCTTGCATCTCCAGAAAGTAAATCTTTAAGATTATCTGCCATTGGCATATGACATGTCGCACATGAATACTTTTTACTGTCTACCTTATCTGCTATTTTACGGTGTAAGGTATCGTTAAAATAGCCTTTTGCATGAAAAGAAGATTGATACTCTTCATAAATCTTTTCATGACACTCATTACATGAGTGATTATCCAAATATTTAGCATGTAAAAAGGTTAAAAAAATAAGAGAAAATAGAACAGTGAACTTCATAATAGACTCGTTTAGATAATTTAGGGAAGCGACTTACAAGGGAGACTAAAAATCACTTCCGTAAATTACCCTCTTTCCCAAAGAGTTGGGAAAAAGAGGATAAAGTTTTTACTTATGCACCTGGAATATGTTGTCTATGCTCAACAGAGTATGTAAACGTTGGTGTCGTTAAGTTTTCAATATACTTAATGAATTTACCTGTAGCAGATTCATAGATACCAATTCTACCCGTAGTCCACTCAGAAATCATTGTCCACTCACCATGGTTAGCAGGCTCAGCATGAAGAAGTCTTGGTTGAACAGGATCTTTCACTACTGCACCTAAATGATCTGGCATTGGCATAATTTTTTCTTGACCAAATGCTTTTTCATTCACTGGTACTTTTTCATGCTGTGTAGCATCCCATTCTTGAATCACTTTTTTAGTTTTAGCATCGATAAGTTGACCTTTTGTTTTACCAACTTTGATGATTCTATCTGTTTCAAGTGACTCTTTGTTGATAAGGTGTATTTCATTATAGAATGCTGGCTTACCAAGTACTGTATCAGACCAGATCCAAGGTGTATGCTCAGCAGTACCTACAAATAGACCACCACCAGATGTTGGTACTTTTTTCACAATATTCCAACCCGGAGATTCCCAGATTACTACAGAACCAAAGTTCATAGAGTTTGTTGCATTCAACTGTTTACCAAGTCTTTTGTTAAACCAAGAAGAACCTTGACCTGGATGTGGCTTAGATTTTTTACCTGTATGTACTTTAGCTGCTAAAGTTTTAGTTTTAAAGTCAACAATACCTACTAAATCTGAACCTTGTGATGCAATTTGGAAGTATCTACCATGATCTTCACCCTCATTTTCATTTAAGAAACAGTCATGAAGAATTTTACCAATATTTGGAATATCCCCTACGATTGGGAAACCTTCTTTAGAGTAATCAATAATGTACGTATGTCCACCATCTTTAAGTGCCATTGCAAAGTATGGTCCATATGGAGTATCTGCAATACCTGCAACTCTTGAAGGTCCAACTTGTCCATCAGGATCGATAACACGAGATGTATCATATACTTTAAGTGGCTCAAGTGTTTGTGCATCACAAAGTACTGCACCACCTGGATTATAGTTACCTGCTAAAATATATTTACCATCTGGAGATACAGCAAGACCTCTAGACTCTTGACCTACTTGAACAGTTGCAAGTGCTGGCTGACCAGGTGCTGCAATATCAAACATTGTTAACTTACCTGAACGAGAGATAGAGTAAGCATATCTTGGGTCATGTTTATTGGTTACAGTTACGTGTACCGCAAATCCAGCTTTATGACGTGAAAGTACTTTACCAGTTGTTGAATCAATAAAGTCAACCAAAGATGCATCTCTCTCAGTAGCAAATGTAATATCAAGTACTGATTTTGTATCTGCTGATTTTGGATATTTTTTAGCCAATGCTTCTCTGTCTGCAAGTTTAGTCCAAGTTTTATGTACTTCATCAAAATCAAGCGTAAGTTCAACAGTATTTTTCCAATCCATCAACCAGTTAATCATACCAGCAGCATCATCTTTAGAGAATGTAGCATCCCACGCAGGCATTGCTGTATTTTCTCTACCATGCATGATAACTTCAGCTAACATCTCTGCATTTTTCTTCTTAAGAGCTTTTGGTCTAAGGTCAGAACCAACACCACCTTGATGAATAGGTCCGTGACACCCTTGACACTCTTTTTCAAACTTTTTAGCAAAGTCCATGCTTGATGAACCAGCTATTGCCATAGTTGCAGCAAAACTTGTAACTACTGCTAAACCTAAAATTCTATTCAATTTCATTCTTTCTCCTTTAATTTATAATGGATTTAACTTATCTTTAAGTCTATCCAGATAAAATCGCGAGTCTAAATTATTAGACAACTCACACAATTTTGAGGACTCTACCCAGTCCTCATATTACCCTCTTCGTCAATTTTAAAAATTGCTTCCAAGTGTAACATCTATTTACTTAAGCAAAATATATAATTATCATCATTTAAGGTGATAACTCTCTACTTGTTAAGTTTTGCCTTTTCTGACTTATATATCCAGAACATTGGTAAGATAATTACCGTATGTAAAAAGATTGTTAATGTCAAAGGACCTTGATTTAACATACCAAAAAAACTTGGTACTAAGTCTGTAAATGGTTCAATCATAATTTCTCCTTTAAATATGTAGATATGGGAGTGACCCATACCTTATATTATGCTTGTGCTTTTTTAGCTTCAGCACCAATTGTGAGAAGATCCCACACTAAGTAGATAAATCCTACGAATGTCATAACACCCATAATAGCTCTCCACATCATACCTTGAATGTACCATGGTAACTCTTGTGCAACAAAGAATGCATTCCATGTAGCTCCAAGCTCAGCACGTTCTACAAGTACTTGTTCATATCCAGAGACTGTTAGTGCGATAGTCATACCCATTACACCAAATGTAACAAGGAAGATTCCCATTTTAGATTTAAATGTTGCTCTTAATCTCTCTACACCATATGCACCTTGAACACCCATATACATCATACCAATAAGAATAGTTGCATATGCTCCAAAGAATGCTAAGTGACCATGAGCCGCTGTAAACTGTGAACCGTGTGTATAGATATTTACTTGTGGTAGTGTGTGGAAGAATCCCCAGATACCAGCACCTAAGAAGTTACCAAATGCATTGGTTACAATCCATGCCATAGCAGGACCATTTGTAATCACTGATTTAGGTTCACCTTTAGCCTCATGTGCACCTTGTTCTTTACCCCAGTCGTAGAGTACGTGAACAAACATTGCAATAAGTGGCACAGGCTCAAGAGCAGAAAATAATGCACCAATTTCCCACCAGTACTCAGGTGTACCGATCCAGAAGTAGTGGTGACCCATTCCAAGGATACCAGAACCAAATAACATAAGTACTTCAATCCATAGCCACATTTCAACTACTTCTCTTTTAGCACCAATAAGTCTAATAAGAGCAAATGCTGCAAGTGTTCCTACAAATACTTCCCATGTAGCTTCAACCCAAAGGTGTATTACCCACCACCACCAGAATTGATCCATAGAAATGTTATCTGTAAAGAACATACCTGCCATATAAAGACCAGCAAGTGCAAGTAAGTTTGCAACCATAACAGTCATAATTCCTGTTTGCTTACCTTTCATATAAGAAGCAAAAACGTTCCAGTAGAAAAGTAATACAACAACTACAATACCAATATCAGCCCATCTTGGAGCTTCAATATACTCTCTACCTTCATGGATTAACCAGATACTTGCTTCCGTTCCTGCACCAACTTGTACAAAAATGTATACTAGAACAACTACAGTAACTGCTGCTGTAAGTACCCAGAAACCAAGTTTACCTAGTCCTATACCTACTGTCTCTACTCCTGTTTCATCAGGGAGCATATAGTAAACAGAACCAATCATTGCATAAAGCATCCAAACTACTAGGGCATTAATATGCACCATTCTAGCTACTGAAAAGTCAAGAACTTCAAATAAGAACCCTGGCATCAAAAATTGAACTGCTGCAACAAGACCAAAAAGAAGTTGTGCACCAAAGAGTATAATTGCAACCCTATAATACATCATTCCTAATTCTTTTGATTTGTTACCCTCAAATGAATTTGTTTTAATACTAGTGAGCATGTGAACCTCCTGCTTTGAATGTTTCAACAGTTTTCGAGAAGTTTCTTGGGAAACCATTTGTGTCGATACTACTCAAATGCTTAAGGAATGCTACCAATCCTTTTGCCTCATCTGCAGTAATTCCTAAATTAGGCATCATACGTGCATGCGTAGGGTACTGTGAAGGGTGCTGTAAAAATTCAGCCATCGCTTCTTCTGTTGTACTTTTTCCTGTCATACCTTGTAATGGTCCACCATTTTGCCATGCTGGATCTAACCAAGCTTTTGTAAGATCTGGTGCATAATATGCTCCATTACCTAATAATGTATGACAATTCATACAGTTCTTTGCTTGAGATGTAAGTTTACCAAGGTGTAGCAATCCTGCTGCCTCTTCTTCACTCCACTCTTTTCCAAAAAACGCTTGTTTCTCCCCAATAACTGGTACCTCATGTCCTCTTTTTGCATCCATTTTATAATCAATATGATAATTGATTACTGTAGGACCTGGTACCCTTTTAGTTACCCCATTTTTAAGATCTGCATCTGTACCCATAGTAATCTGTCCAAGCGTATCAAAAGTAAGCCAGATAAGCAAAATAGTTGCAAATCCTGTTACCCATGCTGCTGAACGACGCCAAAATGGTATACTGGTCCAAACCGAAACATTTTTATTAGCCATGTATTTCCTCCTTTAAGTTTGTTTCTTCTATGATTTCTTCTGTATCTTCATATCTTGCCTCTCCAGCCGTAATTAAATAATAATAAAGGTGAGGAATAAAAAGATATGCCAACATAGAAACCATCAGTACTTTTAAAGTAAAGTGATTACTCTGTATCAACATTGCGAAATCATAGAGGAAGTAAGTTTGTAATGCCCAAAACAGATAACCCACAGGCATCCATTTTTTGGAAAAGTAACCCATTTTTGAAAGTGTTATGACTGCTGCATACGCTACCCCAAAAACAAGTACGAGTGTTGATTCTATAAAAATAGGTAAGAATTGATCTATTGCTATTTCTGGTCGTATTATCAACGGTTCCATCTATGGCTCCCTGTAACTATCTATTTACTAAAAGGATCAAAACCTTAGAGCATGCAAATATTATGACAGTTTAAGGGAGCTATATGATTGACACATATCAAGAAAAGAGAGAAAAGTCATAAAATTTAATGACTTAATTAAGTAAAAATAATAGATAGATTTTAGAAGAAAAGGTTATAGTTGTATCGTAAGTAGTCTACTTTACGACACATCTTGCAGTAAAAAATGGTCTTGAATAATTTGGTGAAACAAAATTATCTCCTTCAAGGAACCAATCTTTAGATTTTTGAATATTTACAGTTTGTGCAACTTTTCGTTGCATTCTACTTTCACAGATAATAGGTTTATCATTTCTAAAAGCAGTTTTCACCCCTTCCATTCTATTTATAGTCATCATATAATGTGCACCTATAAACATAGAAAGAACTAACGTAACCCACATTAATCCTCGTTTTGCAGCCCCCTTAGACATAAATGGTCTCGTACCCACAAAAAGTGTGATAAGTAGAATGATAGTACCAAGTATAAGATAGGCACCTTCTAAAAAGAAAAAGTTTTGCATCTGCTTTCCTCGCGTTTTAATGGAATAATAATATCACACTTTATTTAGAGACAGATTGATACTTATCAAGCGATCTTTAATCAAAAGGTTCTATACTGTCTAAAAATATTTACAAAGGTTGAGCCGTGACCTCTTTTAAAAAATACCTTCCTGTTGCCCTTGTCTTAGGATTCATTCTCTTTGGTTTAGATGCATTTTTCCAAAGTAAACCAAGCAATAAAAACAAACGTGTTTACAAAACTGTACAAAAATATAGTCCTTACTATTTAGATAAACGCTTTGGTGGTCTACAAATCATGAGTAAAGAAGACCCTGAGTTTAAAGAAACACCTAATAATATGACTCTCTTTAAAGAGTTTGAACGGTTAGAACAAAAATGGGGTAAAAAACATCTAAAAATTGAAAACCACCAACTTCTCATAAGAGACAACAATGGTTCACAGCTCTCTACTCTACCTCTTCAGACTAAAGAAGAATTAGATTTTGTACATAACTATTATGGCATATAGTAAAAATGACTGATATTGTAATCACACTTGTGTTTTCTCTTGTAATGCTTGTTTTTATGGCATTTCCAGCTATGAAAATAGTTGAATGGATGAGATTAAAAACAGACTTTTCAGAAAAAGTTTATACTATACTTCAACTTCTACTCACAGTAATTCTCTCTTTGTTAATAGGACTCTTCTTAAAATTTGCATAACCCGCAATTAACAACAATTTAGCTAAAATAATCCATTAATTTTAACGTGCAATAAAGTACGTTTTGGAGCATAACAGATGGATAAAGCAAAATATATATGGATGGATGGTGAACTTACACCTTGGGATGAGGCACAAGTACACGTTCTTACACATACCCTACACTACGGAAATGGTGCTATAGAAGGAACCAAAGCCTATAAAACCGTTGATGGTAGATGTGCCATCTTCAAACTCACTGAACATACTCAAAGACTTCTTAACTCATCTAAGATGACACTTATGGATGTCCCTTACACAGTAGAAGAACTCAATGCTGCACAGGTAAAACTTCTTCAAGCAAATGAACTTTTTGATGGTGCTTACATTAGACCACTTGTTTACTTAGGGTATGGTGTTATGGGTCTCTACCATAAAGATTGTCCTGTACAAGTTTCTATCTCTGCATGGAAATGGGGTGCATATCTTGGTGAAGAGGGTCTAAGAAAAGGGATTCGTCTTAAAATTTCATCTATGACACGTACACCAAACACTTCTGGTATGGGTAAAGCAAAAGCCGTAGCTAACTACCTTAACTCACAAATGGCAAAGTTTGAAGCAGTAGAAGCTGGGTATGATGAAGCACTTTTACGTGATGACCAAGGATATATTGCAGAGGCCAGTGGCGCATGCTTTTTCATGGTAAGGGAAGGTAAACTTATCTCTCCTCCATCAGATAACACACTAGAGTCTATCACACAACAAACAGTGATTGATCTAGCAACTGATATGGGTATCGAGGTTGAACGTCGCCGTATTTCTAGAGAAGAGATTTACATTTGTGATGAGTGCTTCCTTACCGGAACAGCTGCAGAAGTAACACCTGTTCGTGAAGTAGATGCTCGTATTATTGGTGCAGGGTCACGTGGTACTATTACAGAAAAATTACAAACAGCCTATTTTGATGTGGTGGCAGGAAAAAACCCTGACTACATCCAACACTTAACATACATTAACTAGCTTCAACACGCTCAGCTACCGAATATATTCGATTCCTGAGCCTATCGAAGGAAAACAACAAAGGAAATTCATGCCAGCAGATATGAACGATTATTTTAAAAAGAAAAAACCAAGTAACAATATGAATAACAGTAGTGGTAGAAATGATTTCAATAACCCTCTTAACAATATGGGAAAAGGTGCTCCATGGATATTTATTATTATTGCCATTGCTTTTGCACTCTTTACACTTAAACCATTTACCATCATCAACTCTGGTGAAGTAGGAATTAAAATCAACACTGGTAAATTTGAAGAAAAACCACTTCCTGCAGGACTACATTTCTTCATTCCTGTACTTCAAAAAATCATCCCTGTAAATACACGTATCAGACTTATTACTTACTCTAACGTAAGCACAGGAGCACTTGGTGATAACTATAGAGGTTTTGAAGGTGGCTTACGTAGAAACCCTGCGATTACCGTACTTGATAAAAGAGGACTTACAGTTAATATAGACATCGCAGTTCAGTATCGTCTTAAAGCAGCATCAGCTCCAGCAACCATTGAGAAATGGGGTTCAAGCTGGGAAGAAAAAATCATCAACTCTAAAGTAAGAGAAGTGGTACGTGACGTTGTAGGTCAATACACAGCAGAACAACTTCCTGAAATGCGTAACCAAATTGCAGCAGCGATTGAAGTAAAAGTAAAAGAGAGTGTCGATACACTTGAACACCAACCTGTTATACTTGAATCTGTAGAACTTAGAACAATTAATCTACCCACAAAAATTAAAGATCAAATAGAACGTGTTCAAATAGCAAAACAAGATGTAACTATTGCAGAGCAAGAGAAAGAAAAAGCGAAACAACAAGCACAAAGTGCAGCTGAAGTAGCAAAAGGTGTAGCACAAAAAAATCGTATTGAAGCACAAGGTGAGGCAGACAAAATTCGTATCGAAGCTGAATCTCAAGCAAAAGCAAATAAACTTATTTCTAGCTCGCTTACAGCTGAGCTTCTTCAACTTGAGCAAATTAAGACACAAGGTAAATTTAACGATGCACTTAAAGTCAACAGAGATGCTAAAATCTTCTTAACACCTGGTGGTGCTGTACCTAACATTTGGGTCGACACAAAAGGAAGAACACAACAAACCACTTCTATACAACAATAAAAGTGTACTAAGTGGCTCTCGTTCCACCTCTT
>Ga0256826_1001933_pt1 | contig 12813 bp, 10 predicted proteins | sample CV79metaG_FD_185975 | JGI IMG/M metagenome (GOLD analysis project Ga0256826, IMG submission 185975) | Hydrothermal vent microbial communities from East Pacific Rise, Pacific Ocean - CV79 | ecosystem: Environmental > Aquatic > Marine > Hydrothermal vents | place: Pacific Ocean: East Pacific Rise...
TCTGTGTTGCAAAAGCTTTAGTCGAAGCAACACCTTTTTCGATTCCTGCACGAGTTAAGATGCTTGCATCGGCTAAACGTACCATTGAAGAGTTGTCAACGTTACAGATGACTAAGGTTTTAAGACCCGCTGCTTTTGCCATCTTAAGTGTCTCTAGGGTGTCTGCTGTCTCACCACTTTGAGAGATAACGACAAAGAGGGTGTCTTTTAATAGTAGTGGCTCTTTGTAACGTAACTCACTTGCGATTTCTACGGAAGTGCGAATCTTAGCGTAGCGTTCAAAGAGATACGATGAGGCGAGGGCTGAGTGGTATGATGTTCCACAGGCACAAAGTTTGATCTCATTGATACCATCAAAAAGAGTAGGGTCTAGTTCATCGAAGTTAATGCTCTCATCTTGGATCCGTCCAAGAAGTGCATCACCAATAACATCACTCTGCTCATAGATTTCTTTCTCCATAAAGAAGCGAAAGCCCTCTTTTTGTGCAGAGAGCTTTGATGTAGGTAGTGTTGCTAGTATGGGTTTTATACTCTTATTCGCTTTATCAAAAAGTTGAAGCTCAGTTGGGGAGACAAACCCATACTCACCATCACCTAAGTAGATAACATCTTTGGCATGGCCAATGAGTGGTGCATCCGAAGAGGCAAAGACTTTTTCACCCTCTTCGTTAAGACCTAAGATCATCGGAGAACCATTTTTAGCAAAGAAGATGGTGTCTGGCATAGATTTGGTAGCTAAAAGGATGGCATAAGCACCTTCGAGCTCTGAAAGTGTCTTTTTAAAAGCTTCAAATGGTGTCGTCTCTGTCGCTAGGTATTTCTCAAAAAGGTGTACAATTACCTCAGTGTCTGTCTGGCTTAAAAAGCGGACACCTTCGTTCATCAGCGTATTTTTGATCTCTTGATAGTTTTCAATAATACCGTTGTGAACTACATACGAAGATTCACCAAGATGTGGATGAGCGTTGAGTTCAGTAGGTTTACCATGGGTTGCCCAACGGGTATGACCGATACCGATAGCAAAACCACTGGGTGTAAAGTCAGCTGTTTTTTGGATAAGGTTGTCTAGTTTACCAACTGCTTTATAAGAAGAGAAGTCATCTCCTTGAAGGACAGCGATACCTGCTGAGTCATAACCACGATATTCCAGCTCTTTCAAGCCATCTAACAATACCTCTTTGACTTTATCTTTTCCTACAAATCCGACGATTCCACACATTATTTATGACCTTTTGTGATAATTGATAATAATTTTGGCGTATTATCGCACATATTGTTCTGTTTCTCAATTAAGAAGTGATCACGTACACGTGTTTTAGTACTGTGTATCTTAGCCGCAGCGATATTGACCTCAAGTTCATCAAAACATTGCATCACGTAAGCGATAAGACCACGTTGGTTTGTGGTGTTGATATTCATTTGTGCATAGGTTTTGGAGTGGTCACAGTCTATTGTGACCTCTTCAGCTTTGATGATAGGCTGTTCGATGGTTACTTTGTGCTCCATGTCAAAGGCATTCTCGATGATCTCTTCTACATGTTCAAGTGAATCAAATTCAGGAAGGTATAAGAAGTCAATTTTAAAGAACTTCAAATCATCAAAAAGTGTAAAGACCTCCATAGAAGCAACATCAAGGTAGGCAAACTTTCCTAAAATGTAGGTCACATTCAGAGGTACACGACGAATGATCTGGATGCTCATACCGTCACCTTCTGTGTTGATGGTATATCGAAACTGTTTAACACTACGCGCTTCGTTAGCCACTTCAATGATCTCATCGGGAGTGTGTTTGAAAAAGAAGAGGTTTGATTCTATACTAAGTACCTTCTTTTGCATCGTACGTGGTAGGCTTTTAAAACTATCACGGTTCTGAATACGTTTTTCAATGGCCAAACGTTTTGCTGCATCACTAATGCGCTCTTCTTGTTGCGCAATAGCCATGGATTCATCATAAAGTTCTCTGAGAAGGTTGGCTGAAAAGTTGGTCCATGTCCCTTTTCCTACGCCATTAATATCTGCGTAGGTTAAAACATAGAGCATCTTAAGTATCTTCTCACTTTTTAGGCGTGACATAAACTTGTAGAGCGTTTTTTCACTGTTAAGATTTTCTCTATAAGCGACGTTGGTCATTAAAATATGCTCTTTCACTAAGAGTGCACCCATGTTCTGCTCTTCTCTATTAAAATCAAGACTTTTTAAAAATGGAACAATGAGTTTAACACCCACTTCACTATGGTCTTGTTTTCGACCTTTACCTGTGTCATGCAGTAATGTGGCGACTTTGAGTACAGTCCGCTCTGTTTTACTCAACTGCTGATAAATTTTATTGATAAAAGGTTCTTCTATATTCTCTAAGGCCTTAACACACTCTATGGAGTGAAGATCAACAGGGAAGTGGTGATACCCATCAAATTGTGGAAGATGTAACACTTTTCTGAAGGCAGGGATAAGTTCGTGTAAGATACCGGCATCAAAAAAGAGCTGTAAGATAGAGTAACTGTACTGACGTTCAAAGAGCTTACGGAGTTGAGTATGTACTTTCTCACTTACAGGGTGCGATATATTGGCGTAGGTAAAACGCTTAAGCACACTTGGATCAAACCGTAAAGGTTGGTCATCAAGTTGGATTAATATAGCAAGTAAGGACTCAATGTCATCATTTTTAGTACCATAAACACTAAAGAGACGATCGCCTATCAGGTAAAGACCCTTACTAATACGACTTTTTCTATAGGTAGCAATATCCGCAGCATTGTAAAGGTAGCTACGAATGATCTTTTTAATAAAGATCTGAGAAAAATTATCAATACGCCACATTGCTTCGAGAAGTCGAGAGACCATCTTACGTTCATCACTAAACCCCAACATCTTCGCAATGCTTGGCATTTGGTCCATAACCAGTTGGTCTTGTTGTTTATTGGTTACAAGGTGCAAGGCAGAACGCACACGGAAAATAAGTTCTAAAGCTATACGATATTCACGGTATTCTTCATCCGTAAAGACGGTCCCGATCAACTCTTTTTGTGAAGTAACGCCATAAATGGTCGAGGCGATCCAAAAGAGTAGGTTAGAGTCACGTAGACCTCCCACACTCTCTTTAACATTAGGCTGCATGGACGTTGGATATTTGTGACGTCTGGTGTGGGCCTCTTCGATCTTGGCAAGGATGTACACTTTGGGTTCAGTGTGACGAATGTTTGTAAACGCTTGTTGCGAGGCATGCCAGGTAAAAGGTGAACCAATGATAAGTCGAGCCTCCATAAAAGAGGTACGAATGGTGATATCCTCAGCGGCTGCTTTTTCGATATCAGAGACCTCATGTACACGATGTCCTAGTTTAAGTCCAGCATCCCATGCAAGGTAGAGTAATTTCTCTATGATGGCATCGGTGTTGTAACCATCACATTTTCTAAAAACAATCATCAGGTCGATATCGCTATGGACAGCGAGTTGTTCACGACCATAACTTCCTAACGCAATTACGGCGATAGGAATAGAAGAACGCATTGGAAGATAGTTCCCAAACATCTGTCGTAAAACAGTTTTATACATCAAGGCAATGATCTTGTCGAGTTGCTTGGTATGTTTGACTAGGAAGTCTTTACCCTGAGTCCGTTCAAAAAGCTCAGGGAGTGAGGCTTTATAGTCAGCAATATGTTGTTTAAAGAGTTTTGATATCTCAAAATCTTTAGCTTTTTTTTCTAAAAGGTCTTCGATAGCGATCTGAATATTCATGTTATATCTCTATATCTTCATTTAATATTAGATTATACTCAACTTTTATAGTCAATTATACTATTAGGTATAATTCAGTTTATTAAATAATGATAATGGATTTATATGACTATAAAAACAGTATGGCTTGTGTTGCTTTTTTCATCGTTACTCCACGCTGTTAGTTTTGGACTTTCTGTTCCTTTAAATATAACAGAAGAAGAAGAGCTGAGCTATGGCAGCTTTGGAGATGTGACATATAAATATAAATATAAAAATGCAACAGGCTTGGGCCTTGTATTAGACACAAATGTTGCTAAAGAGAGCACTTTTGGATATCGATTGCTATTACAATACACCTTAGGTAATTTGGACTCAACGGATAATCCGAATGTTACGGACTTAAAAAAAACATAAGTATGACATGATCCATAATTTTACTTTTGGTGTGGTTCATAAGCCTGAGTTTAGATGGTGGGTTGGACCACGCATTAATATACAGATAGAACATGCTTCGGGGTCTGATATCTCTTATCAGAATAGTTGGGGTTTTGGTGTTGGTGCTGCAACGGGGGTCAACTTTAAAGTAGCTGAACGTATAGGACTTGGAGTAGACTTGGCATATCAGGGAACTATGTTATTTGGTAGCGAGAGAGAATCAGGTGAGTATTCCTCTTCTTTTGCTACGTCTAAAGGAGTTACTACCCAGTTTTATCTTCTTTTCGTTTTTGGAGAAGGTTCTAAAGTTAAACAACAATCTTCAATAATGGATAATAGTCTCTAAGGTATGTCAGTAGACAAGTAATCTTGGCTATAATGACAAAAAAATTATGGGTGCAAGATGAACGTAGTAGAGAAGATTAAAGCTGGCGAACGTATTGATTTTGATGAGGCCTTGGGTCTATATGAGATGGATCTCTTTGAATTAGGTGAACTTGCCAATGAGCGACGTATTGCTATGCACGGTAAAAAAACATACTTCAACATCAACCGCCATATTAACCCTACAAACATCTGTAAAGATGTCTGTAAGTTTTGTGCTTACTCAGCAAGCCGTAAAAACCCTAAGCCATACACACTTAAACATGAAGAGATCATGGAAATTGTGGATGATATTGCAGCACGTGGTATTAAAGAGGTTCACATTGTCTCTGCACACAACCCTGAAACAGGATTAGACTGGTACACAACAGTTTTTGCTAAGATCAAAGCGAAGTATCCAGAACTACATATAAAAGCACTTACGGCTGCAGAGATTCACTTCTTGAGTGAAGAGTACAACAAAAGTTATGATGAGATTATAGACGTTATGATTGAAAATGGTGTCGACTCGCTTCCTGGTGGTGGTGCAGAGATCTTTGATGAAGAGGTACGTGACTACATCTGTAAGGGTAAAGTCACTTCTGAACAGTGGTTGACTATCCATGAGAAGTGGCATAACCGTGGACGCAAGTCTAACGTAACTATGCTTTTTGGTCATGTAGAGAAGCGTAAAGATCGTGTTGATCATATGATGCGTATTCGTGATCTGCAAGATAAAACAGGTGGTTTTAACTGTTTCATCCCTCTTGTCTACCAGAGTGAAAACAACTTTTTGAACATTAAAGAGTTTATGACCGCGCATGAGATCTTAAAGACCATGGCAATTAGTCGCTTAGTCCTAGATAATGTGGCAAATCTTAAAGCATATTGGGTAACCTCCACCGTGAACCTCGCACTTCTTTCCCAAGAATTTGGCGCAAATGATCTTGATGGGACTATTGAAAAAGAGTCCATTAACTCTGCTGCCGGAGCTGCGAGTGCTAACGGTGTGGAACTTCAAGAGTTTATTGACCAGATCAAAGACACAGGCTTTATCCCCGTAGAGAGAGATAGCCTCTATAATGAACTCAAAGTCTGGTAAACCTAATAATGAAGATTTCTGTTGTCATTACCGCGCATAACGACGTTGCTACCTTAGCCGATGCTATTAACTCTGTCTTATCGCAGTCGAAGAAGGCAGATGAAGTCATCGTTGTAGATGATGGTTCCAAAGATGCAAGTAGTGAAGTGGCAAAAATATATGATGAGGTTTCTCTCCTTCGTCAAAAAGAGATGGGCGCATTTTCTGCACGTAATAATGGTGTGATGATGGCGGAACACAAGTGGATTGCTTTTTTGGACGCCAAAAATGTATGGCTTAAAGAAAAGTTGCAAAAGCAATTAGCTTTTCATAAGGCGAACCCACAGCTTAAAGTGAGTGTGTATGATGGAGAAAAATGTCTGTTTTTACAAGAAGCATTACAGCTGGGCCGTATAGATAACTCTTCAGTCATAATTGAAAAAAAACTATATGAGACACTGGGTGGTTTTGATGAGGCTTTTGAGATGTCAGAAGACGACGAGTTCTGGATGCGTGTTTTAGAGGCTGTTTAATTCCTCTAAACCTATGCTTGGCTATAATGACAGACACTAAATTATTTTAAGAAGAATCTATGGTTTTAATGATCGATAACTATGACAGTTTTACCTACAACATTGTCCAATACTGTTTAGAACTAGGTGCAGACCTAAAAGTAATTCGTAATGATGAACTCACTGTTGACGAGATCGCAGCACTTCATCCTGAAAAGATCATCTTGTCTCCTGGACCTGCGACACCTGATGATGCGGGTGTTACTTTAGAAGTGATCGAGCGATTTAAAGATGAGGTACCGATTTTCGGTATCTGTCTTGGTCATCAGAGTATTGCACAAGCCTTTGGTGCTAATGTTGTACGTGCTGAACGTATGATGCATGGTAAGACCTCTATTGTTGAGACAAAAGGTGATTGTGCTATTTTTGACAAAATGCCTGAAACGTTTAGAGCAACACGCTATCACTCCCTTGTAGTTGAACAAGAGACACTTCCTTCAGTTATAGAGCCTAAAGCCTATAGCACGGATGATAGTGAGATGATGGCTTTGAAAATTAAAGATCGTCAGATTTATGGAGTGCAGTTTCACCCAGAATCCATTATGAGTGAATTTGGTCATGAGATGATAGGGAACTTCTTAAAGCTATGAGAGAACGCATCATCCTCTTACTTATCTTAGGGTTTGATGCTGTTGTACTCCTTTATAGTGTTTCAACGCTTTCTATTACTGCTCACGAGGCAGATGTTTATTTTAATGCCCACAGTTTTGTTAATTACTTGACGCATTTTTCAACAGCTCTCTTCGGACAAAACGACTATGCTCTTCGTCTCCCCATGATAATCTTTCACTTACTTTCTGTTGTCATGTTATATGTTGTCTCTAAACCTTATGTGAAACGTAACACCGATCGTTTATGGCTTCTTTTTGTCTATATTTTACTGCCGGGTGTGATGAGTGCGGCGCTACTTGTTAATAGTGCGGGCATCATGATATTTACACTGTTCTTTTTGCTATATCTTTACCAAATTAAATCAAAATTCATTCCACTCTTTTTAATACTCTTTCTTTTTATTGATAGTGCCTATACGGTGTTGTACTTTGCACTTTTTGTTTATGCCTTTAACAAAGACAATAGATACTATCTAGCCTTAACAATCCTCCTCTTTATTAGTAGCTATTTTTATTATGGCATTGGTACTATGGGCAAACCAAGTGGCCATTTCTTAGATACTTTAGGTCTTTATGCCACTATCTTCTCTCCGGTAGTTTTTCTCTTTATCATCTATGTGCTCTATCGAAATATGGTGGCAAAAAAAGATGACATTGCACTCTATGTAGGTGGTATTGCTTTTGTTGTCTCTTTACTTCTTTCGTTTAGACAATCCATACATATAGAACACTTCGCGCCATATCTTATGTTGCTATTGCCACTCAGTGCACAAACATTTTTTAGTTCGTATCGTGTACGACTTCGCATGTTTAGAGGCCGTTATCGTGTCTTGGTGATGATAGGATTTACACTGCTTAGTCTGCATTTCTTTCTTCTTCTTTTCAACAAGGGTCTGTACCTATTTTTAGACAACCCACATGATAACTTTGCCTACAAAACGCATATTGCTAAAGAGTTGGCTGCTGAATTGAAGACGAAAAAGCTTGATTGTGTCACAGCTGAACCTAGCAGTCTACAAATGCGTTTGAAGTTTTATGGCATTAGTGAGTGCTCTGACACGGTTTTATATGAAGTGCCAAAAGATATTGTAAGTGATGTTACCATACGCTACGTAAGACAAAAAGTAGCGGCATTTAATGTTACAAAATCACCCATATAAATAATTGAAAAGCATAGTAATTCTTTTGAAGAGTGCGTATAGTTTAGCCGTGATATAATTCATTCAAAATATTTTGAAGGAATTGCAATGGCTCAAAAAGCGATTAGAGAATATGACGCAAAGTCAATTTTAGCAAAGCACTGGGATAAATACTTTCCAGACTTTACATATGCATACGAAACAGTTATGGTTCAAAACGGATCAGAACTACTAGAAGCTGCAAAGACCAAGACTTGGTTAGCAGAGAAGGCATTGGTTGCAAAACCAGATATGCTTTTTGGTAAGCGTGGTAAAAATGACTTAGTACTTTTTAGAGATGCTAAGCCAGGTGATGTTTCTTTAGCAAAAGCTGCTTCTTGGATTGATGAGAAATCATCAACTGAGCAAAAAGTTTATTTTTCATTTGACGGTGACACACCTACTGGTGAGCCATCTGTTGATAAACTGACTCACTTCGTTGTTGAGCCATTTACTCCACACGAACAAGCTGAAGAGTACTATGTTTCTGCAACATGTGTAGGAGACAATGATGTTATCTATATGTCTGCAGAAGGTGGTATGGAAGTTGAAGAAGGTTGGGACGAAAAAGTTACTGAAGTAGCATTCCCGATCACTGCAACTGAAGATGAGATTGCAACTGCAATCCGTGCTAACGTTCCTTCTGATGTAGCAGAAGCAGATAAGGCTCAGTTTGCTGAGTTTTGTATCGGTTTCTTTAAAGCGTACCGCGAACTAAACTTCGCATACCTTGAAATCAATCCATTTGTAATGCAAGGTAACAAGATCGAGCTACTAGACATGGTTGCTAAGCTTGATGATACTGCTGGATTTATGATGGTAGATGAGTGGGGCGATGTTGAATATCCTACTGCATTTGGTATGGAAGCGAAGTCTCCAGAAGTTGAAGCTATTGAAGAAGCTGATGCTAAAACGGGTGCTTCACTTAAACTTACACTCCTTAAACCGGAAGCTAGAATCTGGACGATGGTTGCTGGTGGTGGTGCTTCTGTTGTTTATGCAGACACAATTGCTGACATGGCAGGTATTGATGACCTTGCTAACTATGGTGAGTACTCAGGTGGTCCAACGACTGGTGAAACTAAGTTTTATGCTGAGACACTACTAGACCTTATGACACGTGAGAAAGATCCTCAAGGTCGTGGTAAGGTTATGATTATCGGTGGTGCTATTGCAAACTTTACTGATGTTGCAAAAACATTTACAGGTATTATCCAAGCCTTTGAAGAGTATGCAGACAAGATGAAAGCTGTAGATCTTAAGATCTATGTACGTCGTGGAGGACCTAACTATGAGAAGGGTCTTAAAGACATCAAAGAAGCTGCGGATCGCCTAGGACTTTATATTGAAGTTTATGGACCAGAAACACACGTTACAGATATTGTACGTATGGCACTAGAGAAGTAAGGAGAAACGATGGAACAACTATATACAAAAGACACACAAGCGATTTTTTGGAATAACAACAAAACTGCTATCCAGAGAATGTTAGACTATGATTATACGATTCAGAGAAAAACTCCTTCAGTAGCTGCTATTGTTGCACCTACAAGTGGAAACAAGTTTGAGAAGTTCTTCTTCGGTCCAGATGAAGTAATGATCCCATTGTTCAAAACGACTGCAGATGCTAAAGCTGCTCAGCCTCAAGCTGACGTACTTTTGAACTTTGCATCTTTTAGAACGGCATATGATGTTACTATGGAAGCCCTTGAAATTGGTGGTTTTTCATCTATGATGATCACTGCAGAAGGTATCCCTGAGCGTCTTGCTCGTGGTATGAACCAAACTGCTCGTGAAAAAGGTGTTACGATTATTGGACCTGCAACTGTTGGTGCAATTACTCCGGGTGCATTTAAAGTAGCAAACATTGGTGGTACAATCACTAACATTGTTAACTCTAAACTTCACCGTGCAGGTTCTTGTGGACTTGTAACACGTTCAGGTGGACTTTTCAACGAACTTTCTAACATCATCGCGATCAATGCTGATGGTATTGCTGAAGGTGTTGCTATTGGTGGAGACCGTTTTGTTGGATCTGTTTTCATTGATAACATGCTTAGAATGGAAAAAAACCCAGCTGTTAAGTACATGATTCTTCTTGGTGAAGTTGGTGGTACTGAAGAGTATAAAGTTATCGAAGCTGTTAAGTCAGGTGCTATTACTAAGCCAGTTATTGCTTGGTGTATCGGTACAATTGCTAAGTATTATGATTCTGGTGTTCAGTTTGGTCACGCAGGTGCATCTGCTAATGGCGAGATGGAAACTGCAGAGTATAAAAACAATGCAATGAGAGAAGCGGGTATCCATGTGCCAACATCTTTCAATGAACTTCCAGCAATGATTAAAACAGTATTTGAAGGTATGAACTTACCTGAGATTCCTGAGCCTGAGATGAGTACTGTTCCTGCTGTTCGTAGAAGTAAAGAGTTTATCTGTACTATTTCTGACGATCGTGGTGAAGAGTGTACTTACGCTGGTTTCCCTATTTCTAGTGTTGCTACTCCTGACACTGGTAAAGGTATCGGTGATGTTATTTCACTTCTATGGTTCAAGAAACAGTATCCAAAATGGGCGACTGACTTTATTGAGACTGTAATCAAAACTGTTGCTGACCATGGTCCAGCGGTTTCTGGTGCGCACAATGCTAAAGTAACTGCTCGTGCAGGTAAGTCAGTAGTTGAGTCACTTGTTACAGGTCTATTGACTATTGGTCCACGTTTCGGTGGTGCTATTGATGGTGCTGCAAAGTACTTTAAGTATGCTGATGACAACGATCTTGATCCAAAAGCATTCCTTAAGTACATGAAAGGTGAGGGCGTGCCTATTCCAGGTATCGGTCACCGTATCAAGTCACTTAAGAACCCAGATCTTCGTGTAACAGGTCTTATGAATTTTGCGGCAGACAACTTCCCGTCTACACCACTTCTTGACTATGCAAGAACTGTTGAAGCACTTACAACATCTAAGAAAGAGAACCTCATTCTTAATGTTGATGGTACTATCGGTATCCTTATGGTTGATATGTGGCGTGCACTAGGTTATTCAGAAGATGAGATCAATGAGTTTATTGAGTCTGGTACTCTTAACGCATTCTTCATCGTTGGACGTAGTATCGGTTTCATCGGTCACGTACTTGACGAAAAACGTCTTGCAATGCCAATGTACAGACACCCAATGGACGACATTCTTTACGACGTTCCAGAAGCAGAAGAGATCTAATCTCTCTCTTTTTATTAGAAGAGTCATTGGCTCTTCTAGTTACCTTCCTTCCAAATTACCGTTTACAACTACTTCTAAAATAATTTTCTAATTTTATCTTTCAATAATTTAGCTATAATTGAGCATTACATATAATTATATATCTGATATAAAGTAATTTTATCTACAAGGTGCTACAGTGAAAAAATCAGGATTTACTTTAATTGAACTTATTATTGTTATTGTTATTGCAGGTATATTAGCTGCTGTGATGATACCTAGACTTGAGAGAGATAATTTGCGCGAAGCAGCAAATAAACTTGTTCGACATATTCAGTATACGCAGCATTTAGCTATGGTAGATGATGTTTATGATGCTTCCAATGCTAATTGGTTCGCAAATCGATGGACAATAGATTTATGTGGAACCCCATATGTTGTAGAAAGAGCAAATAGCACAGCAACAGCAGTTGATGCTATGACAAAAAGAGATATAAATGGTACTGATAACGATTTAGCTGATTTAGGCGTTGATAGTATAACGGTATCGGCAAATAGTACGGGAACTGTTTCGGTAGGTTATGGTTGTCGAATGATATTTGACAACCTAGGACGCCCTTATACTTCGAATGGTGTACCAACTGCCCCTACAGACAACCTTTTGAATGCAGATGAAACGGTTACACTAACTGCCGGTACAAGAACAGCTGTAATCACTATCACCAAAGAGACAGGGTTCGTAAAAATTACTAATATTAACTAAAAAATGGGATCCATTTGACATAAATATTATTTAATAATATAATAAAACACAAAATAATTTATTTGGTGTTTTATGAAATCTTCTGCGTTTACATTGATAGAACTAATTATTGTAATAGTTGTGGCAAGTATATTAACTGTCATAATGATTCCTCGTTTAGAACGGGACGGTTTACGAGAAGCGACTATTCAAATAGTTCGACACATCCAATATACACAACATTTAGCAATGCACAGTGACATGTACGATTCAAGTGACAGTAACTGGTATCGTAAGTATTGGAAAATAGCGTTTAGAACTTCTAGAAATTGCTATACTGTATATAGTGATACAGATAAAGACTTTTTGAATGATGCCAATGAGTCCGCCATCGACTCTCTTACAAAAGTACGGTTATATGCGGACAACAACTGTAACAGTAACTCTCTAAATAATGATGCATTGTTATTAGAACATAGTTATAGTATTGATACTATAACATTGACCACTCCTATGGGTACTACTCCACATGCTACAGATTGTAATACAAATACAAAAAAGTATCTTGCTTTTGATAATTTAGGGCGGCCTCATACTAGCGTATCAACTACGATGTTAGGAATAATGGAAAATGATTGTTTGATTACTTTAACCTCGGGAACACGTAGTTCTGTAGTAAGTGTAAGCGCAGAAACGGGTTATGTGACATTACTGTCTATCAATTAAATAAAGAGTATAAAAAAGGAATTCCCCAATTCTTTTCCCTACTAAGGAAACTCTAAGCATGTCTCTCCTATAATTCCCGTCCACAAACGAAGAGACGCTGTCAAAAGCAACTCAGAATACAACGTGTTGTTGCTATTTAAAGTTTGAGATCATTGAAAACTAAGTAAGTAAGACTTTATCTTTTCGGAGA
>Ga0256826_1001934_pt1 | contig 12803 bp, 14 predicted proteins | sample CV79metaG_FD_185975 | JGI IMG/M metagenome (GOLD analysis project Ga0256826, IMG submission 185975) | Hydrothermal vent microbial communities from East Pacific Rise, Pacific Ocean - CV79 | ecosystem: Environmental > Aquatic > Marine > Hydrothermal vents | place: Pacific Ocean: East Pacific Rise...
CTCTTTTCACTGCACATCATCTTGGAGATAGATTTGAGTGGATGCTTATGCAGTTTTGCAAAGGTGCAGGATGTCCTGAGCTTTTAGGGATGCAAGTATATGACCAACGCGAGAAGTATACACTTACTCGCCCTCTTCTGCATCTTGATAAATCTGAACTTTTAGAATATTTACATAAACACAAGATACTCTTTTTTGAAGATGAAAGTAACAGTGATGAAAAATACCATCGAAACTACTTTCGCAAAAATCATACACATCCACTTTTGCAAAAACACTTAAATGGCATAAAGAAAAGTTTTGAGTATATGGATGCAGATAAGAAAGACTTTATCAAAGACACAGAGATACATGTTTTTAAGAAGTGGGTATATTTTAAAAGTACACAACATAAACGAAGTGATATTTTTCATATAGATAAGTATCTTAAGAGGAAAGGCTATCTTCTTTCTGCCGAAGATAAAAAGTTACTAGAAGAAAAAGAGAGTGTTATCATTTCAAGAAAGCTGATTGTTTCTCAAACAAGTGGACTTGTTTTTATCATGCCGTATTTGCAAAACATTATTATGAGTAAAGAGTTTAAAGAGAGTATGAGAAAGCTAAAGGTCGCACCTAAACTAAGAGCCTATCTTTTCACAAACCAAGAAGCAAGAAAAATTATCACTTCTCTTCTTTGACAATTTTTTTGGTGCTATTTTTATCATTACAATAAACTTTCATAGTAAAAGATGACTTTATAAATTCACCATCATGTGTAAAATTTATCGGAAAATTAATCCCTACTATCCAATCACTTTTATTTATAGCATCTAAAAAGTCATAAAAACTTTTTGGTGAGTTTATTTGTGAAGTTGTATTCACCTCATATACAACAAACTCATCTTCCCCTTCAATAGGCTTTAAAGGAGAGATATAGAGTGTTGCAAAATAAGCTTTGTTTTGTTTATGAAAACGTTCTGGATTAAAAGTTGCATCAAATGCAAGAATAATATTACGATGTTTTTTTTGTAAATCTTGCAGTCTATCTGCTAGTTCATTATGAAAATTTTGATACTTTCTTATCTCTTTAAACTGACTTTTTAACTCTAAACGATTTTTTCTATACTCTTTTCCTTCAGGGATTAAGACAAGAAACGAAAAAAGAAGGACAAAGACAAATAAAAACAAAGCAATTACACTAAGATAAATATACTGACGAGAAATCTTAATTTTCATTATCATCTTCCTCTTGTTTCATTGAAAATTCTTCATCCGTATAATTCGTCGATACAAAATAAAGCCATCCATTACCAGCAGGATAAAAGCTACTATATGTTCTATTAAAGATAGAGCGCAATGGTGCTTGAAGCATAAAGTTATACACATCTTTGTTTGGAGTGATTCCTTTAAGTACAAGAGAGTTTTTCAGTATCTGTGCAGTTGAAAGTGTAATCCTCTCTGGGACTAAATCAAACAAGTTAGTAATCGAATCTTTTAAAACAGCATTTTGTGTCTTTACTCGACTTGCAATCACATCTTCTTTTTCTATAAAAAGTATACGTGACTTCATCTCTTCAATACTGCTACTTAGCATTGTCTTTTTTGTATTAATTGATATCACATCTTTATGAAAACTATAACTCTTGTAAAGTAAAAAAGCATAAGTCAAAAAGAGCATTAAAATACTAATACTAAAAAAGGTCAAGGTAAGTTTTATATCTGCAGTAATCGCACTTTTTTTACGAGGTTTTATGTAACTATATTTCATTACAAGACCTCACTATGTGCAAGTTGTGCGATTTCTATCACTAGTGCGATTTTTCTTACATATACACTCATAAACATCTCTTCTTCAAAGTAACGTTTAAAATCATGTGAGATGCCAACAGAGTCTGCAACATACACATTTTCTATAAAGTCTCCACTATATTTACTATCTGTATAAAAGTTATTAATAGACTTTTGTACCAATGTAAAACGTTTATAATCTTCACTAAGTCCATCAGAAGAACTGGTAGATGCTTCGCCTTGAACATCTTCATCATGATGAAATTCTTCTTCCACATCCTCCGAAGATGAAAATTCATCTATATCATCAAGAGAGTCTAAATCTTCTATATCTCCAAAATCGTCTAAAGACTCAATATCATCTAAATCATCAATCGCATCAAGGTCATCCAAATCGATGCCCTCTTCTTCATCTAGTTCTTCTTCTAGTGCTTCTACTTCCACAAGTTCTTCACTCTCTACAACATTCGAAATATCTATAAAGTCAGCATACTTTAATTGAGAGTTATCAAAAACAGCTAATGACATATGAGCATCTTCTAACAATATATATAAAGCTAAAGAGTTGTCTACTTTATCAGAAAAGAAGCTTGCTAATACACTAAATGGAGAAAATACAAAATCAAGTCCAAATGCTTCATACCTTCTTTCTATCTCATATAAATCATTTTTTGACGTATAATGTGTCCATTGTTTATTTTGGCACTTATACTCACTATCACTAATATCATGATAAAGATTCATTGTTGACTTAAGGCAAGTTGGTATAGCACCTTGAGTAGATGAAATATCTAGTAGTGATATATAAAAGTAAGGAGATTCTTTTATGTAAGAATTGATATATTCAACCATCTCTTCATTCACTTCTACAGTGCTAAAAGTATTTTCAAAACTCTCTGTAACAGAACCTTTTGTAAAATTTTCTATATAAACTATCGTTTCATTTCCAGAAAGTACAATGTTTACAAAAACTTTAATATATAATGATTCAAGGAGCTTCACTTTATACTAGCCTGACAAAGAGGATGTGCTTTGTTATAATTTTGTTGTTTAAGAGTGCTTCCTAATTTTGTATATATCTGAGTAGTTGCCATAGATGTGTGACCAAGAAGTTCACTAACATCAACTATAGGTGCACCACCATTAAGAAGTGACGAAGCATAAGAGTGACGAAGTTGATGTGGTGTTACTTTCATGCCTACTCTTTTAAAAACTTTAGTAATTATATATCTTAAACTATTTTCGCTTAATCTTTCGCCATCTTTTTCAAAAAGAAACTGTTTTGTATGAAATTTATCTAAATAATCATCTAAAATTTCTTTTGTTTGTACGAGTAAAGGTATATCTCTTTGCTTGGAGCCCTTTCCTAAAACACGAACCCATTCTTCTGAAATATCTTTTACTTTCAAAGAAGATAGTTCGGAGATGCGAAGTCCCAATGTATAAAGTAAAATTATAACTAATTTTTCTTCTTTTTGTGCATCTTCTAATGCTTTTAAAATATTTTGATGAGAGATTGGTTTTGGCAATGTTTTAGCAACCCTAATACTTTCATCTGAGTGTAGAGTTACTATGAAACCATTTTCATTTAAGTACTTTACGAAGCTTCTCATAGCACTTAACTTTTTACTAATTGTTTTTGCATTTAGATGTGCGATATGAAGTCTATATGGCATCATGTCTATAGTGTATATTTCTTCCTCTTGTACAATACTTACAAATGAAAATGCTTCTTTAATAACATCATCATAAGTTTTTAATGTGAGGTCAGAATAACCTCGAAGTTTTTCTAATGATTCTAAAAATAGAACTCGCTGTTTATCGACTAACTTTTTCAAGTAATTGCTCAAAATTTTTATAGTGAGTGGCTGCTTCATCAACTAAAGCTTTATCTGTAATAACACTTGGAGCCAACTTTACATATGAATCTATCATGATTTTTGACATCATTTTCATCTTTGCTCTATCTCCACCTGATATAATGTCATGTGTAGCAATAATATTAATTTCTTGCATATATTCTTTCGCACTATCATTATATTTTACATATTTTAAAGAAGTTTTTGACTGTGCCATTATGGTTGATGCCATTCTGTTGTAAACATCTATACTAAAAGCTTCATTTGCTAAAATATATGCTTCTTTATAATCACCCATTTCGTAATAGTATTTTGATTTTAATGATTTTTCATACGATGGATTAAGTAAAAAAAACACAAATAATATAAAAGCTACAGATACTAAAATTAAAGGAAATAAAACTCTACTTTTCATCTTTTAAAAGTCCTTCTTTTATGAGTGCTTTCGCCTCTTGCATTTGCATATTACTAACATCAATCTCAGAACTTGAGTAGTAATTTAATGTACCAAAAGGTTTAGGAATAATAAATTTATCCCATGAATTTAACTGCCAATACTTTGTTGGTTTAATGTTTATAAGCACTATCTTTGCATTGGCTTTTTGCGCCATAATTATTATACCATCTGCAACTTCATGGCGAGGTCCTTTTGGTCCATCAGGTGTTATACCTATGTCATAGCCTTCTTTGATAGTTTTTATAGACTGTATCAAAACTCTCGCTGCATTTCTATTGGTCGATCCTTTAAGTGTGCCTAAACCAAAGTACTTCACAGTACGAGAGATAAGTTCTCCATCAAAATGGCTTGAAATGAGTACTTTAGCATGAGGCTCTTGACGGTAGTATCTATAAAGATAGGGAAGCATTAAAAGTTCTCCATGCCAACAAGCGAAAATAACTGGGTCTTTTGTAATCTCTTTTGGAGTAAAAAAGTTTTTTTTGTTTGTAAAGTACAAAAACCGCATCAGTAATGATGCGATAACGGGAAGAAAGACAAGTGCTAAAAAGCGAAAAATTCTTTTAACCAAGAATCTCGCCTGTTAAAATTGTTCTTCCTGCTTCAGTTATCTTGATATCTTTGAACTGACCGAGTAACTCTTCTGAACCCTTTACTTTAATCACAATGTTATTATCACTTCTTCCTGAGACATAGCCATTTTTAATAAGTGCCTCAAAATAAACACGATATGTTTTACCTACACTATTTTTTTGCATCGTATCTATCATACTATTTTGCAACTCTTGAAGATAACTGAGTCGTTCAGAACCTACTTCACTATCCACGATATTTGTAAAATGTTCTGCTTCTGTTTCTGGTCTCGGAGAGTACTTAAAAGAAAAGACTTGATTGAAGCGTACTTGCTTCATAACATCTACAGTCTCTTCAAAATCAGCATCACTTTCACCAGGGAAAGCCACGATGATATCAGTACTTATACTTACTTCTGGACACTCTTTCCTAAGTTTTGCAACACGATTTAAAAACCATTCTTTTGTATATCCACGTTTCATATCACGAAGAACTTTTGTACTTCCACTTTGAAGAGGCATATGCATTGATTTACAAATCTTAGGATTTCTTGCAAACTCTTCTATGAAAGCATCATCCATATGGAACGGATGAGGAGAAGTAAAACGAATTCGCTCTAATCCTTCCACTTCTGAGAGTTTTTGTAGAAGTTGTGTAAAGCTTACTTGTTCTTTTGTTCCTGAAAAGCGGCGACCATAATTGTTTACATTTTGACCAAGAAGAAAAATCTCTCTAACACCTTCTGAAACAACTTTTTGTGCTTCTTTTAAAATCAAGTCAGCAGGAATAGAGATCTCTTCACCTCTTGTTTTTGGTACAATACAAAAGGTACATGACTTATCACATCCGATAGAGATATTTATATATGCTTTATAAGGTGATGAACGAAAGTCTTTGAACGCGAACTCACTCTCATCATAATTGATATCTATCTCTACAGCTTTATCTTTATGTAACACTTCACTTATCTTAGAAACATTTCTAGCACCTAACACAAAGTTTACATAAGGAGCTCTTTTGATGATTTCTTCACCAAGATGAGAAGCTGTACAACCACATACTCCTATCTTTGCACCTTTTTTCTTTTTTTTGTTAAAACCACCAAGTTCACTAAAAAGTTTGTGAACTGGTTTTTCTCTTACTGAACATGTATTTATTAAAATCAGATCTGCACTTTCAAGCTCTGTTGTTGTTTCATAGCCCTCTTTCTCATGTAACTCTGCAATCATATGCTCAGAGTCACGTGAATTCATCGCACAACCTAATGTTTCAATAAATAACTTTTTACTCATAAGACTCTCTTTAGCTCATTATGTGAACTTGGTACATATAATCATTATCTGCAAGACCAAATTTCACTTCACTCATATAAAAACTTTTTCCTTGTGCTTCAAAATGATCTTGAAGTTCTAGTAAATCTTTATGAGAATTTTCTCTATCAAAATAAAAAATGATACTATCATCTTTAGCAACACTCGCTTCTATCTTCGCTAAGTCTACTTTCTTTGGTTTAGTTGTAACATCTGTTCTGGCAAATTTTAAATCCATTCTTTTTCCTCTATTTATCTGTTTAAAAGTCAGACAGTATACAAAAAAAGTCATAAAAACTTGGTTAAACAGATTTTTAGCAATACTTTTGTATAATTTCTTACTACTAAAGAAATCCCCCAAATTATTATAACTGTTCGATTTCTTTACCTAAAAAGGAAGCTATTACTATGGAAAAAATACTCGATATCGCTCAAGCCATTGCACATGAAAAAGGTCTACAACCTGAAGATGTTTTAAGATCTCTCCAAACAGCATTTGTTCAAACTGCTAAAAGAGTTATAAACCCTCACTTCGCTTTTGAAGCAAGTATTAATGATGAAACAAAAAGTATACAAGTTATGCAAACTATCACTGTTGTAAATGATGATGATGAACGACTTTTAGACGAAGAGCTTGCACCTGCATATATGTCGATTACTGAAGCACGAGATTATGATGACCAAGTAGAGATAGATGATCAACTCCAAGTTGAACATAACTTAGAAGATTATGGACGTACAGGTGCATCTCAGCTACATCGTGAGATAGAGTTTCATATCCAAAGACTTGTTGAAGACCAGATTTTCAACAAATACAAATCAAAGATAGGCACACTTGTAAGTGGTCGAGTAACTCGCGTTGATGCACAAAATGCAACATACATTGAAGTTGATGAAATTCGTGCTGTGCTTCCTATGAAAAGCCGTATAAAAGGTGAATTTTTTGATGTTGGTGACCATATAAAAGCTGTTGTTCGTCGCGTTAACATGGACAAAGAAAATGGCATGCAAATAGAACTTTCTCGTACAAGCCCTAAGTTTTTAGAAGAACTTTTAGCACTTGAAGTTCCTGAAATCGCTGAAGGAACTGTTATAGTTGAAAAATCTGCTCGTATCCCAGGGGAACGTGCAAAAATTGCAATCCTTAGTACACACCCTCAAGTTGATGCTGTTGGTGCAACTGTTGGTGTCAAAGGTGTTCGTATCAATGCTGTCAGTGATGAGCTCATTGGTGAGAACATAGACTGTATAGAGTACACTTCTATACCAGAACTTTTTATCTCTCGAACGATGAGTCCTGCTATCATCTCTCATGTTGAACTTGTTCAAAATGAAGAGGGAGAGAATGAAAAAGCTATCATCACTTTACCAGCTGACCAAAAATCAAAAGCAATTGGTAAAAGTGGTATAAACATTCGTTTAGCATCTATGCTTACAGGTTTACAAATAGAACTTGTAGAAAGCGATAGTGTAACAAACGAAAATGGCGAGATAGAAGAAGCTAAAGATGGTGTTGATGCACTAGAAGCTCTCTTTAACTAAGCCTACCCTCTTTTCATATAAGGATTTAATCGTAGTAAGATTAAATCCGCCACCATATTTCCCGCAAGTGTCAAAAAAGCAGTAATCATCAAAGTTCCCATAATCACAGGATAATCTCTACTAAGTGCTGACATGAAAAACAGTTGTCCCATTCCTTCTATACCAAACAATGATTCTAAGATAATACTCCCACCAATTAGCCCAGGAAGAGACAAACCTAAGAGTGTCACAATAGGTGGTAAAAGGTTTGGTAAGATGTAAAACCTCAAAAGTTCGCGTTGTGTTACACCACGAGACAGTGCAAAGTAATAATAATCACTTTTTAGTATTTCTAAAGTCAAAGAACGGATGTAGATAATCATACTTCCAAGTCCACCAATAATCATAACACCAATTGGAAGTACTAAATGCCATGCCATATCTAAAATATTTGCAATTCCTTCTTTTGGATTTACCGAGTGTAAGCCCGCTATAGGTAAGTACTTTAACTCTATAGAAAAGAAAAGTATCAACAAAAGAGCAAGATAGAAAGATGGCATAGAAAAAGAGAATAATGAGAGTTGACGAATGAGATAATCACCTTTTTTTTCATAACTCAAAGCTGCTTTTATACCTAAATATAAAGAGAGTATAAAAACAGTCACTAAAGAGATAAAATTCATAGTCAATGTAATAGGAAGACGTTTAAGAATCTCTTGACTTACATCTACTCCACTTACAAAGGAGATACCAAAATTTAAAGAGAGTATATTTTGAACCCAGTCTACATACTGTTCTGTTAAAGATTTGTCGAGTCCATAAATGGCTCTCAGTTTAGCTATAGCCTCGTCAGTCATGTTTGGGTTCAGTTCTCCTGCTCCAAAAAAAGAGTTTGGTGCTGCATGAATAGCTAAAAATGAAATAAGGGAAATACTAAAAAGCATCAAAAATATATAGAATATTTTGTCTAGTAAAAATCTGAGTTGAGAGATAAAGAAAAGTTTCATAAAGGATTGTAACATAAAAGTATAGAAATTATAGATAAGATACAAACGCCCTCCTAAAAGGAGAGAATTTGAAGTTTAGTAGTAAAATTATTACTAGAAGTTGTAAGCTAAACGAGCTTGAATAGTTTCAGACTTGTCAGTTGCACCAGCAGTATCATCTACTTCAGCATAAATAACAGCAAGTTCTGCATCTAATGGTCCCATAGTAGTTCCAGCAGTGATAGCTATTTCAGTATATTTAGCTTTTGTATTACCTTGATCAGCAGCAGTTACATAAAGACCTAAGTCAGCCATACCAGCAACAGCAGGCGCTTCAACAGTTAAGTTTACAGTACTCATGTCAGCAGCTGTAATATGACCATAGTTTAACCATGCTTCAGTATAAAGTTTAGATTGACCAGTACCAGCTAAGTTAAATCCAGCAGAGTGATCTTTAGCAATAACAGAATAAGAAAGCTTTGCAGTTACAGTATCTTTCATTGCATATCCAACCATTACAGCTAGAGCAGATGTATCAATTTTTGCAGCATCAGTATCTAAAGTAAGTCCTGAATATTGAACACCAGCTAAAATACCGTCCATATTTAAGTCTGCTTGAATCCATGATGCTTTCACACCTCTTAAAGTATTTGTAGCACTAACTTTTTCATTTGTAGTTGCTTGGAAATACCATGCTTGAACAACTAATGGTTTAAAAGAGTTGTTTATTGCAGCTATTGCATAAGCACCTGAATAGAATTGATCAAATGTTGTTTCATTAGAAGTTTTTTGAATAACACCACCAATACCACCACCAGCTTTTGCAACAGGAGCTGACAATGGTCCATTGTTAACAGCTTGAGAGTTTGTTCCACCAACATAAGCACCAACTAAAACAGTATCAGGAATATCTTGATTGATTACAACAGCTGCTTCAAATGAGTTAGCCACGATTGACCATTTCTCAGAGAAAACTAATGGAGTATCAAGTTCCATACGACCAATTTTAGCAGTAGTTTTACCAAGTGTAGTAGCTAACCATGCTTCATTTACTATATAAGAATCAGCAGTACCATTAGTAGCTTCCCATACATTGTTTACTAGTTGTCCTTCAAGACCTAAAGTAGAAAGTGCAGTAGCTTTAACACCAGTTGAAACACCAGCACCTAAGTCAGCACCTAAAGAAAGACTAACAGCCGCTTGACCAGCAGAAGCTTCTTTACTAAAAGCACTGTTACCATTGTTCTCTGTTGTACTGTAGTACAATTTAGCGTCACCGCTAACTTTAACGTTTTCAATTGCAAATGCACTTGAACCTACTAGTAGCGCTGCTACTAAACTCATTTTTGTAAATTTCATATATTCTCCTCAATATTAATTCGGTGCAAATTATAACCCATCTAATATAAGTTTAACCTTAGCTATACTGATTAATTTTTCATCAGTTTTATATTGTATAATTTATTCATGAAACTTATAATACAAACAACACTCATACTTGCATCTTTTTTGGTTTTACCCTCATGTAGTACTGCTACGAAGTCCTACCCATCGCAAAACAGCGACCTGTCTAAGTATACATCAGGAACACAAAAAAGTGGACCTATGCAAAAAAGACTCGACAAGTGGCTAAAAAATGATTGGGAACCAAGGGTAAATGCAGATAAAGAGATACAAAAAAAGTACCCTCAAACAGAAAAAAACTCTGTGAAAAAGAGTGAAAGAAGCTTCACTTTGCAAGAGTATGTAGATAAATCAGGAGTTTATATCAAAAATACTCCAGATACAAACAATTCTCATGCAAAAAGAGTAGAGTCTCTTCCTGTTATAGGAAAGTAGCTAGAGTTTACTAGCAAACTCTATCATCTGACAAAAATCGTCTACTTTTAAAGCAGCACTTCCTACTAAAATGCCATCAACATTTTGAAGTGCCAACACTTCTTGAGCATTTGTCACTTTCACACTTCCTCCATAAAGGAGCGGTGCAGGTGATTTTCTTTTGAGTTGTGTATGTATACTTTCTATATCTTCTAAAGTTGGTGTTAACCCTGTTCCTATAGCCCACACTGGTTCATAAGCAATGATGAGATTTTCATACTCCGTATCTATACCTTCGTATTGTGATGCTATATACTCCATCATTTCAGCTTCACCAGCCTCGCGTTTAGCAAGCGGTTCGCCAACACAGTAGACTATGGTAAATCCTAGTTCTTTGTAAAAGTTAAACTTTTTTACAAGTTCTTCTTGGCTTTCACCCAAAATATGTCTTCGTTCACTATGACCGATAAGAATGGTTTTTATACCAAACTCTTCAAGTTGTTCTACTCCTATTTCACCTGTAAAAGCACCATTTCTTGTGGCATAAGCATTTTGAGCACCTTGAGTAACGGCACCTTTATGCTCATTTAAACTACTCATTGCAGGAAAAACTAAAATATCTTGTTGATTTTGTACATCTTTTACATAAGTTTCAACTTTATCTATGTAAGTACTTGTCTCTTTTCGCGTTAGATTAGTCTTTAAGTTTGCAGCTATTATCATACTAATTCTCTTCTACTATTCTAAGTGGTGCAACACCTGGAAGTATCTTTCCTTCTAAAAGTTCTAAAGAAGCACCGCCACCAGTTGAGATAAAACTCATCTCTTCATCTAGTCCTATTCTTTGAACTAAGTCTGCTGTATCTCCACCACCAACTACTGTAGTAGCATATGAGTCTGCTATAAAGTGTGCTATTTTCGAACTACCACGTGCAAACTTATCCATCTCATAAACACCCATCGGTCCATTCCAAAGAACAGTTTGAACATCGTTAAGTCCTTCACGGTATAGTCGTACAGTTGCAGGACCAATGTCAAGTCCCATCCAATTATCAGGAATTTCTTGTGCTGTTACGATTTTACTCGCTGCATCTTCAGCAAAACGCTCAGATGCAACAACATCCACAGGAAGATAAAACTTCACACCAAGTTCTTTCGCTTCATCCATGATTTTTTGAGCATCTTCTAGTAGTTCATCTTCTACAAGTGAAGCACCGATGTCATAGCCCATCTGTTTAAGAAAAGTAAATGCCATGCCTCCACCGATGAAAATTTTATCTACTTTAGGGAGAAGATTTACAAGAGCTTCTAGTTTTCCAGAAACCTTACTCCCTCCAACAACGGCAGCAAAAGGTCGAACTGGTTCATTGACTAATTTTCCAAAAAAATTAATCTCTTTGTCGAGTAAAAAACCTGCTGCTTTATGAGACTTATCAAAAAAGTGAGTAATCCCTTCAACCGAAGAATGTGCACGATGACTCACACCAAAAGCATCATTTATATAAAAGTCTGCCATACTTGCAAGTTTTTTTGACAAGGCTACATCATTTTTAGTCTCACCCTCCTCAAAACGTAAGTTTTCAAGTAAAAGTACCTTATGTTTTTCAAGGTCTTTGACTTTTTGCATAGCATCTTCACCCACAACATCAGTAGTAAGTGTCACTTCTCGCTTAAGAAGTTGTTGCAAACGAAGTGCTATAGGTGTTAAAGAGTACTTCTCTATAACTTCACCTTTAGGACGACCAAAATGTGAAGCCAATATAACAGCGCAATCATTATCTAAACAGTAGTTAATAGTTGCAAGAGCAGAACGAATCCGTCTATCATCTGAGATATTTCCAAACTCATCCATCGGAACATTAAAATCACATCTGATAAATACTTTTTTTTCACTTAGTTCTAAATTTTTTATGTTTAATAATTTCACTTTTTTTCCTATTTAGTTATATGTAAAGCCATATCTAGCAAACGCGAAGAGTAGCCCCATTCATTATCATACCATGCTCGAATGGCGATTAAGTCACCACCCATAACTTGAATCAAATCCTCTGCTACTATAGCACTATACTGACTTCCTAAAAAGTCTTGAGAGACTCTTTTGTCTTTATCTATAAGAAGTAAATCTTTAAATTTACTCTCTGCCATTGCAGTAAAAAGTTCTACAACTTCTTTTTGTGTTGTTTTTTTTCCAACATGAACACTTAAATCAACCATTGAAACATCTGGCGTTGGAACTCTCACACTTGAACCATCTAACTTCCCTTTGAGCTTTGGCAATACTCGATTTATCGCCTTTGCTGCACCTGTTGTTGTTGGTATCATATTTATAGCGGCTGCACGTGAACGTCTTTTATCTCCACTATGTTTTACATCTAAAAGATTTTGGTCATTTGTATAAGAATGTATAGTAGTCATAATCCCTTTTTCTATACCAAATGCTTCATCAAGTATAGCAGCAATAGGTGCTAAACAGTTTGTCGTACAAGATGCATTTGAAACTATCTTCTCTCCC
>Ga0256826_1001936_pt1 | contig 12798 bp, 24 predicted proteins | sample CV79metaG_FD_185975 | JGI IMG/M metagenome (GOLD analysis project Ga0256826, IMG submission 185975) | Hydrothermal vent microbial communities from East Pacific Rise, Pacific Ocean - CV79 | ecosystem: Environmental > Aquatic > Marine > Hydrothermal vents | place: Pacific Ocean: East Pacific Rise...
TTAGTGGTACATATAGTGATATGGTTGGTGGTGATTTAGATATGAGTGAGAGTGTTGGAGTTAGGTTACTTAGTTTACCTACTGCACCATATAAAGACCAATCAGGTATGATAACTGATGGAATTATGGAATATGATAATAGTCAACTTACACAAGGAACATCACTATCAACAGACATTATAGGAGACCCTAGTAACTATCCACAAGATTGGTTAAACCATTTAGCAAGTGGTAAGAGTGCTAATTTTAATCCTTTATTAGTTGGAGAGGAAGGTGAGGATTATATACCAGTGGATGCAGGGGAGACATTTTACAAACTAAGCAATAAGGCAACATCTTCTAGGACTACAGCAGTACAATGGAATGGTTCAACACTAGCAGGTGGCTTACTAAGAGACATTGATAGTATTAATAATAATATTAGATATGGTGGTACTACTTTAGGCTATTGGTATATGCATAACTACACATCTCAAAATAAACCACTATCTAAATCATCTCCACTTCCTATAGAAATGGTACTACCTAAAACAGTAGCATCTAATAGTCATAGTATCTATAAAGGTAGTATGATAACTAATAGTGTTACTGGTAAGGTTGCAGTAGGTAATGGTAGTAATGGGTTAGAGAGTAAGACTTTAGAGAATGCAGAGACACAAAAGTATATTAAAGTTACAGTTGGAGATAAGGTTGTTGCTAATATTGGAACACTATTTCTAGTTGATGGAACTTTCATCAGCAGTTCAGCAAGTGATGGTGATTTTATAACAAATACGATTGATGTAGACTTTACAGCATCTTCTGCAAGTTTTGACTACGATATAAATGTAACTTGGGATAAATCAAAAGACTTACAAACAGTACCTAAACACTCAACAATCACACTAGATGCAGAAGTATCTCCATCTGCTAAGTCATTTCCTACACTAGCAGTAGATACAAATAATGAGTATGTAGTACAAGTTATGGGTAAAGAACTCATATCTAATGCAGGTGTTTACGATGGAGATAATGGAGAGTTTGACAATTTAACAAACGGAACTTTTACAGACTTAAATGGTAACACAGCTAAGAGTTATGTAGGGTTTACAAGAACAGGAGTATTTAAAAATGACTAATTTAAAACGAGCAAGACAACAAATGTCTGCTCTAAAAAACCAAGACTTAGTAGATTCATCTTTAGACGAACATTTTAAAGAACTTAATTGTAGTGAATGGACTTCTTTAAAAAAAGATGCTTATGCTGCTATTTATCCTATTCTTAGAGAGTCTACAGCGGAAGAAAAAGCTATAGAGTACAAAGAATATGTAGACGAGCTGAGAGACGGTGAAGATCAAATATCTGCAACTGATTATATATATAATGAGATGCCTATAGAGTACACTTATTGCGAATGGATAGAACCAATCAAGGAAGTAGGTCATATAAATAATGATGGCACTTATATAGTTGATGTGATTGCGATAGATGGGTATTTTGCTCCCGATGTTTGTACCCCAACTTATAATCAATGGCTTAATGGCGATGTTTGTCCAAAGTATGACACTACTGCAGATATTGCAGATTTTAAAATTACAGATGCAGACTACAAAGCATATTCTAAAAATTTAGTAGGTATTACTTTAAGTAGATTAATAGTAACAATTTCAACAGGAAAGAGATTCTATGCTGATCCTACAAGTAGAGCAGATTTAGCAGATGTTATATCTATCTTAATTGAAAATGGAATAGTTGAATATTTATGGAAAACAGCAGACGGTATTATATTAGTTACGATAGCCGAACTAAGAGAAGCTAGAATGATGGGTTTACAAGCGAAAGGAGATAGTGTTGGAGTCAATTAATCAAGACATCTTAGACATAAAGAAAGAGGGGTTAAATAGAGACATAGCCACTTTTAAATTAAATCAAGAACTACAATTAGTGCTAGGGAGTGTTAAAAATGACACTCATAGTCTTAAAAATGGTCAGGATAAAGTAAATTTAATAATTATCGGATTGATATTTTTAGCTGGTGTTATTATTGGTACACAGTTTAAAACATGGTCACCGTTTATGAGTGATTTATACAATACTTTCAAAGTTATAAAAGGGGGATAAAATGAAACATATTTTAGAGTACAGATTAAGAATAAGCTCAATGTTAAAAGATCATGATGAAGCTAGAACGGCATTCAATAAAGAGACTCTATTCATAGAAGAAGAAGTAAATAGACAATGCTCAAATAAAAGTTTTGTATCATTTTTAGTTGGTGCTATTCTTACTACTTTAGTGTGCAGCGGTGTGTTTTACTACATAAAAAAAAATAGTGTTAATAATATACTTTACACTATAGAACAAGCGATAAAAGGAAAGAAATGATATTTAATAAGATAATCAAAAAAGTTTTAAATAACGAAGGTGGTTATGCAAATAATCCTAAGGACTCAGGGGGAGAAACTTACAAAGGTATTTCTCGTAAATATTTCCCTAAATGGAATGGGTGGAATGTTGTAGATTCTCTAAATGATAAAAATCAATATAATAAATTATTAGAAGATTCTGTTATAGAATTTTATAGAGAGAACTTTTATAATCCTATAAATATTGAAGATGTTAATAGTATAGCGATACAGTTTCAAATACTAGACACTGCAATCAATATGGGTAGGATAACAACGGTAAAACTATTGCAAACAGTAATAGGAGTTACAGCGGATGGTATAGTCGGCAATCAAACACTTAATGCGATCAATATGTTAGATGAAGAGAAATTACTTCTTAGATTCAAACTAGCAAAAGTTGCCAGATATGCTTATTTAGCAAACAAATATCCAAAAAACAAAGTATTTTTAAGCGGTTGGCTACAAAGAACATTAGGAGCATAATATGGGAATGATAGATTTTAAACTAGGTGACATTATTAGTAGTGTAGGCGATGCAATAGATGGAGCTTTTACAAGTGATGATGAGAGATTAGAGAGAAAAAACGAACTTGAAAAAATGCAGTTATCTCACGGTGAAAAAGCCGAGGAGGAAATAACTAAGAGATGGGTAGCAGATAGTAATAGTGATAGTCGTATCGCTAAACTTACACGACCTATGCTAGTTATTTATTTAATGATAATCACAACATTGTTAGCTTTTTTTGATGGGAATGTAGGTGAATTTGCTATTAAGACGGTATGGGTTGATTTATTCACAAACTTGGCTGTAACTGCTATCGGCGGGTATTTTGTGTTGCGCACATATGAAAAAAGAACGGGTGTAAGTAAGTGGAATGTTAAGTAAATTTATAATTAAAGCGAAAGCATTATTAAAAAGGCTGTTAATATTATTAGCAGTCGGCTTAGTAGCTTATTTGTTATTTGCTAGTGGTACGGTATATTTTAAAGCAAAAAACAATAGTATTACTATTGGAGTAGATCTAGGATCTTCTAGTAGTGAAGAGCCATACCTACCACTAGGACTTGATGAACAACTCAAAGAGAACAGAGTCGTAATTACAGACACGGAAGAGATGCTACAAAAAGCAAGAGACATGGGAATTGTATTTGATTAATGTTTAATTAAGTAAATATGGTTTATACTTTCGGCAACAGATAAGCTTTTAATCAAGCACACTTAGAGGTTCATACTTCTTGGTCGAGGCATCATAGCCTCTTTGTGTGTGTTTCATTAAGTGCTAAGAATGAGTAAGACCTCGACCGAAACTTTACTCCAATATATTCACACTTAAATTTATAGGTCGCTAAGGCGAAAAGAATGACACAATCCAGACTGAAAGAACTTTTTAGATATGATAAAAATAGCGGATTATTTTACTGGATAAAAAGAACATCTAATAGAATAAAAGTTGGAGACATTGCAGGTAATTTATCAGCAGATGGATACATAGAAATAAGATTGGATAAGAAATTATACAAAGCACATAGACTAGCATGGCTCTATGTATATGGAGCATTACCAATGCTTAATATAGACCATATAAATCACAATAAAACAGATAATAGAATTGAGAACTTAAGAGATGTTACTTTTCAAAAAAACTCTCAAAATACTAAGATGCATAAAGACAACAAAAGTGGAAAAATGGGTGTTCATTATTCAAAAAGAGACAATGTGTGGATTGCATACATAAGCATAAAAGGAAAGAGAAAACATCTAGGCTCTTCTAAAGATAAACATACTGCCATTGAACTTAGAAATTGTGCTGAAAAAAAATATTGTTTTCATAATAATCATGGAAAAATATAATGAGTGATATAAAAGAAATAATAGCAGAATTAAAATCAAAAATGGATATAGTTGAAACTGTGTCTAGTTTTATAGAACTTAAAAAGAATAAAGCTTGTTGTCCTTTTCATGAAGAGAAGTCTCCTAGCTTTTCAGTAAGTCCACAAAAACAAATAGCACATTGTTTTGGATGTGGATATACAGCAGATAGTATAAAATTTTATGCTGATATGAAAAAAATAACTAATGCACAAGCGATAGTTGAACTTAAAGAGAGTCACGGTGTTATAGATAACGGTGGATATGTCGAGCCTAAAAAACTAGCACCAATCCCACAACAAGATTATATGTCAAGCACAGTAATAAGAAAAATATTCGATGGTCAAATAGATTTAAACTTCAAAGATAAAGCACATAAAAAACTACTAGATGAATTTGCACCTAAGCGAGTGTTTCAAAGTGGAAGTGATGAAGATATAGCATTTTTTGTAAGTAGTGTTAAGAAGTCTAAACATGAAGACACGACAATGATTCTATTAAGAGATGAACACGGTGTTGAGACTTGTTTAAAATACCGCTGGAAGATGGTTGGAGATAACCGTGTTAAGTGGTGTGGGCTTGATGGGGTTAAATCTAACTTCTTATACACTAGACTAACTGAAAACCCTTTAACGATAGTTACAGAGGGTACTAGCGACTATTTAGTAGCCGTTTTAATGGGATATAGTGTTATTTCGCTACCAAGTGCTTCATATAAAGGAACGATACCATTTGAACTTACAAAAGACCGTGAATTAATTTTTATGGGTGACGATGGTGAAGCTGGGCAAAATGCAATTAATAGAATTATGCAAGAGACTGTTTGTAACAAAAAGAAGTTCAACTATGCAGACTTTAGAGAGAAATACAATTTAAAAGGTGAAGATTTCAAGGATTTAGTTATTGAGTATAAATCTATTGAGAAGTTTAAAACAGACTTATTGGAATATGTCAGTAGTCTAGACAACCAAAAAGACAACGACTGGCTAAATGTACTTAGAAGTAAAAACAATTCAGTAACACGACAAATAATCAAAGACACCGAAAACATGAAGATGCTTATTGATGGAATGTTGCCACATAAGCAAATTACTACTTTAGTAGGTCAGCCAAATGTAGGTAAATCGGCTTTAACATTTGCGATAATTAATCGCTTGTTTGAAGAAAAACATATAGAAAATGTTATCTACTTTGATGCAGATAATCCACTTGTATATACAAAAGACCGTATTTTGAAGCTTATGGACATGAACGGTGATGATAAGATAGCATATTACACTGGTTCAACTGCAAGTAAAGAAGCTATGAAAGAAGATTTAGAGTTACTTACTAACTTTAGAGATAGTGGAGAGAAAACTTTAATAGTTATAGATAGTCTTAAAAACTTTATCACAGGTTCAATTAATGATGATAAATCTATTAATCCGATGTTTGATCTATTGCAACAAGTCCGTGACATATTCGGAGCTACTATAATCACTTTGCACCACACACGAAAGGGTAAAGACGAAGACGGTGAATTAAATTATGTAGGTTCGCAAGTTATCGAAGCTTCGAGCGATAATCTTACTTATATTTCTAATGTTAATGGGGTGCTGCTACTTAAAAACTCTAAAGCTCGTGCTTTAATAGATGAAAAAATAGCAGTTGATTTAGACTTCGACAATATGGTTTTTAAAGCTACTGATATTCCAGAGGATGAAGAGTCGGACGATGTGGCAATGATAGTAGAGATTTTAGAAGCACAAGGATTTATTGACAAAAGAGAATTGAAAAATATGCTCAAAGGAAAAGTTAGTGCTGGTGATATTGAAAAATTAATAAAGGAGCATAAGAACACGATGTTTAAGTATAAAAAAGATGGGGATAATTGGTTGGTTGGTTTAGTTGCTATGGAAGAACCGAAGTATAAGGCTGGTGTTGAGACTGTTTATGTTGAAACGGCGGAAGATAAGATGTTTAATGAAGCGGATGGGTTGTTTTAATGGAAATACATATAAAAGGTGAGTGTAAATGTTGCAAGAAAATAACTAAAATAGTAAATGCAGACATAACCCCACGAGCAGATAAAACTAGATTTATATATACAGATGAAATTGACAATGGTTGGGATATTTTCAGATGTAAGGCTTGTAAAAAAGTTATAGCTGATAGATGGAGTGAATTATGAAACTCCGTTCCTACCAAACCAAAGCAATCAAAAAGACAAAACAGTCTTTCCTGCAAGGCAATAAAAAGATATGTTTAACTCTTTGTACGGGTGCATCGTTATGAAAAATAAACTAATCCCAAGAGACTATCAGCAAAAAGCATACGATGACATAAGAACATCTTTTGCTAATGGAAATAAGCATATATGCCTTTCAATGTGTGGAGGTAGTGGTAAGTCATTACTATGCAAAATGATTATAGAGAGTGCCTTAGAAAAAGGTAATAAAATCGGATTTTTTAGTTTTAGAAAATCACTTACTGAACAGATAAAAGATTATTTTGATGATGTAGAAAACATAGATATTTCAACTTTACAAAAGGCTGGTAAGACTGAAACTAAAATGTACGATTTAATTATCTTAGATGAAAAAGACTTCACGGATACAAAACTAAGACATAATATAAAGAGTAAGTATTCTATTGTTATGAGTGGATGCCCTACAGATATTAGTGGCAATGTATTAAAGTTTGATGATATAGTTGAGGGAGTTCAATATTCAGAACTATTTAAAAAAGGGTATGCAAAAGATATAAAAGTGTTATCTATTAGTAAAGTGTCAACTAAAAACATTAAAAAAGTAGGTGGAAATTTTCATCAAGGTCAATCGTTTGACTTAATGGAGAAGCCAAAGATTAAAAAAGACATTATTGATAGTTATAAAAAATACTGCATAGGTAGAAAATCGCTTTTATTTGCTATTGATATATCTCATGCAGAAAGTCTAAAAGAAGAGTTTTTAAGTGCAGGGGTAAAATGCGAAACTATGCACTCTAAAAAGAAATCAGACAACATAATAAAAGACTTTGAGAATGGAGTTTTTGACTTGATTATAAATGTAGCTCAAATTTCAATAGGTGTAGACATTCCATGTGTAAATACTATTATATTCGCACGACCACTTTTAAGTGTACCATTATTCTATCAGATTATTTGGAGAGGTACGAGAAAGTTTAATGACGATTATTGCTTGGTGATAGATTTAGCAGATGTTTTAAATAGGGTTGGTGTTCATCCAAAACAAGACATTGACTTAAAAAAGACAAAGCAAACTAAGAAGAAAAAACAGTGCAAAGTATGTGAAAGTGATATGATTATTTTAGACAAAAAAGCAAAACAGAATGACGAAGTAACATATACAATGACTACTACATATAGATGCACCGTATGTAGCAACTACGACATAGTAGAAGAGATGAAGATTTTAAATATTGGTTTCTGTAAATGTGGAGAAGTTTTATCTGATAAGAAAATAGAAATGAAACAAACGAATAAGGCTATAGAGTTTTACTTTAAGTGTGAACATTGTAACGAGACTACCGTAGAGCGACAAATATTGTTATCCGATGCTGAGTTGAAAATAATACATCACGAAGAGGTTATGGGTTCTGCAACTATTACATGGGAGCGAATTAAACTAGAACTTAGAGAAGAGTGTAAAAAATGCAATTATCATCATAGATATGCAAACCGTTTAATGGAAGAGTTACAAAATAAAAATAAAACAACTGATGAGGTTATGAGTATGATAAATATTATCAGAGAGAAAAATAGTAAAATTAGTGCTATTAAATTTATGTAAGGGAAAATTATGAGTAAGAAAAATGCAATAGAACCAACACACTATACAGACCTAAAGATAAGCCCTTTAGAGTACATCACAGCTAACGAGGGTGAATTTAGTTGGTGTATCGCTAATGTAATTAAGTATGTTAGTAGATATAAGCGGAAGAATGGGTTGGAAGATTTGAAAAAAGCTGAGTGGTATTTGAGAGAGCAGATTAGATTAATGGAGTTAGAGAATAAATAATTAAGGTAGATAAGTGTATAATTACACTATAAAGGATTAAAATGAAAACAATAAAAGTTCCAAAAGAGTTATGGGTTAAGTTGAAAGAGTTAGCGACTTCTAAAGAAGTTCCTATTTATGAGATTATTGATAGTGCTATTAAATGCAAAGAGGTTAAGTAGATGTTTATATACACGATAGGCGATATAGTTAGTGGTTCTATACTAATAGCAGTAATTTTATTTGTAATTTATGCAAGAATAAGAGGAGTTTAGAATGAAAATAGAAAAAATACTTAGCGATTTAAATGATTTAATAGAAGTTCAAAAAGACAATATAAATGATGAGTATATGCAAGGGTTATATAACGGTCTTGTGTTGGCAAAAAGTCTGATTACAGATGAAGAGCCAATATTTAGCCATGAAACTTTTATAGATGGTGAAAAAGTTGATTTATTTGGTGAACTTGATTACGATTTAATACATCCTAAAAAAGGTAATAAAAATGACTAATCAAGATTTAGATTTTTTTATTATGATGTTTAAATTATATTTTATGTACATTCCTTTGGTTGGTGGAATATTTGCATTATATTTGCTCGTTTCAAATATAAAAAAAGAACTTAAGAATATAAAAAAAGAAAATGAAGTTCAATTAGAATGGAACAAAGACCAGCACAAAATAAATGAGTCATCTAGGAGATGGATGGAAGTTCAAATGAGGATAAATACAGATGATTAATCAGATTTTTAATGAAGATTGCTTAATGGGTATGCAAAGAATACCAGATAAGAGTGTAGATATGATTTTGTGCGATTTACCTTATGGGACGACAAATTGTTCTTGGGATTCAGTAATTCCATTTGATAAACTTTGGGAGCAATATAACAGAATAATAAAGGTCAATGGGGTTGTGGTACTAAGTGGTTCAGAGCCTTTTAGTTCAGAACTTAGAATTAGTAATATTAAGAATTATAAATATGATTGGAAGTGGGTAAAAAATAAGGCAACTGGTTTTTTAAATGCAAAGATAAAACCACTTAACAACTATGAGGATATTTTAGTTTTTTATAAAGATAAAATTACATATAACCCAATAATGAGCAAAGCAAAAAAGATATACAAAAGAGGGTATGTAAAAGAGAGAGAAGAAGCCATTTATCGAGCTAAAAATTCATACACTCAGGAAGATAGTGGAATGAGATACCCAAATAGAATTTTAGAGTTCAGCAATAACGATACACATAATCAACTACACCCAACACAAAAACCCGTAAAATTATTTGAATATCTTATAAAAACATATACAAATGAAAATGAAACCGTATTAGATAATTGTTTAGGTAGTGGAACTACTGCAATAGCCTGTATAAACACTAAAAGAAATTATATAGGCTTTGAGATGGATAAGACTTATTTTGACCTTGCAAGTGCTAGAATAGACAAACACACTAAAGAGTTTAACTGTGAAGTTGGTTTGTTTGCGGTTCCAACACAAAAAGAGCTATTCTAATGCTTAACCTAGAAGAGATAAAGCAAATCGAATTCGAGATGCCTTCAAATGTGATGACCGTTATTTTGTATAAAGATCGAATAATAGATGGAATCAATACAGACAAAATAAGAGTAAAGACTACAATGAAAGTGTTTATGCAAAAACTAGAGAAGCTAAATAAGCATAAAGGATTAATATAGCTAAATTGTATATAATAAATACATTTTAAGCTTAGTGTAAGTAAATATAGTTTATAATTCTTCTTAGTTAAACAAAAGGAGTTAGAAGATGTATGTATTAATTGTTATGTTTGTAGGACAGATTGATGGACTAGGATTACATAGTGGTGGTGGAATAGAAATGCAAGAGTTTAGTTCTCTTAAATCTTGCGATAATGCAAAAAATGAATTATTTTACAATTCAAGAGAGATAGAAATAAGAGGAAAAAACACTACAGTTAGAGATAGATTTGATTCTAAATTGTCTATAACAAAAATAAAATGTGTCAAAAAATAAATAAAAGGAACTAGAGAATGAATGAAGAACAAAAGTATCATTTAATTGATTTATTAGAAATTAGAATGTCAGACACTCTAAGGGATACATTTGAGTTTAGAATTATGAGTGATAGCCAAAAGTTAGAAGCTATTGCTTTTGATAGAGACTTGATTGTCAAATTAAAGGAGTTGAATAATGACTAAAATATCACTATTCGAATTAAGCACAGAGTTCAGAGCATTACAAGACTTAATCACAAACGAAGATTTTGACGAAACAACAGGTGAACTAATCGACAATACAGATGCAGTAAATGAACTGTTTAAAGAGGTGCAAGGCACTTTAGGACATAAACTAGATGCAACTATGTACATTGTTAAAGAACTTGATGCAGAGGTTACTTTATTGAAAGATGAAGCTAAGAGATTAACTGCGAGAGCTACTGCCAGAAGTAACAAGATTAACTTCTTAAAAGAACTTATGTTTAGTGCTTTAAATGCAAGTGGTGAGAGTAAGCTAAAAACTACTAAGTTTAATTTTACTATTAATAGAAGTGAGTCGGTTTCGGTTAAAGATGTGGATTTGTTGCCTCGTGAATATGTGCGATTAAAAAGAGAAGCTGATAAGAAAGTTATTAAAGAAGCTTTGAAAGATGGTTTAGTTATTGAGGGTTGTAGTATAGACGAGAAATTTTCTCTTGGCATTCGCTAAACTTATTAAACTTTAAGCTAACTTTAGTTAAACTATTGTACAACTTTTAAGGAGGTAAGATGAAGATGATTAAAGTAGAAGATGAAGTACACGAAAAAGCTAAGCAAAAAGCTAAGCAAAAAGGTATGACACTTCAAGGGTATATTAAATCTTTAGTTGATAAGGATAAATAGTGAAACTTATTGAAGATTTAGGAATGGTCTATGCAACTACAAATTCTAAAGTAAAAAAGCTTTATGGAATTTATGAATGCCCTAATTGTTTAAAACATATTAGAACTTGCACTCATAATGTTAATGATGGAATCTCTACTCAATGTAAAAGTTGTGCTACAAAAGCACACAAAACAACACATGGAGACAGAGCGAAAAGAGTAAGATTATATAGTATTTGGACTGACATGAAAAATAGATGTTATAACAAAAACAATCAAGCCTTTAAAAATTATGGGGATAAAGGTGTAACTGTTTGTGATGAATGGAAAAATGATTATTTATCATTTAAAGAGTGGTCTCTAGACAATGGATACAAAAACACTTTAGAGATAGACAAAGATATTCTGTGTCATAAACTAGATATATTCCCTAAGATATACAGCCCTAAAACTTGTTTATGGGTAACTAAAAGTGAAAATAGCATAGATGCTAACAAAAGGAGAGCGAAATGTCAGAAGATTTAATAGTAAGAGAGCCAAACATGGTTAGTTTAATTGCTCAGGCAGAAGCAGTTACAAAGTCTGGGCTATTTGGATTAAAAAATGTAAATCAAGCATTAACACTTATGCTTATTAGTCAAGCAGAGGGTATTCCTGCAATATCTGCTATCCAAATGTACTCAGTTATTCAAGGTATGCCTGCACTGAAAACTACTGAAATGGTAGCACGATATATGAGGAGTGGTGGAGTGATTGAGTGGTTAGAAACAACGGATAAGATTGCTAAAGCTAAGTTCACATTTAACGGTAATGAACTTGTTTACGAGTACACTTGGGCTGATGCAACAAAAGCACAGTTAGTAGGTAAAGACAACTGGAAACGGATGCCTAAAGAGATGCTTAGAGCTAGATGTTCGTCTTCCGGGATAAGAATGAGCAACCCTGCTTGTTTGAATAATATGTATAGTGTTGAGGAAGCCCAAGATATACCAGTCCGTGCAGAGAACGACATTCCAACAATAGAGGTAGTAGATGCAGAGATAGTTGAACAAAAACCATCACAAAACTCTCTAAAGCTAAGCTTATCTAACAAGCTAAAAGAGTTAAGTTTTAGCAGTGCAGATGTAAAAGAGTTTGCTACAAAATTTAAGTTAAATGAAGATGAAGAGTTGCTAAGTGAGTTAGTTAATAGTAAAGAGCTACTTATGAATTATGTAGCTGAATTTGAGGAGAAATAGGTGGCTAAAACAATATTAATAACATTTAAAGATGATGAAGACATAGACATTGACTTCAATGAGTGCGATGTAGCAATGTTATTAAGAGGTACATTCGCTATGGTCGAAGCGGTATCTGAAAACAGTAGTAAGAGCTTAGTTGAAGTTAGCGAAACTTTAGTAGAATATTTTAAATTAATAATGGAGATAAATAAATGTCAGCACCAATGAATTTCGTAGGAAAAGAAAGAAAAGAACCAACAGTTTTTATAACTGAGAGTGGCTTTTACAGACTAAAGATAGTTAATCATGAAGTAGACGGATACACAAACGAGGGTAATGAAAAACATAAATACTCTTTTGAGTGCAATAGAATAATTACAGAAAACGGTAAACCTGCACTTAGTAAAGAAGTTTATTCACTTAGTAGCACTTATAATGGTGATGAGAAACAAGAGTGGGTATTTA
>Ga0256826_1001937_pt1 | contig 12794 bp, 12 predicted proteins | sample CV79metaG_FD_185975 | JGI IMG/M metagenome (GOLD analysis project Ga0256826, IMG submission 185975) | Hydrothermal vent microbial communities from East Pacific Rise, Pacific Ocean - CV79 | ecosystem: Environmental > Aquatic > Marine > Hydrothermal vents | place: Pacific Ocean: East Pacific Rise...
CGTGCAGGTATGCTTTCAAATCCTCTTCGTGATAGATTTGGGATGAGTTTTCGTATGCAGTTTTACTCCTCTGATGAGCTGGCTCGTATAGTCATTCAGGCATCAAATAAACTTGAAAGAGAGATTGTAAAAGAAGCATCTGTAGAGATAGCAAAACGTAGCCGTGGAACTCCACGTATCGCACTTCGTCTTCTTCGTCGTGTCAGAGATTTTGCTGAGGTTGCAAATGAAGAAAATATAAATCATGCAAGAACACAGTATGCTCTTAATGAATTAGGAATAAACTCTTTTGGTTTTGATGAGATGGATTTACGCTTATTAAACCTTCTTGTAAGTGCTAATGGAAGAGCTATGGGACTAAGTTCTATTGCTGCATCATTGAGTGAAGATGAAGGAACAGTAGAAGATGTTTTAGAACCTTATCTTATTGCCAATGGTTACCTAGAAAGAACAGCTAAGGGTAGAAGAGCAACAAGAGCAACTTATGATGTTTTAAATATGGAATATGTTAATCCTGATGGGACAATATTTTAAATGAAACCACAATATTTTATTGCTATCCTTTTTGCTACTTCTCTTTACTGGATGTATCTTCTTTATGCACCTTTTTTACTTGTAATTACAATTGCTGCACTTTTGGCTGTATCAACATCAAGTATTCAAACTTATTTGGAACAACACTTAAAGTCTAAGTTATTAGCAGCTTTAATCTCAAGCTTCCTTTTAGCCGCTTTATTCTTTGCACCTTTAGGTTATTTTTTAGCAACTTTGACTATTGAGTTAAATACACTTTCAGCTGAAACTTTACAAAAAATAGAATTATATTTACGAGCTTTCATACAAAATCCTCCTTCATATTTAGAGTTTGTTAGACCATATATTTCAAATACATTAGCTGATTTAAATATTAATAAATTGACAACAGATGCTTTAGGTATTGCTGGTACAATAGGCGCTTTTAGTGCTGGGTTTTTAAAAAATGCATTTTTAGTAGTAGTTTTTTATTTTTTTGCACAATATAATGGAACAGTAATCATAGAGTTTATTAAGCGTGTAGTTCAAATGTCAGTAGATGAAAGCTCTCAACTTGCACGAGAGTTGTCAGATGTAATGAGTGTTGTATTTTACTCTATTATTGCTACTGCTATGTTTGAGGGTATACTTTTTGGGGCTGCGATTTCATATATGGGTTACAATGGATTACTCTTTGGTATTATGTATGGGTTTGCATCTTTAGTCCCTGTTGTCGGTGGTATTTTAATGTGGCTTCCTTTTATGGTTTATGAATTTTCTATTGGGAATGATACAAATGCAATTTTTATTTCTGTTTATTCTATCGTAGTTATCTCAATCATAGCAGATACCTTTGTCAAGCCTATGATAATTAAAGAAATAAATAAACATTTACTTGATGATAGTAATAGTAAAATGAATGAGATGGTTATATTTTTTGCGATTATCGCAGGATTGACAACTTTTGGTTTTTGGGGAATGATTTTAGGACCTGCAATTACTGCATTTTTCTTAACAATATTAAAACTTTTTGAAGCACGTTCTCAAGAGTGTAAGGATTTACAGTTAAATATTTAACTGTAAATTTCTGGATAGTCTGTTTTAAATCTACGGTGTAGCCAAAACCAAGGTTTTGGATCTTTAAGTATTTCTTTTGAAAGCCATTCTGTCTGCATCTGTGTCGAAACTCGTATATCTTCATCAGCATTATCTGTTTTAGGTGGTACAATTTCATCATAAAATTTAATAGTATAGTGCTTGTCATCATCAGTATGCACTAAAGTTGGAATAAGTGCTGCATCAAATTTCCTTGCAAAATATGCAGTAGTTTTTATTTGACTTACAGGATGATTTAAAAAATCAACACTAATAGCTTCTTTTTTATTAACATTTGTATCTATTAAAATTGCTATAGATTTTCCTGAACGAAGTTGTTTTAGTATACCACGTGTTGCTCCATGTCTTTGCACATAGTTTATTCTCCATTTTGAACGAGCACTTAAAAGATACTCTTCAAATTTTTCATTTTTCATTTTTTTGTAAACTATTAGTATAGGTTCAATTAAAGCACTTAACATACTTCCTGCTAGTTCCCAAGCTCCATAGTGAGCTGTGACAAAAATTATAGGGCGACCTTCTCTCTGAGCTTTTTCAACTATTTCTCTATTTTCAAATGTAATATTTTTTGATATCTCTTCAACAGAATAATACCGACCTTCAATAGTATGTAAAAAATTTAAAAGGAGTAGTTTAAAAGCATATTTAGTATTTTTAATGATAAATTCTTCACTAATATCATTACCATAAACAAAAATAATATTTTCCCGAACTACATTTTTATATCTTGTTGGAAACCAATAAGCAAATTTTCCAAGACCTAAAAAGAAAGCCCTTCTTACTCCTTTTGGTAAAATCATCAAAAACTTTTCAAACGCCAAAAATAGATAAAATCCTATCATTTTAATAACTCCTTTGCAATTTTAACTATAGTAAAAACATCTATCTCTTTAATGGAAAAATCTTCTTTATTTATTTTTAATATATTTACTTTAGAAGGTGATTCAATAGCAATATTAACTGGCGTTTGATAAATCATTCTACTATTTGTTGGACCAAAAAGTGTAATGGACGGGATGTTTTGTGCCCATGCCATATGTGTTGGTCCTGTATCATTTCCAATAAGTAAAGAGATACTAGAGATATAAGAAACAAGTTCATCAAGTGAAAGCTTTGGAGCTACTTTAGCATACTTAGAATGTTGGGAAATCCATTCTGCCCTTTCCTTTTCATCTTCATTTCCCCAAATGATAGTAACATCTTCTTTGAGCTCATTACATACATTACAGACTAACTCTTTAGGATAGATTTTTGAACTCCATGAAGCACCGATTACAAATGCGATGGATCTTTTTTTATGTTCATATATTTTAGTAATATTAAAAATAGGTTTCTTGTTTAAAATCATATCTCTATCAATATCAAATCCAAGAGCATCACTTACTATTTTGCAATTACGTAAGACTACACCTTCTTGATATGGAATTGAAGTTGTTGTTTTATAAAAGAATGATGCTATTGGTTCACGAATAGAACTTTTATCAAACCCATGAGTGTTTTTTCCTAAAAGTCTAGAGACAATTGAAGATTTTAAAAGACCTTGCATATCTATTATGATGTCATAGTTGTCATATTTTTGTAATGCTTTAATTGTACTAATAAGAAGTTGAAAATTTTTCTCTTTTTTAACCTTTTTTAGATTAATAGTTCTGATAGTATCTATTTCACAAAGATTATTTAAAATATTTGCAAAACTATTTTCTGTGAACCACTCTATTTTAGCTAAAGGATACTTCTCTTTTATAAATTGTAAAACAATAGCACTATTCACAATGTCACCAAGAGCAGAGAGCCTAACGATGGCTATTTTATTAATATTTTTATTCATTAATGACATTATATCAAAGTATAGTATTCGTAACCATTAACCCTATTTTGTTACACTATAAAAAATAAGGAGAACCTATGGAACTTAGTTTTCAAGCAATTTTATTTATAATTGGTGGGATAGCGATAGGATGGGTCTTGAGTTTTATTAAGTCACGATTTGAGGTGGCAAAGTATAAAAAAGAGATAAAAGAGTATAAAGAACATTTAAATCGACAGATGAAGATTACAAATGAAGGAAATAAAAATTTAGAAGTTGATTTGGAAAAGCTTAAAAAAGAGAATGAAAATCTTAGAATATCAGTTCAAACACTAGGGCAAAAACCAGGTCGTGCAGAAATAAGACTTTTAAATATTTATGATAGTGCACTGAGAAAAATGATGATGAAAGCACCAGGTTTTTCTTCGTCATGGGAAATATCTTTACAAGAAGCAGAGTTAGAATATGTAGGGAGCGAAAAAGGCTTTAAATCAATAATAAGAAAAGTTTTCACTCCAAGTTTAACTCAAACTTCACAAACACTTACAACTAATATGGCAGAACTCCCAGATAGTTATGAAAATAAGTAATCTTTTTGTAACCATCACTTAGCTATAATACAAAAAAATAAAGGATACTAGGTATGGTTGCATCAGATATACAACTCTTTTCTGAAGGAAGAACAAAAGCTAGAGCATACTTTTGTTATCTTTTTTCTAAAAATGTACCAAATAGACTTCCTTCTTTAAGTCAAGAGATGATTATGCCTCGTCTACTAAAGATTAAAGCAGATCTAGAAAATTGTGAAGGTGCTTATCTGCTTGATAATCAAGGTATTCAAGTTTCATCTACATATACTAAATATAAAGAAATTAAAGATGATGTAGGAAAAATAAGAGCAAACCGTGCTTACTATTATCGTGCAGTTAGAGAAGAGCGCTGTACTATTACTGATCCATATCCATCTTTAATTACTGGTGATTTAACGGTTACCGCATCTGCGCCAATTTTTTGTGAAAATGGGAATCTTAAATATGTAATTTGTTTAGATATGCCTTTAGATGAAGTTTTAAAAATATCACATTTAAATACACTTGATACAGCATTTTCTAAACTTTTTAAATATTCATATTCTATATTTGCTTTTGCATTGATGGCTGTTGCTTTATTATTATTTGTACATGGTGTACAAAGTTTTTTCGTAAAAGAAATCTCTTTTTCTTATCTTGCAATTGATGATATGTTTAAAGCAACAATACTATTAACCCTGTCTCTCGCCATATTTGACCTTGCAAAAACATTGATAGAAGAAGAAGTGTTAGGTCAACATAAAGAACATAATATCAGTGGACCACATAAAACCATGGTGAAATTTTTGGGTTCTATCATTATCGCTCTCTCTATTGAAGCTTTAATGTTAGTGTTTAAATTTGCAATCACAGATCCAGATAAACTTATATATGCTATATATATTATAGCTGGGGTAGGATTACTCCTGATAAGTTTAGCAATATATATAAAATTTACAAAAACTAAAAATAGTAGAGATATTTAATGATAGCAATAGTTGATTATAATATGGGTAATTTAGCAAGTGTTCAAAATGCATTTGCTAAATTAGGAAAGAGCACAATAGTGGAAAGTAATCCAAAAGAGTTTTATAAATACGATAAACTCATACTACCCGGTGTAGGTGCTTTTGGTGATGCAATGGAGCATCTAAAGGAAAGAAACATGGTAGCATTTATAAAAGAATTTGCTCTAAGTGGAAAACCAGTACTAGGAATCTGTTTAGGGATGCAACTTCTTTTTGAATCAAGTAAAGAGTTCGGAGAGCATGAGGGATTAGGTCTTATTAAAGGTCATGTTTCAGCGTTTGATGTGTCAAGATTTTCAACTTCTTTAAAGGTACCTCATATGGGATGGAATAGAATGTTTACTTCTTCACATCCTCTTTTTAAAGGCTTAGACGAAAATCATTATCTCTATTTTGTGCATACATTTCATGTTACTTGTTCAGATGAAAAAGATATAATTGGTGAAACAGAGTATGGATATAAATTTACTTCGGCAGTTGCTCATAAAAATATTATGGGAATTCAACCTCACCCTGAAAAAAGCCATGAAAATGGACTTAAAATTTTAGAAAATTTTATAAAATTATAATATATAGGAAACAATATGACTTTATACCCTGCAATAGATTTAAAAGATGGACAAGCAGTTCGACTTACTAAAGGTCTTATGGATAGTGCAAAAATATACTCAAATGAGCCTTATGAATTAGTAAAAAAGTTTGAAGAAATGGGAGCAGAATGGGTACATTTAGTTGATTTAAATGGTGCATTCGCAGGAGAGCCTAAAAATTTGGATTCAATCATTAAGATTCGTGAAAACTGTAATGTTAAACTTGAACTAGGTGGTGGTATACGAGATGAAGCAACTATAAAAAAGATGCTGGCAATAGGAATTGACAGAATTATATTAGGTTCTATTGCGGTTAAAAATCCACAGTTTGTAAGAGATATGGCAGCTAAATATCCTATTGCTGTTGGAATAGATGCGATAGATGGGTATGTTGCAGTTGAAGGTTGGGGTGAAGTCTCTACAATGAAAGCTACGGACTTAGCTAAAGAATTTGCAAATGCTGGAGTTGAAGCAATAATCTGTACAGATGTTGGGAAAGATGGCACACTTAGCGGTGTGAATGTAGAATTTACACTTGATATCGCTCGTGCAAGTGGTGTTAGTACTATAGCAAGTGGAGGGGTAAAAGATGCCTCAGATATAAAAGCTTTGATTGATACAAAAGAAGTTGATGGTGTAATAATTGGAAAAGCTTATTATGAAGGAACACTAGACCTTCCTAAAATGTTTAAACTATAAGAATAAATCAAACAAAATTTTGCTACTATGTGTGTACTAAATTTATAAAAATATATAATAAAAGGATTTCAATTGAAATTACTTGTTGTTGATGATAGCTCTACAATGCGTCGTATAATAAAAAATACTTTAGCTCGTCTTGGATATAAAGATATATTAGAAGGTGCTGATGGTGTTGAAGGATGGGCTCAAATAGATGCTAATCCAGATGTTGATATGTTGATTACAGATTGGAACATGCCTGAAATGAATGGTCTTGAACTAGTAAAAAAAGTTCGTGCTGATGATCGTTTCAAAGATACTCCTATAATTATGGTTACAACAGAAGGTGGAAAGGCTGAAGTTATTACTGCTCTTAAAGCTGGTGTAAATAACTATATTGTCAAACCTTTTACTCCTCAAGTACTTAAAGAAAAACTTGGTGCTGTTATGGGTGTTGCCCAATAATGCAGGAATACTACTATGAATTAGTAGTCAATGTTTCATCTCACAACTCACTTTTTTCCGATTTTTTATCTGACACTCTTCCAGTAGGTTTTGAAGAGGTCGATAATGGTTTTATTGTTCGTAGTGAAGATGACCTAGAGACGATAATTTGGGGACTAGAACAATTTTCAGAAGCTTTATCTAAAGCTCTTGGTGAAAATATAGAGATAGAGTGTATTCAAAATAAACTCAAAAATAGTGATTGGGTAGCAACTTACCAGCAAAGTATTAAACCCCTTCAAATCGATAAATTTTATATTCACCCAACTTGGGATGAAGCCAATCCAGACTTAATTAACATTGCGATAGATCCAGCACTAGCATTTGGAACAGGTCATCACCCAACTACAGCTTCTGCTTTACGTGCTATTTCTAAGTATGTAAAAGAGGGTGATGATGTTTTAGATGTAGGATGTGGGAGTGGTATTTTAGGAATTGCAGCAATGAAGCTTGGTGCAAAAGTTGATGCATGTGATACTGACCCTATCTCAGTAGAAAACTCTATAACTAATGCAAAATTAAATGGTTTAGAATTTTCAAAAATATGGGAAGGCTCATCATCAGTTGTTAATTCAAAATATGATTTAGTTGTAGCAAATATTGTCGCAGATGTATTGACATTTATTGCAAACGACTTAAAAAAATCTCTTAATGATAATGCTGTATTAGTTCTATCTGGGATTTTAAATAAATATGAAAATAAAGTTCTAAGATTTTACAAAGATTGTGATGTTGTAGAGAAGATAGAGCAAGATGAGTGGATTACCCTCATTTTAAAAAGAAAATAAAGAGAAACTAAATATATGTCAAACAAAGAAAATAAAAACGATAACAATAATTTTTTTAATAAAAACCCCTTAATAACTTTTGCAATATTTTCAGTTGTGATTATTATGATATTTAAGATGTTTGTAGGTGGTGCTAATAATAGTGAAAATACATTTTCTAATTCAGCTAAAAAAGTACAACAAGTTAGTTATTCAGAATTAAAATCACTTGTTAACTCTAAAAGTGTCAGTAAAGTAAATATAGGTCAAAGCTATATCAAAGCTACATCTACAGATGGTAGAACAGTTTACACAACGAGAATTGTTAAGGGTGATACTAAATTAGTTGAGTCCTTAGATACTAACAAAATTGAGTATGAAGGTTTCAGCGAAACAAATTGGTTTACTGAAATGTTTGGTTGGTTATTTCCTTTCCTCCTTATTATAGGAATTTGGATGTTTTTTGCTGGGCGAATGCAAAAAAGTATGGGTGGTGGTCTTTTAGGTATGGGTAATTCTAAAAAGATGGTTAGCTCAGAAAAACCAAAAACTAAGTTTGATGATGTAGCTGGTGTAGAAGAAGCAAAAGAGGAAGTTCAAGAGATAGTTGACTTTTTAAAATACCCAGGTCGTTATGTAGAGATAGGTGCTAAAATACCAAAAGGTGTTCTGCTTGTTGGTAGTCCAGGTACTGGTAAAACTCTTCTTGCTAAGGCAGTTGCTGGTGAAGCAGAAGTTCCCTTTTTCTCAGTAACTGGTTCAAGTTTTATTGAAATGTTTGTTGGAGTTGGTGCTGCTCGTGTGCGAGATCTTTTTGAACAAGCAAAAAAAGATGCTCCAAGTATCATTTTTATTGATGAGATAGATGCTATTGGTAAGAGTCGTGCTAGTGGTGGAATGATGGGTGGAAATGATGAGAGAGAACAGACTCTTAATCAGCTTCTTGCAGAGATGGATGGTTTTGGTACAGATACTCCAGTTATCATTTTAGCAGCGACAAATAGACCTGAAATTTTAGATCAAGCACTTTTAAGACCTGGGCGTTTTGATAGACAAGTTCTTGTTGATAAACCAGACTTTGAAGGTCGTGTGAAAATCCTTCATGTTCATATGAAAGATGTAAAAATTGATAAAGAAGTTGAGATAGAAGAGATAGCTCGTTTAACTGCTGGTTTAGCAGGTGCCGATTTGGCAAATATTATCAATGAAGCAGCTCTTTTAGCAGGGCGTAAAAGTCAAAAAACTGTAAAACAGAAAGATCTTTTTGAGTCGGTTGAGCGTGCTATTGCAGGACTTTCAAAAAAATCTCGTCGTATTAATCCAAAAGAGAAAAAGATAGTAGCTTACCATGAGAGTGGTCATGCTCTTTTAGCTGAAACAACAATAGGTGCGAAGAAGGTATCTAAAGTTTCTATTGTTCCTCGTGGACTAGCAGCTTTAGGATATACACTTAATAAACCTGAAGAAAATAAATTTATGATGCAAAAACATGAACTCTGGGCAGAAGTTGATGTTCTACTTGGTGGTCGTGCTGCTGAACAAGTCTTTATCGGTGAAATTTCAACTGGTGCAGGAAATGACTTAGAACGTGCAACTGACATTATTAAGTCAATGGTTCAAACATATGGTATGAGTGATATCGCAGGTCTTATGGTCTTAGAAAAAAGCCGTCAATCATTTTTAGGTGGAGGTGGACAAGCATCTCGAGAGTACAGTGATAAGATGGCTGAAGAGATGGACAACTACATTAAAGATTCACTTCAAGAACATTATGAAGATGTTGTAGTAAGACTAGAAGAGTATAAAGGTGCTATAGAAAATATGGTAGCACTTCTCTACAAGAAAGAAAATATTACTGGTGAAGAAGTAAAAGAAATTATTATTAATTTTGAAAAAGAGAATAATATAGAGTCTAAAGTTGAAGATAGTATAGATGAAATAGTAAAAGAGTTAGAAGTTGATGCTTCTATGAGTGACAACATAAATGAATAAAAACCTTTTTCCAATTGCGAAAGAGGGTGTACTTTTTATATTAGTTGGTTTTTTTACTCTTCTTTTATTCCTCATTTTAGAGCTTAAATTTTTATTATTCATTGGATTATTGACTCTTATCTTTTTAATTTTTTCATTTAGAAATCCAGAGAGATTAGTACCAGAGTTTTCAGATTTAAGTGTTCTTGCTATTTCAGATGGAGTTGTCAACTCAATAGAAGAGATAGATGATACTGAGTATGCTTATAAAATTGAAATAGAGAGTAGTTTTTTAGATGTAGGTATTCTACGTGCTCCTTTTGATGCAACTTTAATCAAATCTCTATACAAGAATGGAGCAAAAGTTTCAAAAATATCAGAACTAAATTTAGATTTAAATGAAATGCTAGAACTCACTTTTCAAGATTATAAAAAGAATAAACTAAAAGTAGTTCATAGAGTTAAACAGAGTTTTTCTTCTATTTACTGTGATCTCTCATCATCACAGAAAATTCGTCAAGCATCTAGATATGGATTGATGATAAATGGAGTTACTACTATATACCTTCCTCACAACTTTAGAGTCAATGTACATGTAGGTGATGAGCTTAAATCTTCAGAATCACTTATGGGTTACTTCTCTTAAAAAGTAATTCATCTGTATTGACTTCGAAGTCAAAGAAGTTTGATCTAAAATCATCTTTTGTAATTTTCGATAGTTGAATAGTAGCCCCCTCATTATTTTTGACTTCCAAATAGAGCAGTGCAAGTGCAAAACGACTTTCATATAAATTTTTATTTTTCAACTTTGATAATTCAAGAAGTGCAATGGCATTTTCATGGTGTCCAGCTGCTGTAGAAGCAACTGCACCTAAAAAAAGAGTATATGCATCTCTTATTTTAGATTCATCTATTAGATGATTGTAGAGTGTATATGACTCTTCATAATGTTTATCAAAAAGAGAAGCTAGTGCTAGCGAACTTTCAATTTCATATGTATTGTTTGGAGTTGTTTCAAGTTTTGTTTGAAGTTGTTTACGTAAAAAATATAAATGCCCTATAATAAGATTTTCTTGAATATATAAATAGCGTGTTATATATGGACCATAATATAAATCAGTATACTCTAAAGGCTGTTTTTTGAGGTAATTTAGTACTTTTTCTGCATAGACTAATGGCTTCTCTTGTCCAAAATGTGAATCAATATACATTAGATGTGGTAAAATTTCTTGAGGCAATAATATTGTCAAAGTTGTACTAGATTTTTGTGCTATATCTAGCTTATTTAATTTAAGTGAAATTAAAATATCCAAAACTAAATAAAGAGGTCTCTGTTTATAATCACGATCTAGCCAGTCTATAGCAGAGATGTAATCATTATTATTAATATAGAGCAGTGTTTTATATAGATTTATCTCTTCATTTTCATCTTCATTATTAATTGCATCTGTAATAATAGATTTTAATTTAGGAGAGTTAGTATTTATAAGTTCTCCTGTCATTATTGCATATACACCAGAAAGATAATTTTTTGCATCAAGATAATAAGAACGAAGAAAATGCTCATGTGCCTTTTTAATGTTACCCATTTGAGCATAGGTTAATGCTAGGTTATATTGTAATACTGAATGTTTGGGTTGAATTTTTACAAGTACCTGAAATTGTTTATTTGCTTCTCTTATTTTAAGCTCAAGTGCTTTTTTTATAGCTTTTGTGATTCCTATGTTTACACGTGAAGATGTAGAACTACTGTTTAAATACTTTTTAGCGGCTTTTATATTGTCAATATATATGTTGGCATTACCTTTTCGTATATAACTAATTGTTTGATTGGCATTAAATATTTTATAAGGGCTAAATGCAAATATTTTTTGGTAAACAGTATTTTTAGAATTAAGTATAGAGTTTCTATATAAATATTGAGCTTTTTGTGTATCAAAAAGAGACTCTTTCAGTTTGACTTTTATAGGATAATAAGAGTATATTTTTTTAGGATACATATCAGTAATATTACTAATCTGTTTAGCTGCTATTTGTAGATGACCTAATTTGAGATTTATTAAACCAAGTGCTAGTTGTGCTTTTACCGGTTGAATATTTTTAACTATAGCTTCTTCTAGATGATCTATTGCTAAAAGAAAATCACCAACTCTTGCATAAAGTAAGCCTAAAGAGAAGTCATCTAAATCATCAAAGTTTTTTTCCATAGCTTCTATAGCTACATAATCATTACCATATAGTGCATTGATTTTAGCAGTAAGGTTCTTTTGAACCTCTGGATACTCTTTGGAAGTTGAATTTTTTAATGTATTTAATGCACTAAGATAATCTTTGTTGTAGTAACTTATAAGTGTATAGTAATAAGAATAGAGTGGAGAATTTATCTCATAAGGAAGATGTGCATATGCTAAATCAATATAATACCTGAAGCTTTCCTCATCTTTTAGATGTAAAGAGCATACAGCAGCATTTATTGCACTGACACAACGTTTTTCATCATTATGGATAGCTTTAGAAAATGTTTGAAGTGCTACTTCGTACTGTTTGTTCTTTAATTGTGCAACCCCTAGGTTGTATTGTGATATCGCTTCACTATATTGTGCAATATTTGCATAAAGTGAGAGTGCTTTTTCTTTCGAACCGTTAGAATATAAGTAGTTTGCTTTGGCTATCATATTTTCTAATTTACTAGGTTCTATATTTTTTTGTCTATTTTTATCAAGTTTTTCATCTAAAAAACCCATATCCATAGAAATATCTTCTTTATCTTTAGATGTGATTAAGATAATAGCTACGACAATAATTGTTACAAGTAAAAATGCAATACCTATAAATATAAATAATTTTTTCTTTGATGCTTTTTCATCACTGTTATTTTCATTTTCTGAACCATGAGCATCTTCAATAGCTTCAGTATCATCAATGATTATAATCTCTTCTTCTAGCTCAGCCATCTATAACCTTATGATATTTGTTTAGATCTTTATTATATCTTTTTCAAACTTATTTCGAAAATATATTGAGTTGATTACGTACTTCTTTTAAATTCAAAGATAAAAAATCATCAATTTTTATACTATGTAGATTTGTATAGTTACTTCTCTCTCCATCACTAAATCCATCTTGAAATTTTTTGATATTATTTTTAGAAAATTTAAATTTTTTTGGATAAATATATTGGACTAGAAACAAAAATATATTTATTTCTAGTTGTGAATTTTGCTTTGTGTTTCCCATAGTATAACCAA
>Ga0256826_1001938_pt1 | contig 12786 bp, 23 predicted proteins | sample CV79metaG_FD_185975 | JGI IMG/M metagenome (GOLD analysis project Ga0256826, IMG submission 185975) | Hydrothermal vent microbial communities from East Pacific Rise, Pacific Ocean - CV79 | ecosystem: Environmental > Aquatic > Marine > Hydrothermal vents | place: Pacific Ocean: East Pacific Rise...
CAGTGTTAGAGAAGTTTTTCGAAGATCCAGATGCAATAACAGAGGATGAGTTAATGGCTGCTATTAGAAATGCAGTTATGGAAATGACTATTATTCCTATGTTATGTGGTACTGCATTTAAAAACAAAGGCGTTCAGCGTTTGTTAGATGCTGTAATTGCTTATATGCCAAGTCCTCTTGATATTGAAGATATTAAAGGAACAAATCCTGATACAAAAGAAGAAGTTACAAGACAGCCTGATAATGATGGTCAATTTGCAGCTTTAGCTTTTAAAATTGCAACAGACCCTTTCGTAGGTCGTTTGTGCTTCATTAGAGCTTATTCAGGAACTTTAGATGCTGGTTCGTTCATTATTAATGCACGTACAGGTAAAAAAGAACGTATTACTCGTTTATACCAGATGCACTCTAATAAGCAAAATCCTATCGATAAAGTAGAGGCTGGTGATATTTGTGCAGCAGTAGGTTTTAAGGATATTAGAACTGGAGATACATTATACGTTGGTAAAGAGCCAATTCAGTTAGAGTCTATGGACTTCCCCGATCCCGTAATTGGAATTGCGGTTGAGCCAAAAACTCAAAAAGACATGGATAAAATGGGTAATGGTTTAGCTAAATTAGCTGAAGAAGATCCTACTTTTACTGTAAAAACTGATGATGATTCTGGACAAACTGTTATTTCTGGTATGGGTGAACTTCACCTAGATATTATTATCGATCGTTTGAGAAGAGAATTTAAAGTAGAATGTAACCAAGGTCAACCTCAAGTTGCTTATAAAGAATCAGTATCATCAATATTTGATGGTAGAGAGGTATTTAAGAAGCAGTCTGGTGGACGTGGTAAATTTGCTGATATTATCTTTGAATTAGGACCAGCAGACGAAGGAACCGAAGGTTTGCAGTTTGTTGATCAAGTAAAAGGTGGTAGAATTCCAAAAGAATTTATTCCTTCTGTAGAGAAAGGCTTTAAGATGGCAATGCTAAATGGACCTTTAGCTGGATATCCAGTAGAAAGTTTAAAAGTTACATTGAAAGATGGTTCGTTCCACCCTGTGGATTCAGATCAATTATCTTTTGAAATTTGTGCAAAGCAAGCTTTTAAAACAGCATCTAAACAAGCTAAGCCTGTCTTGATGGAGCCTATTATGAATGTTGAAGTTGTAACTCCAGAGGAGTCAATGGGTGATGTAATCGCTGACTTTAACAGACGTAGAGGTCAGATCCAAGGAATGGACGATAGAGGAGGAGCTAAAATTGTTAAGGCAAATGTACCTTTATCAGAAATGTTTGGATATGTAACTGCATTAAGAACAGTTACTTCAGGTCGTGCAACTTCTTCTATGGAGTTCGGGCATTATGAGGCAGTTCCTTCTGGACTTGCAGATGAAATTATTAATGGAGAAAATAAAGAATAGTTTTTATGAGTCAGAAAATTAGAATCAAGCTAAAATCATTCGACCATAATTTGGTTGATAAATCAGCTGAGAAGATCGTAAAAACAGTAAAAACAACTGGAGCAATTGTTAGCGGGCCAATCCCTCTTCCAACTGACAAGAGAATTTTTACAGTTTTAAAAGCTACTTTTGTTAACAAAAAATCAAGAGAGCAGTTCCAACACTCAACTTACAAGAGATTGTTAGACATCTATAGCACTTCTGCTAAAACAATTGATGCGCTAATGAAACTTGAGTTGCCAAGTGGTGTTGAAGTAGAAATTAAAGTATAATTAGTTATTATCTAATTTAATATAGATATGCCAGGATTAATAGGAAAGAAAGTCGGTATGACTTCGCTTTACGGGGCCGATGGGAAAAATATTCCATGCACCGTGATTGAGGCTGGACCTTGTGTTGTTACACAGGTTAGAACAGCTGAGAAAGATGGCTATGAGGCAGTTCAAATTGCTTTCGATGAAAAGAAAGAAAAGAACGAAACCAAAGCTATGATTGGCCATTTTAAAAAGGCTAAAACTACTCCAAAAAGAATGCTTGTTGAATTGTCGAATTTCGATAATGAGGTTAAGTTAGGAGACACTGTTACTGTTGACATCTTCGAGGAAGACTCGTGGGTAGATGTCGTAGGTACGTCAAAAGGTAAAGGTTTTCAGGGTGTTGTTAAGCGTTACAACTTTAAAGGGGTAAACGATGCAACACACGGACAGCACAACCGATTAAGAGCACCAGGTTCGTTAGGAGCTTCTTCTTATCCTTCTAGAGTTTTTAAAGGAATGAGAATGGCTGGTAGAACAGGTGGTAATCGAGTTAAGATGCTTAACTTAAGAGTTCTTAAGGTGATGCCAGAGAAAAACGTTATCTTAGTTAAAGGTTCTGTTCCAGGAGCTAAAGGTTCATATTTAATACTTGAGAAATAATGGAATTAGCAGTATACAAAATTTCAGGAGAAGATACAGGTAGAAAAGTAAAGCTATCTGACGATGTTTTCGGTATTGAACCTAATGATCACGCAATTTATTTAGATGTTAAGCAGTTTCTAGCAAATCAACGTCAAGGAACTCACAAGTCTAAAGAAAGAGGTGAAATTACAGGAAGTACTAGAAAAATTAAGAAGCAGAAAGGTACAGGTACAGCACGTGCTGGTAGTATTAAGTCGCCAATTTTTAGAGGAGGAGGACGTGTTTTCGGACCAAGACCTAGAAATTACAGCTTTAAGTTAAATAAAAAGTTAAAGCAATTGGCTCGTAAATCTGTATTTTCTTATAAAGTAAAAGATAATCAAATTAAGATTTTCGAAGACTTTAATTTAGAAGTACCGAGTACTAAGAAAATGGTTGATATCAACGCAAAGTTGAGATTAAACGACAGAAGATCGTTAATTATTTTATCAGAAGATAATAAAAACGTATATTTGTCGTCTCGAAATTTGAAAAACGTAGATGTTTTAACTGTTTCAGAATTAACAACATATAAAATTGCTAATGCGTCAAGTGTTCTTGTATCAGAGAAAGCTATTGATGCAATTAATGCAATGTTTAATTAAGGAGGGCTAAAAAATGGGAATTTTAAAGAAACCAGTGGTTACTGAAAAAATGAACGACCTTACCGAAAAATTGAATAAGTACGCTTTTGTAGTTGAAAAAGATGCTAATAAAGTTCAAATTCGTGAGGCCGTTGAAGGAATGTATGATGTAACAGTTGCATCAGTAAACGTTCTAAATTTTGGTCCTAAGTTAAAGAGAAAATTTACGAAGTCTGGAATTCAAGACGGAAAGAAATCTTCTTATAAAAAAGCTATTGTAACTCTAGTAGATGGAGATCAAATAGATTTTTACAGCAATATCTAATATTAAGACATGCCAGTAAGAAAATTAAATCCTGTAACCCCAGGACAGAGAAACAAGGTTGTAAATAAGCAAACTGCGATTACTAAATCGACACCAGAAAAAAGCTTATTAACACCTCAGAAACGTTCAGGAGGTAGAAATAATCAGGGAAGGATGACAATGAGATACATGGGCGGAGGCCACAAAAAAATGTATCGTGTTGTTGACTTTAAGAGAAACAAGGAAGATATTAAAGCGACCGTTGCGTCTATCGAGTACGATCCAAACAGATCAGCTCGTATTGCTTTAGTAGTGTATGCGGATGGTGAAAAGAGATATATCATCGCGCCTAATGGTTTAACCGTGGGACAAGAAGTAATGGCCGGAAAGCAAGCTTCTCCAGAGGTTGGAAACTCTTTGTATTTAGCAGATATCCCTTTGGGAGCTATAATACATAATGTAGAATTGACCCCAGGTCGAGGAGCTGTAATGGCTCGAAGTGCAGGATCATTTGCTGCCTTAAAATCACGTGAGGGGAAATATGCGATTATTAAATTACCTTCTGGGGAAACTCGTAAGGTACTTGTTACATGCAAAGCAACTATCGGAACTGTGTCTAATTCCGATCACGCTCTTGAACGCTCTGGAAAAGCGGGTCGTTCCCGTTGGTTAGGTCGTAGACCAAGAGTACGTGGTGTTGTAATGAACCCAGTCGATCACCCAATGGGTGGTGGTGAAGGTAAGTCTTCAGGAGGACATCCAAGATCTAGAAACGGTATCCCATCAAAAGGATTCAAGACTAGAGATAAGAAGAAGGCTTCTAACAAGTATATTTTAGAACGAAGGAAAAAATAATTGAATTAGTATGTCTAGATCATTAAAAAAAGGACCATTTATCGATTATAAGCTTGAAAAGAGAGCTCTCGATATGCAAGCAGCAGGCAAGAAGTCTGTTATCAAAACTTGGTCACGTCGTTCAATGATTTCTCCTGATTTTGTAGGATTAACCATCGCTGTACACAATGGAAATAAATTTATTCCTGTTTATGTAACAGAAATGATGGTAGGTCACAAATTCGGAGAATTTGCCCCAACTCGTACCTTTAGAGGTCATGCGGGTGGTAAAAAGAAAAGATAAAATTTGATAAAACAGATTTAAAATGGGTGCAAGAAAAAGAGAAAGAGCGAACACAATAAAAGAAGCGAATAAGACTTTGTACATTGCAAAATTGAACAATTGTCCTACGTCGCCGAGAAAAATGCGTTTAGTTGCAGATCAAATTAGAGGTGCGGAAGTAGATCGCGCTTTAGATTTATTACGTTTTAGTCCTAAAGAGGCTTCTATTAGATTAGAAAAATTGCTTCTTTCTGCTATTGCCAACTGGCAAAACAAGAATGAGGATGCTCGTATTGAAGATAGTAACTTATATGTAAAAGAGATTTTCGTTGATTCAGCGAGAGTGCTTAAAAGAATTCAACCAGCTCCACAAGGTAGAGCTCACAGAATTAAAAAGCGTTCGAATCACGTTACTCTAATCTTAGATAGTTTAAATAATAATAACACAAATAATCAAGCTGAATAATGGGACAGAAAACTAATCCGATAAGCAATAGGCTTGGAATTATCAGAGGCTGGGATTCACATTGGTTTGGAGGTAAGAACTTTGCCGATAAAATCGCCGAGGATAATAAAATTCGTAAATACTTAAAGGCACGTTTAGTAAAAGCTAGTGTTTCGAAAGTTGTTATTGAAAGAACTTTAAAATTAGTAACCGTAACTATAAATACAGCTCGTCCTGGTATCATTATTGGTAAAGGCGGACAAGAGGTTGATAAATTGAAAGAGGAATTGAAGAAACTTACCGGTAAGGAAGTGCAAATCAATATCTTTGAAATTAAAAGACCTGAGTTAGATGCTGTATTAGTTGGTGAAAATATTGCTAGACAATTAGTAGGGCGTGTTGCATATCGTCGTGCTATTAAAATGGCAATTGCTTCAACAATGAGAGTTGGTGCTGATGGTATTAAAATTTTAATTTCTGGTCGTTTAAATGGCGCTGAAATGGCACGTTCTGAGATTTATTCAGAAGGTAGAGTTTCAATGCACACTTTCAGAGCAGATCTTGATTATGCACATTCAGAGGCTTTAACAAAAGTTGGATTGATTGGAATCAAGGTTTGGATCAGTAAGGGAGAAGTTTTCGGTAAGAGAGATCTTACACCTCAATTAAAACCAAAGTCTACTAATAATAGACGTGGTGGAGGTAATAATAGAAGACGTTAATCGATTTAGAATTTTTTAAAAATTAATTGTAATGTTACAACCAAAGAAGACCAAGTTTAGAAGAAGTCAGAAAGGTAAGATGAGAAACGTCACCAAGCGTGGCTCTCAAATTTCTTTCGGAACTTTTGGAATAAAAGCTTTGGAAGCACACTGGATTACTGGTCGTCAGATAGAGGCAGCTCGTCAGGCAATCACTAGATACATGAAACGTGAGGGACAAGTTTGGATTACTATTTTCCCAGATAAACCTATTACAAAGAAACCTGCAGAGGTAAGAATGGGTAAGGGAAAGGGTGCTCCAGAAGGATTTGTTGCTCCTGTTAGTCCAGGTAGAATACTTTTTGAGATTGATGGTGTACCAGCAGCGGTTGCCAAAGAAGCTCTTAGATTAGGTGCTCAAAAGCTACCTATTAAAACTAAATTAGTCGTACGTAGAGATTACACTGAAAATTAGAATATCATGAAATACAGTGAAATAAAAGAACTATCTACAGCTGAATTAGTTGAGAGGATAGAGATAGAGAGAAAAGATTTAGATAAATTAGAAATGAATCATATAATTTCTCCAATCGAAAATCCATTGTTAATTAGAAAATCTCGTAGAACAATTGCTAAAATGCAAACAGAATTATCTGCAAGAAAATTAAAAGAAAACGCTTAATTTTTGAACAATGGAAAGAAATTTAAGAAAAGAACGTATAGGGGTAGTTGTAAGTGACAAAATGACAAAAACAATATCTGTTTCTGTTAGTCGTAAAGTAAAACACCCTAAATATGGTAAGTTCGTTAACATGAGCAAAAAGTATATTGTTCACGACGAAAAAAATGATTGTAAAATTGGTGATACTGTAAAATTTGCAGAAACTCGTCCAATTAGCAAGAATAAATGTTGGAGATTAGTTGAAATTATTGAAAGAGCTAAGTAGATATGTTACAACAAGAATCAAGAAGTAACGTTGCAGACAATAGTGGTGCAAAAGAAGTACTCGTTATTAGAGTACTTGGAGGTACTAAGAAGCGATATGCAAGTATCGGAGACAAAGTTGTTGTCACAACAAAACATGTTACACCGAACGGAGAAACCAAGAAAGGTACCGTACATACTGCAGTTGTTGTTAGAACTAAAAAAGAAATTCGTCGTCCAGATGGATCTTATATTAGATTTGATGATAATGCCGTTGTTATACTTAACGCTGCTGGCGAAATGAAAGGAACCCGTATATTTGGGCCTGTTGCTAGAGAGCTGAGAGATAAAGGATTTACAAAGATTGTTTCACTTGCCCCAGAGGTAATATAAACTAAGAAAGTCATGAATAAAAAGTTTCATATTAAGAAAGGAGACTTAGTTAAAGTCATAGCTGGAGAGTCTAAAGGGCAAGAAGGAAAAGTTCTTGAAGTAATCTTTAAGAAAAATAGAGCTATTATTGAAGGCGTAAATATGATGAAGAAGCACACTAAACCAAATTCTGCTAATCCAGATGGTGGTATTATTGAGCAAGAAGCATCAATTAATATTTCAAATTTAATGCTTATAGATCCAGCTACAAAAAAGCCAACTAGAATTGGCCGTAAGTTGAATGATAAGAACAAATTAGTTCGTTATTCTAAAAAAACAGGGGAGGAAATTAAGTAATGGAATATACACCTACATTTCAAAAAAAATATCAGGAAGAAATTACTGGTAATTTAAAGAAGGAATTCGGTTACAAATCTGTAATGCAAATTCCTCGTCTAGAAAAAATAGTAATTAACCAAGGAATTGGTGATGCTGTTTCTGACAAAAAATTGATCGAAACTGCTGTTAATGAAATGACAGCAATTACTGGTCAAAAAGCACAGATAACTTATTCTAAGAAGGATATATCTAACTTTAAGTTACGTAAAGGAATGCCAATTGGTGTTACTGTTACATTGCGTAGAGACAAGATGTACGAATTCATGGAAAGATTAGTAGCTGTTTCTTTACCTAGAGTAAGAGACTTTCAAGGTATCAAATATAAATTTGATGGTAGAGGAAATTACACAATGGGTTTAGATGAGCAAATTATTTTCCCTGAGATTGTTATGGAGAAAGTTAACAAGATTATGGGATTACAAATTAGCTTTACTACTACAGCTGCAACTGACGAAGAAGGTTATGCATTATTAAGAGAATTTGGTTTACCATTTAAAAATATTAAAAAGAACTAAATTATGGCTAAAGAATCAATGAAAGCACGCGAAGTAAAACGTGCAAAATTAGTTGAGAAGTATGCTGAGAAAAGAGCAAAGCTAAAAGCAGAGGGTGACTACCAAGCGTTAAGTCGTTTGCCAAGAAACTCTTCTAAAGTTAGAATGCATAACAGATGTTCAGAAACTGGTAGACCGAAAGGTTATATGAGACAATTCGGAATTAGTAGAATTGTATTTAGAGAAATGGCTTCAAACGGATTAATTCCTGGAGTTAGAAAAGCAAGTTGGTAAAATAAAAATAGATTATAATGACTGATCCTATTGCAGATTACCTTACAAGAGTAAGGAACGCTATTATGGCAAGCCACAAGGTGGTTGAGGTTCCTGCATCGAATCTTAAAAAAGACATTACTAAAGTTCTTTTTGATAAAGGTTACATTTTGAACTATAAGTTCATAGATGACGGTGTACAAGGCACAATTAAAATTGCGCTTAAGTATCACCCTGAGTCTAAAGTATCCGCTATTAAAAAAATTGAGCGAATTAGTAAGCCTGGTTTAAGAAAATATGCAGGACAAGGCAATATGCCAAGAGTCTTAAATGGCCTTGGTATAGCTATTCTTTCAACATCGAAAGGTGTTATGTCTGACAAAGAAGCTAAGACTTTGAATGTTGGAGGTGAAGTATTGTGTTACGTATATTAAAAGTAAGTTATGTCACGTATAGGTAAAATGCCAATAGTTCTTCCAGAAGGCGTTGCTGTAGATGTTAAGAATTTAACAGTTACAGTAAAAGGAAAATTGGGGGAACTAACTCAGGAAATCAAGAAAGAGATTTCTGTTGAGATAAAAGATAATGAAGTTATCGTGAGTAGAGCTAACGACGAAAAACAAACGCGCGCTTACCATGGTTTATTTCGCTCATTAATTAACAATATGGTTATTGGAGTATCTAAAGGATACGAAACTAAGCAAGAGTTAGTTGGTGTAGGTTATAAAGCTTCGGTAAACGGACAATTGTTAGAATTGGCCCTAGGTTACACTCACCCAATTTATATGGAGATTGCTCCTGAAGTTAAAATAACTGCAGAGACTCCTAAAAGAGGGAATCCTATTGTTACTTTTAAAAGTCATGATAAGCAATTAGTTGGACAGGTAGCAGCTAAATTGCGTTCACTAAGAAAACCTGAACCTTATAAAGGTAAGGGTATTAAGTTTGTTGGTGAAGAACTTAGAAGAAAAGCAGGTAAAACTGCAGGTTAATCCTTAAAAGTTTAAAAAAATGGCACTAGATAAAAAAGTACTAAAAAGATTAAAAATCAAGCGAAGAATCAGAAAGAAAGTTTTTGGTTACTCAGATAAGCCAAGAATGTCTGTTTTTCGTAGTAATAAACATATCTCAGTTCAGATTATTGACGATGTAAAAGGTATTACCTTAGCATCTGCATCTTCTAGAGTTAAAGATATAGATTCTCAAAAAGATATCAATAAAACAGCTCAGGCTGAAATGGTTGGTAAATTAATTGCCGAAAAAGCAAAAGAAGCTGGTGTAGAGAAAGTCGTATTCGATAGAAACGGTTACCTTTACCACGGTAGAGTATTAACTTTAGCTAACGCTGCTCGTGAAGCAGGTTTAACTATATAATTTTATTGAATTATGTCTGAAATTAGAAAAGTTAAAACAACAGATTTAGATCTTAAAGACCGATTAGTAGGTATTAATCGTGTTGTTAAGGTAACTAAAGGAGGAAGAACATTTAGTTTTTCTGCTGTAGTTGTTGTAGGAGATGAGAACGGTATCGTTGGTATCGGAATGGGAAAATCTAAAGAGGTTGTAACTGCTATTGGAAAAGGTGTTGAGGATGCTAAGAAAAACTTAGTTAAACTACCTATTTTAAATGGAACAATTCCTCACGAAGCTAGAGCTCGTTACGGTGGTGGAGATGTATGGATGAAACCTGCAGCTCATGGTACTGGAGTTAAAGCTGGTGGAGCGATGCGTGCAATCTTTGAGAGTGCAGGTATTACAGATGTTCTTGCAAGATCTAAAGGGTCGTCTAATGACCACAATCTTGTAAAAGCTACAATGAAAGCACTTATGGAAATGAGAGACGCATATACTGTTGCTCAAGATAGAGGTGTTTCTATGGATAAAGTATTTAACGGTTAAATATTGGAAGTTATGGCAAAAATTAGAGTTACACAAACGAGAAGTCGTATTGACCAAACTAAGAGACAAAAATTAAATTTGGACGCCTTAGGTTTAACTAAAATGCATAAGACTGTAGAGCATGAGGCTACACCTCAAGTTCTTGGTATGATTAAAAAAGTAGAACACTTAGTAAGTGTTGAAAACTTATAAACGATATTCAAAATGGATTTATCAAATTTAACACCAGCTGAAGGTTCTACAAAGACCAGAAAGCGTATCGGAAGAGGACAAGGTTCTACTCGTGGAGGAACTTCTACAAGAGGTCACAAGGGAGCAAAATCTCGTTCAGGTTATTCTAGAAAGATAGGTTTCGAAGGTGGACAGATGCCTCTTCAACGAAGAGTACCAAAGTTCGGCTTTAGAAATCCTAACAGAAAAGAATTCAAAGCTATCAATATTGAAAGTCTTCAAATCTTAGCTGATAAGTACAAATACACTGCAATCGACAAGGACATTATGGTTAAACATGGTTTAGCTAGTAAAGGTGATCTTGTAAAGGTTCTAGGTAATGGTGCTTTAGAAGCAAAATTAGACGTAACTGCAGATGCTTTTTCTAAGTCTGCAAAAGCTGCTATTGAAGATAAAAAAGGAACAGTAATAACTAAATAAGATTATACCTGATGAAGCGATTTATCGAAACATTAACAAATATCTATAAAATTGAAGACCTAAGAAAGCGTATTATTTATACGCTTGGTCTTTTATTAATATACAGATTGGGCTCATTTGTAGTTCTTCCTGGAATCGACCCTACTCAGTTAGGTGCTCTTAAAGATCAAACATCTGATGGTGTTTTAGGTCTTTTAGATATGTTCTCGGGTGGAGCCTTTTCTAATGCATCTATTTTTGCATTAGGAATTATGCCTTATATTTCTGCATCAATTGTTGTCCAATTATTAGGTATTGCAGTTCCCTACTTTCAGCGTTTACAACGTGAAGGTGAAAGTGGAAGAAATAAGATAAATCAGCTAACAAGGTATTTAACTGTTTTAATCTTATTGGTACAAGCTCCATCATATCTAACAAACTTACATTTTCAACTTGCGCCATCAGCCTTTGTTAGTACTGGCTTATGGTTTACTATTTCTTCAGTTGTTATACTTACAGCAGGTACATTATTTATAATGTGGTTGGGTGAGCGAATAACTGATAGAGGTATTGGAAATGGAATTTCGTTAATTATTATGATTGGTATTATTGCTCGTTTACCTTTTGCTTTTATTGCCGAGTTTAATGTTCGTGCAAATGGAGCAGGTGGACTTATGATGCTAATTGTAGAGATGGTAATAATGCTATTAATAATTATTGCATCTATTGCTTTAGTTCAAGGAACCAGAAGGATTCCTGTACAGTATGCAAAACGTATTGTAGGTAATAAGCAATATGGTGGTGTTCGCCAGTATATACCTTTAAAAGTAAATGCAGCAGGTGTTATGCCAATTATCTTTGCACAAGCTTTAATGTTTGTTCCAATGATGCTAACTAATTTTAGTTCATCAGATGGGGCAAGTAGTTTTGCTGCAGCATTTGCCGATTTTACAGGCTTTTGGTATAACTTTACTTTTGGATTGATGATTGTGATTTTTACGTATTTCTATACTGCGATTACAGTTAATCCAATTCAAATGGCAGACGATATGAAGAGAAATGGAGGATTTATTCCAGGTATTAAACCGGGTAAAAAGACCGTTGAATTTCTTGATACTGTAATGTCTCGTATAACCTTACCTGGATCTATATTTTTAGCATTAGTGGCTATTTTACCAGCCTTTGCTATGATAGCAGGAGTTGATTCTCAATTTGCACAATTCTTTGGAGGAACATCACTATTAATTTTAGTGGGTGTTGTTTTAGATACCTTGCAGCAAATTGAAAGTCATTTATTAATGCGTCATTACGATGGTTTAATGCAATCGGGACGTATTAAGGGTAGAAGTAATGCTGGATCAGCAATCTAAAAACTGATTGTTCAGTATTTAAGTAGATAATAAGAAGTTCTTTAAAAATGATATTTTATAAAACAGAAGAAGAAATTGAGTTATTGAAGCTAAGCAATCGTCTAGTTTCAGCTGCAGAAGCAGAGCTTGTTTCTATGATTCTTCCAGGTACTAAAACTTTAGATCTTGACAAAAGAGCCGAAGAGTTTATTCGTGATAATGGAGGAGTTCCTGGTTTTTTAGATTATCATGGTTTTCCGAATACACTTTGTATTTCAGTAAACGATGCTGTTGTTCATGGAATTCCTAATAATTATATTTTACAAGAAGGCGATATTATATCAGTCGACTGTGGGGTATATATGAATGGTTTTCACGGAGACTCAGCTTATAGTTTTGCTGTTGGTGAGATTTCTGATGAAAAACAAAGATTGTTGAAAATAACAAAAGAATCTTTGTATAAAGGAATTGAAGCCGCTGTTAGTGGTAGTAGAGTTGGTGATATTGGTTATGCAGTTCAAAAACATGCAGAAGATGCAGGTTTCTCTGTAGTGAGAGAATTGGTTGGTCATGGAGTTGGTAAAAACTTACATGAAAAACCCGAAGTCCCAAATTTTGGTAAACGAGGAAGGGGACCAAAGCTGCAAGAAGGAATGTGTATTGCTATTGAACCAATGATTAATGCTGGTAAAAAAGAAGTTTATCAAGAAGAAGATGGTTGGACCATTCGAACTATTGATGGAAAAGCTTCTGCTCATTTTGAGCACAGCATTGCTATACGTAAAGGAAAAGCAGAATTATTATCTGATTTTAGTATTATTGAAGAAAAATTAAATAAAACTTTTTAGATTATGGCTAAACAAGCTTCTATCGAACAAGACGGAACAATTACAGAAGCATTA
>Ga0256826_1001939_pt1 | contig 12785 bp, 7 predicted proteins | sample CV79metaG_FD_185975 | JGI IMG/M metagenome (GOLD analysis project Ga0256826, IMG submission 185975) | Hydrothermal vent microbial communities from East Pacific Rise, Pacific Ocean - CV79 | ecosystem: Environmental > Aquatic > Marine > Hydrothermal vents | place: Pacific Ocean: East Pacific Rise...
TTAATCTGTTCAATACGAAATTTTGCACAGATAGAGAGATTAAAGGTCTGTTTTAAATAACTTTGAAACTCTTTGACTTCGGATATGAGTGTGTCGTCAAATGCTACACCACTCTTTTTTGCATCTTCTAATAGCTTAAATACAGCATCCAATGACATATCAATATAGGTTAGTTCTACAGGGTGTAATTTTTTTAGTTTGATACGTCGTGTAATACGTTCTAAATCATAAATATTTTTTAAATGTGTTTCGTAGCTGTCACATTGAGGTAGAAGTTTTTCACTTAAATCGTAACGCTCTTCCAATAACAATTTATCGACGATAGGAGAGAGAAGTCGTTCTTTTAAGAGTCTTTTTCCAAAGGCAGTGGATGTTTTATCGATAAGTTTGAGTAATGTCACTTCTGATTTATCTCGTGAGATAACCCCTAACTGCTCCAAGGCATTGTTTCCTAAATACAAGTAGCGACTTTCGCCTAAAAAGATAGGACGATTCATCTTCTCAATAATGGCTTCATCATGTTCTATAATAAACTCAATAAGTACAGCCAGAGCTTCAGTAGTGTAGGGGTGTCTCTCTAAATCTAAAAACTCAATAGCCGATAAAAATGAGTTGATTTCATAGACTTTAGAAAAGAGTTCGTTTTGATAGCTAATTTTACAAGATTTTTCATTATAAGAGGTATGAAATTGAGCCAATTCAAGATAGCTTCTTAGCCACTCCCTATCAATTTCACTGCTTTTTAACGAGAGAATAACTTCAGCAGTATTGTAGGTTTGGAGTAGATTAAACAGTTCATCTAATGCGTAGGTTTTATCGTCACGATTTGAATGAATCTCATTAATGATGGTTTTACCTGTAGTTACATCAATCGCTGCATATCCTACAGAGTAAATATCTTGATTCTTGTCGATACTCAATGAGACAATATTGCTCTCTTCGGCTTCAGTTTGATATTCAAAGTTTGTACCAGGAGAGATAATATTGGAGACATAGCGTTTAATATTAGGGACTTCTCCTTTTTGTTTGACCAAGACAATGGTGTATTTTTTGGTACTAATGAGTCGAGCCAAATAACGTTCAAGAGAAACCGTAGGAACACCTGCCAAAAGAGGATTTTGAATGGAGTTATCTAAAATATTTTTATTTTTACGGGTCAGTTGAATATTGAGCAGTTCAGCAATCTCTTTTGCTTTTCCCACTTTGAGTTCATTGTTATTTACTTCATAAATCTCAAAAAATGTTCCTATCTCTATGAAAACAAGAGTATTTGACCCATACTTTTTTTCAAAATGTTGCTGAAGTTCAAAGTATATTTCAGAGAGAAGTTTTTTTTTGTTAGAGAGTATTTTTGTAGATGTTTCCAAATAAATAAGCCTGTTCTTTTTTAATAGGCTTATTTTATCGTTTTAGGGATTAGAGTCTACTTGATACTTCGTTTCATAAATTCATCATAACGATATATATCGTTTCTAAATTCTAATTGATTCTCATCATTCACACCTGCTGTTAAATAGACCAAATAGATAGGAAGTTTATTTTTAATATTGTATTGAACTTTTCGTTTTCCTTCTAATATTTTATCGGCTTTGTCCATTTTTATATTTTCATTGAATGAAGCAATGGTCTCCAAAAGTGAATGTGGTTCTGAAATACGAACACAACCATGAGAAAAGGCACGAATATCTTTTTTGAATAGATGATGTGTTGGGGTGTCATGGAGGTAAACAGCAAATTGGTTTGGAAATTTAAATTTGATTTTTCCCAAAGCATTTTTAGGTCCAGGTGGTTGCATTATACGATAAGGGAATTTCATACCTGACCAAAGGTATTGTTCCCAATAGATATTGTATGGATTAATGATTTTTGAACTCTCACTCCATGTTCTACGAATCACAAGTCCTTGTTTCTTTAAATAATTTCTATTTTTAATGACAGAAGGTATTATCTCTCTTTTTGTAATTCCAGGAGGAATTTTCCAATAAGGATTTAACACAACATAGGATATTTCTTGAGAAAAAATTGGAGTAGGGTGTTTTTTATCTCCTATAATAACACGAATTTGTTTCTTTACTTTTTTATCTTCGATATAGTGTAACATAAACTCAGGAAGATTAACGATAAGGTAGCGTTCATTCTCATGACGAGGAAGCCATTTTATTCGGTCAATATTGAGTAAAACTCTCTCAATTTTTTCATCAATAGTAGCATTCAAGGCTCGTTGTGTTCCCCCTCCTACAATACCGTCAATTTTAAGACCGTGACGTTTTTGAAAGTGTTTTACAGCTTTGTCTAAACATGTTCCAAAAATTGCATTAGGGTCAATGTAGGGTTCTTGAAATGATTCATTATTTTCATGGTTTATGTTTGCTATAAGTATGTTTGTTTTATTGCTTTCACAAGAGAGATAATCTTCAGAGGCTTTAAGCCGTTCTCTTAATTGAAGCACTATTTCGCCAGTACTTTCTAATTTAAGAACTTTAAAATAGGGAAGCTTTTTCCATCCTCCACTCTTTTTTATAGCATACAGTTTTTTTAAACCTTCAACTAATTTTTGGTATCCAAAGTTTTTAGGTTGAATCTCTGTAAGGGTATCAGCTATATTAGGGTTGGCTAAGAGTGTTTGTAAATCAAACTTAGGTCTATTTTTTAACCATTTAGCATTTATTCTATAGCGTCTAAGATTATGCAGTTTTCCTAAAAAATTTTTCCATTGGATTTCCCCATAAATAGCATGTTTTAAAAAATTATAGTAGAGAGAAGTGAGTTGAAGCTCCATACGAAACGTCTCTTCTTTTGTAAGATTGTTCTCAAGTTCTTTTTTTAATATTTCGGTTTTTTTTAATAAATGTCCATTGCTATCGAGTGTTAAGTCATTATTAATATGTGTAAAAAGCTCTTGATATTTTTTTTGTTTTAAACCCTTATTGTCCATCCATAAAGGGTTGTAGTTGTTTTTGTAGTAAAAATTTCGTAAAAATCTTTTATTACTTAAGTGTTTAAGAAGAGGAACTCTATTTTTTTGAAACTGTTTTTTTAACAGATATGTGACATTGTTGTCCTTCTCTATAATAGTAGTAGACTCTGCATGCAGAGCAACAGTGATAGCATTAAGTAACAGTAGTGCAATTAAAAGTTTTTTTATAATGTTCATCTCTTTAATGGTTCCCTTCTCTTAGAAGAGCCATTATAGTAAAAAATAACCTAGTAATGAGTTATTTTTTCAATTAAGAGAAAAATAGTCTCTATTAATAATTGGTTCTGTTCTGTTTTGAGTCATAGTTATAGACATCAGACCGATAGTGCAGAAGACCATCCGTGTTAATCCATGCTGTAAGGTAGACAATATGTACAGGAACTTTTTGGGAAAGATTCAATTGTTTTTTCTCTTTGCCTCGTAAAATACGTTTGGCATTACTGTAATTAACTGAACGTTCATGTTTTGCAAATGTTTTCAACAGAGCTTTTGGTTCAGCAATACGAATACAACCATGTGAAAAAGCACGTCGACCTTTGTTAAAGAGCTTTTTTGTTGGAGTATCATGAAGATAGACTGCATAACGGTTTGGAAATTTAAATTTAATTTTTCCCAAGGCATTTTTAGGTCCAGGTGGTTGCATAAACTTATATTTTTTTGTTTGACCACTACGCAGTATTTTTGCCCAATCTATTTTTGATGTATCTATTGGTGGTCGTGAAAATCGATAGTCTTTACGAACTTCATAGCCTCGTTCTTCTAAATATTTTGGGTTTTTTAACATTTTTGGAATCATCTCTTTTTGTACAATACTGTCAGGAATCAACCAATAAGGGTTTAGGACAATAAAGGATACTTTATTAGAAAAGATAGGTGTATGATGTGTTTTATCGCCAACAATAACTCTCATGGTTAGCTTTTGTTGACCATCCTCTTTGTAGTAGAGTCTAAAGTCAGGGATATTAACCATGATGTATCTATTTTCAGGTTGGTCAGGAAGTCTTTTTATTCTATCAATATTTAACAGTAACTTTTTGATTTTCCAATCAACAGAGAGATTTAGTTTTCCTCGTGTGTATTTATTTATTGTCCCCGTAGAACTAAGCCCATGTCGTTTTTGAAAACGTTTAACAGCTTTTTTAAGACATTGGTCATAGGTACTGTTCAGTTGTGAACAGCTATAGTCTCCCTCTTGTTGCAGTCGTATTTTAAGTTTTTTTACAGCAGAACCTGAACGACCATAACGTAATTGAGACGAAGCAGGTGTTTTTTTCCATCCACCTTGTGCTTGAACTCTTTTTAATCTTTTTAGCTCTTTAATCATCTTTTTGTAGCCAAAGCTAGTAGGTGTTGTAACCGAGAGTACATGAGAGAGAGGATAGTTTAGCATTAGGTCTGAAATATTGTATTTAGGATTGTGTGTAGCCCAATTTCCAGCTATTTTGCGTTTACGTAAATACGAGAGCTTTTTTTGGAAACTCCACCAATCAATCCCCCCCGAAATATGATAGCCAATATAGGTACGATAGAGAGCAGACAACTCTAAATCAAGTTTTAATTCATTTTGCAGGATACGTTTTTTTGTATTAGCAATTTTTTTATCTAAGTATTTAAATTGTTTACGAATTTTTCCATTTTTATTAAGGGTGATGTCTGTATCTATGGCTTTGAAAAGTTCATTTACTTTTGCTCTTTTTATTCCATGACTGTCAAACCAAAAAGGCAAGTAACGATTTTGTTGGTAAATATTTTGAATAAATTTTTTATGAGAAAGATGTGAAAATGTTTTGGCTTCATTGTTAATTAATATATCCATAAGCATCTTAGTACTTTTGTCACTGTAGATAATTTCAGAAAGTGTTACATCTTGATTAAAGTTCTTATAGTTTGAACTCTCTTCTTGAAAAGAGTTATTGATGGACTTTAACTCTTCTGCTGTATTTATGGTCATTGTTTCAATAGCAACAGCCAAACTGATAGTAATGGTAAATATAAAGATAGTTTTAATAAAATGCAACAGACACCCCTAAGCATAGAAAATATGAAGCATGAGTATAGCAAAAAAAGAAAAACAAGTAATTAAATACTAGGAAAAAATGTTATATTTAATTTATTTTTTGCTCTATTAATAGTTTTTACACTAAAATAGATTAATTTAGTGCATAGATAGAATGATCTGTGGTTACACGTCTACCCCATAAAAATCGTTTCTTATAAAACTCTTTTTTGTTAAAATTATAAATAACAACTTTTTTTCCTGCTGAACTGGCATGAATAAAGTTTCCTTGACCCAAATAGATACCAACATGCGTTACTTTTCCTTGACGATGTTTCTTGGTATCAAAAAATACCATGTCTCCACGTTTAAGGTTTTCATATCTTACATATTGACCTACACGTGCTTGGTCTTTTGATACTCTAGGAATATCAATTCCCACATCACGATAAACCCATTGAGTAAAACCTGAACAGTCAAATTTACTAGGACCTGTTGCACCCCATACATAAGGAGTTCCTAAAAAACTTTTAGCATTCCACTCTATATTATTAAGGGTTTTTTCTCTGTCGGAGTTATCTGTTTTATAGGAGATGTATTCAATATGCTCTGAAACTTCTGTATAGGGTTTATCTTCAATAACAAGATGAATATTCTCTTCTTTTTCTTCACTAATCCCCATAATATTGTAGATAGAAATTTTTGATTTTTTATGAGTATTTTCAACTTTTGGTTCGTTATGAGAACAGGCAGTAAAAAAAAATAGTGTTCCAATAATGCTTAGATTAATTAATTTAGTTCTTTTCATCTTTTTAGTATAACAAGAAAAATGATAATTTAGTATATCAATTCTTAAGTAATTTTCAATACTTGTAAATTACTTTAAAAGCCACAATATAGAGTGTTCAATGCAATTTTATATTAAATAAAAGTTGTTTAATTGTATTTTTTTCTTATTAATTTTAGTTTTTATATTTAAATATAAAAATTTATTTTTTTTTTATAAATTACTATTTTCTTGACAGAGTATTAAAAATGAGATATTCTTTTATACTCAAATATATTTTTTTATACTTGATACTATAAAAAAGGTAATCCGATGTCAAAAAAACCCATGATCTTAACCGCTCTTATTTTAGCGTCAATCATATTGGCTATTAATTTTTTTCCAAGTTCTGTACCTGTTTCTAAACTGTCAAGTCTTACTGATGCTACTTATATAACCTATTATAAAAAAGCATGTAAATTAGAAGACAGTGAAGCGTGTAATGATTTAGGAGATATTTACTTTAAAGATGAAGATTATTCTGATGCAGTTGAATTCTATAAGCAATCTTGTACTTTAGAAAACCCTGAAGGGTGTAATAACTTAGCCTATATGTTGGATAAAGGTTTAGGTGTAGAACGTCATAATTGGCATGCATTAAAATTGTATGAGCGATCATGTAAAGCAGGAAATATGAAAGCTTGTTACAATGTAGGTGCGATGTATTTTAAAGGAGAAGGTGCTAAACGAAATTATTATAAAGCAGCTTACTACTTTAAAAAATCTTGTAACTCAGATATTGCCTCTGCTTGTAATGATTTAGCATACATGTATGCTAACGGAAAGTATTTCAAAAAAAATATTAACAAAGCAATAGGCTTGTATTATGATTCTTGTGATATGGGAGAAGCATCGGGGTGTAATAACTTAGGATACATGTACGAAGTAGGAGATGGTGTTCGTAAAAATTCTCAAAAAGCAGAACGTTTTTATGAAAAAGCATGTTCACTTGATGATTACCCAAGTTGTGACCGACTAGAGACCGTTCTTGGTAAAAAAATACGTAAAATCACTACAGAAGAGGATTTCAAAGCAGCTAAAAAGGCATGTAAAAACTCTACAAAAGGTGGAACGATGTGTTATAAATTGGGACTCTATTTTGAAGAAAATGAGGATAAAGACTTAGCATTAAAATATTTTGAAACAGCATGTGAGCGTGGACAGAGTCAAAGTTGTAGACACCTTGGAGACATTGCACGAAAATAATTTTTATTCGGGTGTAAACACCAATGCCAATGACTTAAGCTTTTTTGACCAATTTATTGTTCGGGTGTAAACACGCCGATTCCGAAAATGCGACTTGCATATAGGGAATCGACGGCTTTAGCCCAATGCCAATGAATTAAGGAATTTTGGATTCTTTTTTGTAGGGATACCCTTTATGGGTATCCAAATATTGGGATAAGTGTGGACACCCACAAGGGATGTCCCTACAAGTTCAAAAGCTTAATTCATTGGCATTGGGCTTTAGCCTCGTGTTACTCTGCTTCTAAAACAGCCCCAGAACTGGCATTGGTTACCAATGCTCGATACTGCTTTAACCATTTACTATCTAAAGGTTTTACAATAGGTTTAAAGTTCGCCTTTCTTTTTGCAATCTCTTCTTCTGAAATATTTACTTGTAGAATATATTTATCCACATCAATATGAATCTCATCTCCATCTTTAAGTAACCCAATCATTCCACCCTCGGCAGCTTCTGGGCTTACATGACCAATACTTGCACCTCGTGTTGCTCCCGAAAATCGACCATCTGTAATCAAGGCTACAGAATCTCCTAAACCCATACCCATAATAAGGCTTGTTGGTGCTAGCATCTCTTGCATTCCAGGTCCTCCACGAGGTCCTTCATAACGGATAACAACGACATTCCCTGCTTTTACTTTCCCGTTAATAATTCCCTTGATTGATGCTTCTTGTGAGTCAAAACAGACAGCAGTTCCTGTAAATACTCGCTCTCCTGTAATTCCTGCTGTTTTAATAACAGCACCTTGTTCTGCCAAGTTACCATAGAGAATTGCGAGTCCACCAACAGTAGAGTAGGGGTTATCAATGGTATGAATAATGTTCGTATCAACTATTTTTGCATCAGCAATACGCTCTTTAAGGCTCTCTCCTGTTACTGTCAAGTTATCAAGTAATATCTCTCCTCTTTTGTCCATCTCATGCATTACAGCCGAAACACCACCTGCTTTATCTATATCTTGCATGTGTACGGTACTTAAACTAGGAGATATTTTTGCAATATGAGAAACGCGTTTAGAGATAGCATTAATATCACTTAAATTAAAGTCAACATCTGCCTCTTTTGCAATAGCTAACATGTGTAAAACAGTGTTTGAACTACCACCCATTGCCATATCTACAGCAAATGCATTACGAATAGCATTCTCATTTAGTATATTTCTTACATTATATAGTGAAGATTCTTCTTGCTCCATCAAAGCAATTTCACAGATTCTTCTAGCTGCTTTTCTATAAAGCTCTTCACGCTCTTTTGTCAGTGCTAAAATTGTTCCATTTCCAGGAAGTGCAATCCCCATTGCTTCCATTAGAGTATTCATAGAGTTAGCCGTAAACATTCCAGAGCATGAACCACCACTAGGACAAGCATTACACTCAATGTCGGTTAACTCTTCTTCTGTAATCTCTCCTGCTTCAAATTTACCTACAGCTTCAAACGCCGTTGCAAGGTCAATAGGCTCTCCATCTTTTGTGTATCCTTTTGCCATTGGTCCACCAGATACAAAAACGGTAGGAACATTAACACGTAAAGCACCCATAATCATCCCTGGAACGATTTTATCACAGTTAGGAATGGCTATCATTGCATCCAATTTATGTGCATTCATAACTGTTTCTATTGAGTTAGCAATAATCTCACGACTTGGTAATGAAAATAACATTCCATCATGACCCATAGCAATTCCATCATCAACACCAATGGTATTAAACTCAAACGGTACACAACCTGCCTTTTTAATCTCATCTTTTATAATTGCTGATACTTTATCTAAAAAGAAATGTCCTGGAATTATTTCTATATAAGAGTTTGCTACTCCAATAAATGGTTTGTTGAAATCCTCGTCTTTTAGTCCAGTTGCTCGAAGCAATGAACGGTGTGGGGCTCGGTTATGCCCTTTTTTTACTATATCACTACGCATTTTTATCCTTATTTGTCTGTTTGTTGTAAAATTTGAAAAATTATACCCAAAAACCTTTACAAAGAAAAAAAAAGTTGCTATAATCGCACTCCAATTTAAATGGTAACCATGCGGGAATAGCTCAGCGGTAGAGCACGACCTTGCCAAGGTCGGGGTCGCGAGTTCGAACCTCGTTTCCCGCTCCATCTATAATTGTGATATATAAATTTTAATTTTTTAGTTTTGGTACCAATTTATGCCCGGGTGGTGGAATGGTAGACACAGGGGACTTAAAATCCCCCGGTCATTGTGACCGTGCCGGTTCAAGTCCGGCTCCGGGTACCATTGAAAACTGTCTTCAGCAGACGGCTCGAATGAGTTTTGTTGAATTCACTTTTTATTTATAGGCGTAATTGGCGACATCGCCAAGTGGTAAGGCCGCAGCCTGCAAAGCTGCTATCCCCAGTTCGAATCTGGGTGTCGCCTCCAAATTCTAAAAGAATTTAAAATTTTATTTTATTCTAATCTTTTTTGGATAAAATTCTATTCCAACTCAAGCACTTGTTTGAGCTAATGTCGGGAGATGTCAGAGTGGTCGAATGTGCCGGTCTTGAAAACCGGTGAGGGTAATACCTCCGGGAGTTCGAATCTCCCTCTCCCGGCCATATTTTATTCCTACCTTTTATAAAAAATCAAAAATTCATTTAAAAATCGTTTATTTTTCATTTACTTTTCAAAAAAGTTATAATTTTTATGAAATACCTAAATTTAGGCGTTCTTAAAATTTAAACTTAATAAAAATAAATAGTTTATGCTCTAAATATTGAATAAAAGATGAAAAAGTTAATGAAAAGAGCTAAAAACCGATTAATATCAAGAAATAATAAGGTTTCTACTGTTATCATGATGATGTACATTTATTAGATTGATTAGATTTATTCCTTTGAATAAGCTCAACATTTTGATAAATATAACACAAAAGGAGAAAATGTGAAAATTACAAAATTAAGTTTAGCAGCTATTGCTGCAGTAGGTATGATGAGTGTTGCAAGTGCTGATGTAGATTTTAAAACTACTGGTCAAACTGTAGTATATTATCAAACAATGGATGCTGGGCAAAAAGATCTTTTTAATGAAAGTGGTTCAGCTGCAAATGCAGGTATTCAACTTAACATGGCAGGTGATTTAGGTAATGATTTTAGTGCTAATATTCAAGCATCTGCATTAAATACAGTTGGTCTAGAAGGAAATCTTGTTAATGGTGTAATGCAATCAGGATTAGGAAATAATGGTGATTCAACAACAGGAGGAGATTATTTTGCTATTACTGAAGCAAGCTTTTCTAAAAAAGTTGGAGGAACAGCTCTTACTCTAGGACGACAAAAACTTCCTAAATCATTATCTCCATTTGCATTTACAGAGGGTTGGAATGTATTTAAAAATACATTTGATGCAGCTGTAGCAGTAAATACAGGTCTTGTTCCTGATACAACATTGGTTGGTGCTTATGTTTCTAAATCAAATAGTTCAATTGGAGCGATTGGAACATTTAATTATATTAATAGTGCAACTGATGCAGCAGGTCAAGGTAAAGGTGTTTACATGTTGACTGCTCAAAATAAGTCTGTTGATGGTCTTGTTCCAACACTCTCTTACTATCAAGCATCAAGTCTACTTAAGGCTACATGGTTAGATGTTAAAGCAGATTTAAATAAAATGGCTGGTGCTCCTGTATCTTTAGGGCTTCAAGGTGGACAAATTTCTGTTAATGCATCAGGTACAAAAGATAGTAAAGCTATGGGTATTAAAGTAAGCAGTAAAGTAGGTACTACAGGAGTAACATTAGCATATTCTAAAACAAATAATGGTACTGTTGCAATTCATAACCTTGGTACAGGTGTAAAAACACCACTCTATACACAGATGATTCTTAACCAAGTTGCTATTAAAAAGGGTGCAGATACAGTAATGTTAAAAGCAGTAGCTCCAATTGGTTCAGGTAAACTTATTGGTCAATATTGTATGACAACAGCAAATGATGGAAATGCTTTTGGTAAAGACAATAATTATCAAGAACTTGATGTTATTTATAAATTTAAAGCATTAGGAACAAATATGTTGGCTGCATACGTTATGCAAAAAACAGATAATAAAACAGCTGTATTCACTATGAACGGAGATGACACTAATAATGTTGTTCGTCTTTGGTCAAGATACAACTTTTAATCTTTAAAAGCTTATCTTCTTTTTCCACCTCTTTTGAGGTGGAAGTTTCTTTTTTAACCACATCTTCCACTACTACAACTACCACCATTTACATGAAATGATGCAACATATTCACATTTTTCGCATTCAAATGTTAAGAGTTTTGGTCCTCCACAACCTGTGCTTCTTTGGTCAATAAGTGTCATGCTTGGTTGTTCACATTTTGGACAAATACCTTGTTCTATGGCTTTTAAATTTGCTTTTTTTTCTCGCATAAAATAGATGTAGCTTACCACTGAACCGATTATTATAATAAGCAGAAAAAAGAGTAGATAAAAATTCATTTTTTATATTCCTTTGAATTGATTTTTACTATTGTATCAGATAGATTTAAATTAAAGAGTAATTAGATGGGGAAAGTTATAAAAAATAGGATTATGGCTGAGAGGAAGGGATTATAAAGACTTTGATTTGTCATATTTCTTAAAGTTCTATCAAATCACATCAAGTTCCCTTAAAATAGTTATTGGTAGAATAGTCCTATTATATCAAGTAGTAGCAAATAATAGAAAGTTATTCATTTCCCATGTGACTCTCATGTGACTAGCTACTTGACTAAAGGATAATTAAATGACTACCAACACATTTATAAAAACTCTACCTAAAAGACATATTACAAAACAAAGAGGCGTTTATTACAAAGAGATTCAAAAAACTGTTATTGATGGCAAAGGAAAAGTTAAAACCTCAATCGTTGATAAAGTTTACATGATTCAATACAAAGATATTGATGATAAATATAAATTTAAAACACTTGGTAAATATTCGGAGGGCATCCGTGAAGCCTTTTGTAAAACTCAAAGAGGTTTGATAGCCAATAAAGTTAAATTTGGAGAGCAACCACCCATAATCAAAAAGAAGATTAAAAAAGAGGTTGTAACTCTTCATGATGTATTCAAACTTTATAAAGAGCATAAAGCCACAGAGAGCAAAGATATTATTAAGACCGAACAGAAATATAAGTCAAATATTTATAAACTCTTTGGCTCAATGGATATAAATGAGGTCACGACAGATAAAATAATTTTATTTAGAAAAACATTAATAGAAAAGGGTAGGGCAAACAGTACTATCAATAGTAATATAAGCTTTATTGGTACACTCTTTAATTTTGCCATAGAAGATGGGTTATATACTAAAGTGAACCCTATTAAGTCCAAGAGGCTAAAAGCTTTGAAACTTGATAATAAAAGAGAAAAGTATTTAACCTTAGAAGAGATTAAAAAATTATATGAAGCAATCGCACAGGATGAGGTCTTAACTCTTTTTGTCAAATTATCTTTAAATATGGGTGGTAGGCTTGAAACCATCTATAACATTAAAAAGAAAGATATAAATCTGCAAGACGGAACTGTAACACTCTATGATTTTAAGCGTAAAATGACCTATACAGGCTTTATACCCAATGAGTTAAGAGATGAGTTAACAGAACATATTAAGGATTTAACAGCCAATAGCAGAGTTATTAATACTTCATCATCACGAATACTACAAAGAAGACTAAAAAAACCTCTTGATACTCTTTTTAATGAGGGATTGGCAGTTGATGACCGAAAAAATAGAGCAGTACCACACACC
>Ga0256826_1001941_pt1 | contig 12784 bp, 12 predicted proteins | sample CV79metaG_FD_185975 | JGI IMG/M metagenome (GOLD analysis project Ga0256826, IMG submission 185975) | Hydrothermal vent microbial communities from East Pacific Rise, Pacific Ocean - CV79 | ecosystem: Environmental > Aquatic > Marine > Hydrothermal vents | place: Pacific Ocean: East Pacific Rise...
AATCTTGTCAGGATCTTGTCTTAAAATTGACCGTAAGGCAGCTGGAAAGGTAAGTCCAGCATTGGCATTAATCTGTACCTGTTGAATACCATCCATTTGGTACTCAACGGGGTCTTCAACGGTAATAGTTTTGTCTTTTACATTTTTAATCTCATTTAATGCACCATAAAGGGTGGTTGTTTTACCTGAACCTGTAGGTCCTGTAACCAGAACAATTCCATAGGGAGCATGAATTCCTTTTAAGAACTTTTTATACGAAATTGAGTTCATACCTGCATCTTCAAGTTGTACCATCGCTTTTGTTTTGTCAAGAATTCTCATTACAATGGATTCTCCAAACATGGTTGGTAAAGTTGAAACCCTAAAGTCGAACACCCTACCCTTTACAAGTTTTGTAAAACGTCCATCTTGAGGTTTTCTTTTTTCTGCAATGTCAAGGTTTGACAAGAGTTTCATACGCGATGCAAGTGGAGAAAAAATGGTCTTTTCCATTCTAAAGTTTTCTTGTAACATCCCATCAATACGATAACGAACAATACAGTTCTCTTCTGTTGCTTCGATGTGAATGTCACTCGTACCTTTGTCAATGGCAACTGAAAGAATTAACTCAATAAGTTTTAAAACTGCTGGAGACTCATCTGTTTGTGCTTCATTTCCACCTTGTTCTAAATCTTCTTTAATATCAACAGAGAACTCTTCTACTTTTTCATTGGTATTTAGTTGAGCTAGAACCTGATGAATAATCTCTTTTCTCGCCAATGCAACAACCATGATTTTTCCATGAAAAAAACGTTCAATAGCACCCTTCGCTTCAAAGTCATTAGGGTTTTCAAAAGCAACCGTAACTTGGTCCTCATGAACAAAAAGAGGCAAAGCCTTATAACGTACCAGCTGTTTAAGAGGAAGCCTTTTTAGCAATTTATAATCAATCTCTACATTGGTAATATCTATAAAATCAATCTTTAGCTCTTTGGCTTGTTTTTTTAAAAGTAAAGTCGTATCAATACCTTGAAAGCCTTCTAAATCTTCCATTTCAATACTTTGTAGTCTCAAAGCTTTTAAGAACACTTGTTCCATCTCTTCACTATGAAGAAGACGTACTTTTAAAAGATTGACAATGCTTAGTTTGGCTTCACTGTATTTGTCAATAAATAGTTTTAATTTCTCTTCATTTAAAGCATTTTCTCTAATTAATAAATCTATAATTTTTTGCATTTTTTCTCCTATTCATAACGGTAACGATGTGTAAACTTTTCATCTTTATAAACATCTATAATCATATATTTTTTATTTTTCTTCGTACGTTGAATATAAAGTTGATAATAAATACTCTTTTTTTTCTCATCTTGAAATGTATATGTATCTTCTTTAAGCGTAAATTTTTTCTTTATATAAAGTGAAAAAATCTTAGAAACTACAAAATTGGTTGTTGGTAAATGCAACTCAGTTAATGGCTTTTTATCTATGATGGCTTGCATTAAAAGTTGTTTCTGTAAAAGTATTGTTGACAAATAACTCGCATTTGCTCTTGCCTCTTTACTCCCTTTTAAACGCACCATAGGAATGGCTATTAAATGTAATTTATCGGTTTCTAAACAAGATAAACCATAAAAAGTTAAATACTTTTCATTATTTTTATTGGCTTTTTTGTACCAGTATTTATTGGCATAATCACATGCTTTTTTGTACTCTTGTTTTTCATAAAATTTATAAAGGGTCGAAAGGTTTGATGAGAAGACAAAAGAGCTTGTCATCATAATAAATAATATTAGTTTCATTAGATTTTTCCAGTTTTAATTTGTCCTATAAGTATTTTAGCTTTAGGAGAGCGACTCTTATTGTAATAACGCACTAAAATTTTTAATGCCTCTCTTTTCTTACCCAATTTGGCTTTTGATTTTGCAAACATAAACCAACTCTCCTCTATTGAGCTGTTTAACTTATTGGCTTTTAATGCCCATTTTTCTGACTCTTTGTATTTTCCATCTTTATAATATGCTTTTGCCAATAACAAAGCTTCTCTTGGTTTTTTTGTCTTTAAGAATTTTTCTGTCATCATTTCATAATAGTTCACTGTTTGAGACTGAAATTTCATTTTTTTAGTTACATGAGGTAAAACCTCATTCCTTCTTTCTACTTTAGTAATTACAGCCAATTCTTTTGCTGTTAAGTAGGTATTGGGTTTGGCTTTAACCAACGGAACGTGTTGTCTTGTACTTTTAACTACTGTAGAAACTTTTTCAATACGCTCTTCTTTGTCCATATCTATAATAGGAATAATTGGCGATAAAGAGAGTTCTTCAATCTCTTTAATAACTGTTACTGTTTCTACTTTGTCAATATCTTCTTCTGACAAATTAACTTCTTTTGTTACGCCCAATACTCTTGTTAAAGGTTGAGACGGTGTTATGGAAGCAATTTTTTTTTGTGTGCCATAGGCATAATACGCACCTCCCATAAAGAAAACAACAACAGCTACTTCTGTAATAGGGAACATAACTTTCTTTAGTTTATAGTGATACCATTTTTTTTCTAACTTATTTATATCATGCATGTATATATCCTAATCTTAGTGCAGCCATCTCAAGAATTTTCTTAGAAAACTTTTTCTTTGGAATCTTTTTTGGCTCATTTTTTTCATAATATTCATAAATATCAAAAATAGTATAGAGATACTTATTGGTCTCTCTAAAATTACCTTTGGTAAATTTATAAATATATTTAATATCTTTTTTTCTAATACTATTAGAGATTTCAACAAAACCTTTTTGAATCATTTTCTTTTGAATATAAAGTTCCAAATCATACTCGTCAGCATTTTGCATTTCAATGACTTCCCAAATACGTGTCTTAAAATGCTCTTTTGCTATGACATCTTCGTCATCTGTTTTATGCAAGGTAATGACAAATTTAATGACCCTTGTGTCTGAAAGAAGACGAATTTTTTCCATGAGTGCTTCACTATAGAGTTGGCATTCATCCAATAAAAATACTATTTCTCTTTTCTCTTTTAATTTTTGACAATACTTCAAAAGCCCATCAAAATTGACACGTAGATTATGAGGAATTTCTTGTCCAGACATTGATTCATAGATACTTCGTAAAAATTCTTTTTCACTTAATATGGGTGCATTAAAATAGTGAATTTCACGACTTTCTTTTAAATTATGGTAGAGTTTATTTAACAACATACTCTTACCTGTCCCTGGCTTTCCATAGAGTAAAACCATTTTTAAAGGTTTTAACAAAGAGGTCTCTAAAATAGAATAATTATAAGCTGCTGTTTCTAATTCTACATAAGAACTTTTCTCAACAGCATCAATAAAAATATTTTTAACCCCTTCATACTTACTCCTCATCACTTAACTTTCTATACCCCAAATCTTCTAAAGAAAGCTCTTTATTTTTATGAATAATATGTGGTGTAATAATCAATACCAACTCATCTACATTGTTCACACGAACTTCTCGTTTAAATATGTATTCCAAAAGAGGTAAGTCACCAAGAAGTGGTACTTTTGAGACTTTTGTACCTGTTTTAGAAGAGATTAGCCCTCCTAAAATTACATGTTCCCCATCATTTAAAGTTACAACCGAAGAGATTTGTTTTCTAGATAAATCAGGTGGAATAGATCTAGAACCCGTTGTCGTAGTACTTACGGTGTCAATCGTATCTGAAATAGAAGGGTTAATTTTTAATGTAATTGTCCCATCATCTGAAATTTCAGGAGTAATATCAAGTAAAATTCCAGCAAAAACAGAGTCAATTGTCTCACCTGTTTGCTGAGAACCTCCTCCAGCTGCACCTTGTAATAATGAAGTAGAGGTTATTTTATAAAATAACTCATTTCCTACAGAAATCAATGCTGGTTGGTTGTTCAAAGTCAAAATTTTAGGATTTGAAATAGATTTTACATCTCCTTGGGTTTTTAAAAACTTTACAACATCATTCACTTGTGTTGACCCTCTAGTAACAATAGCCCCACCTGACTTTGGTGTTGTATTTGGTGCGAGGGAAAGGTCTCCAATGCTTAAAGAACCTCCATCAGCAACGGTTGAGAGTGTAGAGATATTGTTTTGAATGGTACTTGCTGAAGCAATTGCCATATTTTGCAAACTGTATAATTGATTCCAGTCAACCCCTGTTGTGTATGAGTCATCGAAAGTTACAGAAAGTATTTTTACATCAATTAAAACTTGACTCTTTAATTGTCTATCTAGTTCATCAATATAATACGAAACTCTTTCAAGTTGATTGGCTGTTCCTGTAACGGTAATCATTCCTGCTTCAGCATTCACAATGGGAGTTGGGGCTTTGTATTCATCTTCTGGTCTGTTGAGTAAAGATTCTATCTCTTTTTCAATTTTTGACCAAAACTTAAAGTCATCAGTACTCTCAATTGAAACACCTGTTTTTGAGCCATTTCCACTCTCTCCACCTGCGCCACCACCTTGTGATGCCTGTCCACCACTACCTCCACTACTAGAGCCATTACCAGAGTTTGCAATGGTTACGTGTGCATTGCTTGTTCCTTTTCTGTCTCCTGCAATGTAGTGAAGTTTAAATGTTTTGGTTGTCAAATACGAAATTTTTAACTTATTCTCTTCTAAATCATAAGATAAATCATTGTCTGTTAATACTGTATCTAAAAATTCCGAAAGAGAGGCATTATTCATTTTTACAAAATAGAGTTTTTCAGCCAATTTCTTTTTAGCTTCTGTATCTCTAACAATTAAACTTAATTCACACTCATCAGCTAAATTTTCTACAACATCACCAATGGTTAAGGTACTGTCCAACGTCGCTGTAAAAAGCTGTGTATCACAACGATTTGCATAAGCAACAGAGCTTATATTTGCTATTAATGTTAGTAGTAGAAACTTTTTTAAATTCTTTTTTAGAACTACCATTTTTTATATCCTTCTTTTACTTTAATAAATTTTTTCTTTTTCTTTTCCAGTTTTAATACTTTATTATCGGATCCACTCTTTAAGCGAACCGAATTACGAGAGATGTAACCAACTTTATAGTTACCCAATTTATCTCCTGTTTTGTACCACTTTTTATTAATAAATGCAGCGTGGTTCAATACAGCATTTAATACATAATCTATATTGACTGCTACGGTAACTTTTGCTTCTTTTTTATGTTCTTTTTTAGGTGCTTTTACTTTAACATTTAAAAGAAAAGGATTGAGCGTACCTTCTAGTTTTGACAAAGGAATACCAACTCGCTCTTCTTTAATTTTGGAAATCATATTAGTAATTTCTGTAGGACTTAAACTTACAGAAAATAAAGCCGTTGAGAGGAGAAGTGTTAAAAGTGTTATTTTTTTCATTAGTGATTTACTCCCCATACAGAAATGTTAATATCAGCTGACACAGCTGTGTTATTTTGATCTGGATAAAGATGTAGACCATAAATATCTGTTACCATAACCGATGATTCTAATCTGTTTATAAACTTATCAATACTTTTGTACGAACCTGTACAGCCAACAGCTGTTTGAAGCACATGTCCGAAGTTTCCATTTGTATTGACATAGGTATTATTTATGTAGTTAATTTTTACACCTTGTTTTTTTGCTTGTTGAGTAATTGAGTTTAAAAACTTTGACCAATTCTCTTTGTTAAACATTAGTGGAGACAACTTCTCTAAATTTTCAGATATAAAATTAATATTATCGTTTGTTGCATCAATGTTTTTTTCTAAACCTCTAATCTCTTTATCAAATTTTTTAATATAAAATGTTCTATCACCATTTTGGGTAATACTTTGTAAATATTGTTTGTTTGATAAAATATTTTTCTGTATCGCTTTATTTTTACGCTCTGCTTGTTTATATTTTTCTTCAGCGTAAGGGTAAAAAAATGTATAAGAGATATATCCTATAATAATGGTCATCATACCAATCATCATCCATTTTTCATTTTCTGACTTTGTTTCAAAAAATTCATCTAAATTATTTAAAATATTAACTAATGCTTTCATTTATACTCAACCTTTAAAACACCATGATACATCTGGTCTTCACCCTTAAACTCTATTCTTTTTATATCAATTGCATCAATATCATCAAAATATTTTTTAGAGACATACTTAATATATTTTGTAATATTCTTTTCATCTATACTCTTAATATAGAGCATAAAATTATCTTCTGTAGAATCAATTTTTTCCATATAGACATTAAACTTTTTTAAATCTAAAGAGAAGATATGTAAGTAATCTGCTTTCATAACATAGTTAACTTTCTTATTGAAAATAGAGGTTAATGTTTTTGCTTTAGATTCAAATATATTATCCAGTTTCTTCAACTTATTTTTCTTGCTTTTTACAATCTCTTTTTTCTCACTCAATATCTTCTTATACTTATTTACTTCAACTAGAAGCTCTTTATTGTCCATATTGAGTTTTAAATTATATCCTTCATAAGTATAGGCAGGAATCAAATAAAAGAGAGGTAAACCAATGGCAAGTACGGTTGTAGTCATAAGTGAGATAATAAACTGACCACTGGCTCTTTTTGTAAAAATTGGTGGTCGAGGATAGGTACTAATATTCAGTACTTCTTTAGGTGTTTGAATATAATCTAACCCTGACTTAAGCATCAAATACTGTAGTTGGTCAACATACCATTCATCATTTTTAATATCAAAATTAAAGTCTAAATTGAAAGTAGGAATTCCTAAATAGTTGTATCCGTAATCACTTAAACCAATAATGGGACTGTTAACAGACCCTAAAAAAAGTTTTTGAATACTGTCAATGTTATAAGCACGTTTTGCATAAATGACAATGTCATTAATTTGTAAAAATATCTCACCAAATATTTTCATTAAATTTTGTTGATAATCAGTATTGGTGGTCTTTAATCCTTCTGAGTCTAAAACTTCAAAAAACTCTTTTTTATCAATCTTTTCACCAATTAAAGCACAATATTTTTCATAAATCTGCTCTAATGAAAACTCTATTGATTTAGAGTAAATAAAATGACCATCTTTATAAATTGCAACAAAAGCATCTGTCATTGTAAAGTAAATATAACAATGTGCATCTTTATTTTCAAGAACATTATTCTTATATAATGTTTTAAAAAGTAAAGGTACAGGTACTACTAAATCAATATATTTTGTCTCTTTTGATGATTCAGAAAATTTACGATCAATTATTTCAGGTTCGGTAATAAAAAGGTTATAAACATTAGAGTCTTCATTAGAGTCACGTTTCTCATTGAAGATAGAGTACTCTTTCTCTTCATCAAGTCCCAACTCTTCATAAGCTTTCATATATAAATAATCATCTATCTCATCTTCTGCTACATCAAATCCAATGTCCAATGATGTAATAATCATATCTTTATTTGCAACATATGAAATTGTATAGTTCTTATCGTTATAACTTAAATTATCTAATTTTTTTAATTCTTGATTCTTATATTCATAATAAATATCGTTATAAGGATTTATGGTAATAATATTTTTATATTTTTTAATTCTATTATCAATAATTTTATTTGACATAATTTTTTAATCTACCATTCTTTCTTAAGATTTTAATAAGTATATAAATTATGTCGTTAAGAAAACCTTACTAAAGTACTTTAAAATGGTTATTTAGTTAAATAAACAATCAATTATAACAATATATGTTATTATTGATTTTTAGTAAAAATATTCATTTTTTTATGTTTTTTATTGTTTATCTAAAAAATATTCTTAATTTATTTTATTAATATTATATAAATTCTCATAAAATAATTTTTTTCTTTTAGAATCTACTTTTTATAGCATTCTCAACAAAATAAGTTATAATACGCACAATATACTTTAGGAGAAAGAATGCTTCGATTTGCCCCGTCACCAACTGGTGATATGCATATTGGTAACCTGCGTGTTGCCATTTTAAATTACTTGGTTTCACAACAAAAAAATGACCAATTTTTAGTACGTATTGAAGATACCGATACCAAACGTAATATTGAGGGTAAAGATACTGAAATCATGATGCTTCTAGAGAAATTTGCTCTAAAACATGACGCTGTTTTTCATCAAAGTGAACATCTTAATCTATACCAAACGCTTGCATTGCGTCTATTGAAAGAGGAAAAAGCTTTTATTTGTACCTGTAATAATGAAAAAACAAATCATTACTCTGGACATTGTGAGAATCTAACAACAGAAGATTATGCAACAATTAAAGCGAGTGGTAAACCTTTTGTTATTCGTATTAAAAAACCTCAACAAAATATTAGCTACCATGATGTAATAAAAGGTGACATTAACACTACACCCGAAGAAGTTGACTCTTTTATCATATCAGAACTGGATGGACTGCCAACGTATAATTTTGCCTGTGCAGCTGATGATATGATGTCTAACATTAACTTTATTATTCGTCAAGAAGAGCACCTTTTAAATACAGCCAAACAGATACATATTAAACAGTTATTAGACTATGAAAATGAAATTCAATATGCACATATACCTGCTATTGTAAATGATGAAACCTCTTCTGTTACATCGCTCTTTGAACAAGGTTTCATTCCTGATGCTATCTTAAATTATCTTCTACTTTTAGGAAATGAAAAAGCACCCAAAGAGATTTTTACCCTTCCCCAAGCCATTGAATGGTTTGACATAAAGAGCATCTCAAAGTCTACTACAACATTTGACATGGAAAAGCTACGTTTCATTAATCGTGAGCATCTAAAAATGATGGATGACCGACAACTCTCAACCCTCTTTGGTTTTGCCGATGCTGACATTGGTAAACTGGCAAAACTTTACCTTGAAGAGTGTAGTACCATCAATGAGTTACAAAAGAAAATTCTCCCTATTTTTAAAGTAAAAGACTTTAGTGGTGAGTTAGAAGAGCAGATGAGAATAATAGAAAAAATTATTTTTAATGCACCTGCTTTTGAAACACTTGATGCACTAAAAGAACACATTACAAAAGAAAGTGGCTTAAAAGATGAAAATCTTATTAATCCACTACGAAAACTCTTAACCAACACAGGAAATGGACCTGAGTTAAGTGAAATCTATCCATACATTAAATCTTATATCTTGGAGGTAGCCTCATAATGAGCTCTTTACTATTCGCACTTATTCAACTTGTACACTCTCTAATCAGTATGTACATTTGGGTAATCATCATCGCTGCTGTTATTTCGTTTGTACAGCCTGACCCTAGAAACCCAATTGTCGAAATTCTAAATCGATTAACTCAACCTGTATTTCGTTTTGTAAGAGAAAAACTCCCTTTTGTTGTTTTTTCAGGTATTGACCTTTCACCAATTGTTATTATTTTTGGACTTCAATTTCTTGATACTCTTTTAGTACGTTCAATGATAGGTCTATAACTGTGCGTATTGCTATTGTACTTCTCTTACTCATTTCAATAGCAAATGCGAGCCACTCTTTTAAAGAGATAAAAGAGATGCCCAGCTCTTATGCTAAAGACTTCTATACTTGGCGTTTTATTTTAGAAAAAAAAACCAATAAGACAGAAGCATTAGCAGCGTATACATGGACAAAAAGAAAAAGTTATAAATTAAAAAAAGCCATTCATAAAAAACTTGGGTACACCCCTAAAATAGGTAAAAATCCAAATAAAAAGAACCCTAAAAACTTTATTATTTATCCTCAAACTGCCTCTAAAAAATCTTTAAACCAGCTAAGAAAACTCTATAGAAAAATTCAAAGACAAGGTAAATATTCAGATACATTAAAAGTAATGAGTTCAGCCCAACCCTTTAAACAATTAGCAGAGATGAATGCCTCTACTCAATGTTATATTTTCAATGGTGTCAGTTCAAAATACCGAAAAAAACATTTTAATGAAGCATTTTCTCCAAAACAGTTAGAGTATCTCATTCATGAACCTCAATTCAACAAAACCATAACAAAAATTGTAACTACTCATGATTTAAAAAGAAGTAAAAAATCACTTATTTTTCTTGTTGAGAAGAACACTCTAAGCTTTCAGTCTAATTTTTTTCTTGCTATGAATGCTGTTGAACTTCAACAAATTGATGTTGCCAAAAATTTTCTAAAAATCGCCCGTACTAAAACAACTTTTCAAAGTCAATATGACCAAATTGATTTTTGGTTCTATCTTCTCACTAACGATAAAAGCTATCTTAAAAAGCTTTTTAAAAGTCACGATGTAAACCTCTACACCCTTCGAGCAAGAGACATTTTAAAGGAACCTTACCTCAAAGTCACCAGTCCTAGTTTTGAATTGAAAATGGTTGAAAATTTTGAAGTAACCAACCCAATAGATTGGGAGAAGCTAAAACTAGAAATTAAAGCACATCCAGAGAAAATTCCTGAGTTGGCTAGCCACTATCAGACATCAGAAACTTTAGGGGTATATACTTACTTAAAAGAGAAAGAGACCAAATATAAAGTGCCTTACTATGCAATGCCCTATCCTTTAGCCATGTGGGGACTAAAAAAAGAACGTATTGCACTGCTTTATGCCATTGCACGACAAGAAAGCCGTTTTATTCCAGCATCTGTTTCCCCTTCTTATGCTTTGGGTATGATGCAGATTATGCCTTTCCTCATAAAACATTTAGCAAAGGAACGTGGTCAAAAAATTGATTTAAATGAGATGTTTAATCCCTACTTGGCTGTTAACTATGCCAGTCAACACTTAGACTACTTAAACAAATGGCTTTACCATCCACTTTTTGTTGCCTATGCTTACAATGGAGGAATTGGATTTACAAAACGAACCATTAAGAGTTCGCATATGTTTAAAAGAGGAAAATACGAACCATACCTAAGTATGGAGCTTGTTGACTATGCTGAGTCAAGAGAATATGCTAAAAAAGTTCTGACTAATTACGTGGTTTATCTGAATCTATTAGGGATTCAAACAAAGGTTTCTCCCCTTTTGAATAGTTTAGTACATCCTTCCCAAACCGATCGTTTTCGAAAATAAGAGAGAAGTCATTTTTAGGTGTCTTTTTAAATTTGACTTTGTAGTAAGTACTCCAATTATCTACCATTGGCATTTCATATCGTAATGGGTCATTTTTCTCTAGCTCTTTAATCTCTATTGGTTTAAGTCCATCAAGCGTTAAGGAGTATCCTTTGGTATTAAACTCATGATTCTCACTGTCAGGAATAAACACACCAACAAAAAAGTACTCTGCATCAACCATTTCATTTTTAAAACGTTTTTTACAAGCTCTTTTTTCAAATACAGGGTTTAAATAGGTTGCAGTTAACAGCGCTTTTGTTTCAAAAGATGCCATAAGTTGTGCTTTCTGAGTATTGACCAAACTGGTGTGATATATCTCATCTTTTGTAAAAAGTTGAGCAAAATCTGACTTCTCCTGAGTGCCACACTCATCCTGCTTTTGAGAACATCCCGAGATAAATAATATAGATGCTAAAAGCAAAACGTTTTTATACATATGGATTAACCTTTAATTTTAACTCATTTTAACATATTTTCTATAAACTTTTATGTATAATTTCAACTATAAAAGCTGAGTTTAGCTTAAGGAGAATCATGAAACGCTATGCTGTCGCCTTTACGGGTCCTTCTGGTTCAGGAAAAACAACCCTTGTTGAAAAACTTTCTACAATTCTCATACAAAACAGAGAAGTTGCTATTATTAAACATGACCCAAAAGACAAAGGGGTGTTTGACAAAGAAGGAAAAGACAGTCATAAGTTTTCACAAACTGGAGCAGAAGTAGTGGTAAGTTCACCAACACGTACAACTTACTTCTCACAACGTCACAAAGAGTTAGATGAAATCATTAAAATGTTCAACCATTTTGATATTTTACTGGTAGAAGGTCTAAAAACCCTTCCTCTACCTCGCATTGCTATTTTTAGAAACAGCATTGAAGAGAGCTATCTTTCTTGTAGTGAAGCCATAGCCATAGACGATACTATTAATATAGATAATTATGATATACCTACTACCATAGATATATTAGATTTAAACAACCCCAGTCAAATTATTGAGTGGATAGATAAAAACGCCAAAAAAGTATAATAAAGAACAAGGATAAGAATGAACGATATATTTGAAACCATAAAACAAGTTGCCTTTGAGATTGACACAGCCATTAAAACAGAAGACTTAGGGTACTCTAACTCTGAAAACTCTTCAGGAGAAGACCAACTAAAACTAGACGTACAATCTGACCTCATCATTGAAAAAGCTTTTGCTTCTGTATCTTCGGTAAAAGCCCTAGTAAGTGAAGAGAAAGAAGGTGTTTTAGAGTTATGTGAAACAGGTTCATACACAGTATGTTATGACCCTCTTGATGGTTCAAGTCTGGTAGACGTAAACCTATCAGTAGGTTCCATCTTTGGAATCTACGAAGGTGAACTAGAAGGTAAAAACCTTATTGCCTCTGCTTATGTTGTTTATGGACCTAGAATTGAATTGGTCATTGCAGACAGAGACTCTGCTCCAAAACTTTACCGTGCAGTGGGTACTGAGTTTAAATTCATCTCAGAGATTAAGATGGGAGAAAAAGGTAAACTCAATGCAAGTGGAGGAACACAACAAAACTGGTGTGACTATCATAAAACCTTCATTGATGACCTATTTCAAGAGGGTTACCGTTTACGTTACTCTGGTGGTATGGTTCCAGACCTACACCAAATCATGCTCAAAGGTGGAGGACTTTTCTCTTACCCTGGAACATCTGACAAACCAAACGGAAAACTAAGACAACTTTTCGAGGTCATTCCTTTTGCACTTATGTACGAACAAGCTGGTGGTCAAGCCATCGACAACAAAGGA
>Ga0256826_1001943_pt1 | contig 12783 bp, 11 predicted proteins | sample CV79metaG_FD_185975 | JGI IMG/M metagenome (GOLD analysis project Ga0256826, IMG submission 185975) | Hydrothermal vent microbial communities from East Pacific Rise, Pacific Ocean - CV79 | ecosystem: Environmental > Aquatic > Marine > Hydrothermal vents | place: Pacific Ocean: East Pacific Rise...
TTATGAAGAGCTTTTAGAAGAGATTTCTAAGCTTGATGATGAGGTTACTTTACAGATAGATGAGCCTATTTTTGTAAAAGATAACAAGGTAGCTGTTCTTAGTCTGATTAAACCTGCTTATGATGTGTTAGCAAGAGTTAGTAATACTATTAAAATAGTAGTTACTACTTATTTTGAACACTCAAATGAAGCAACAAAAGTATTGCTACATACACCTATTTGGGGTCTTGGGCTTGATTTCTTATATGGCGAAGAGAACAAAGAGAGTTTAGCACTAATTGGAAACAGTAACAAAGAGTTGATTGCAGGTGTGATTGACGGTCGAAATATTTGGAAAAACAATAGTTTGAAAACATTAGAACTCTTAGTCGAAATAGAAACTTTTATACCAAAAGAGAAGATAATAGTAGGTACATCTTGTTCACTCCTGCATACACCATTTACTCTGAAATATGAAGAAAAAATGGATAACGAGATTAAAAATTGGCTCTCTTATGCTGTAGAGAAGTTAGATGAGACTGTTTTGCTATCGCATATTTTTACAGTAGGTATAGATGGACTTAATGAAAAAGATACAAAGGCTCTGCAAGAGAATATAGCTGCGAACAGTAGACGTGTAGTCTCAACAAGAATTCATGATACAGAGGTTCAAGAAAGAGTAGAAACGATTGCTAAAGTTGAACGAGAGACTTCCTATGAAGAGAGAATTCAGATTCAAAAAGAGCTTTTGGGTTATAACGATTTAGCTACCACAACTATTGGTTCATTTCCTCAAACTCCAGAGGTTAGAGAAGCCAGACGAGACTTTAAAAAAGGAGAACTTTCACAAGAGTCCTATGAAGCTAAGATGAAAACGTATATTGATGAGTGTATCGCTTTTCAAGAAGAGTGTGGAATAGAGGTTCTAGTTCATGGAGAGCCTGAACGAAACGATATGGTTGAGTACTTTGGAGAGCAACTAAAAGGGTATGGATTTAGCCAAAATGGTTGGGTTCAAAGTTACGGAAGCCGATGTGTAAAACCACCTTTTATCTATGGAGATATTAGCCGACCAAAACCAATGACTGTTGATTGGATTACTTACGCTCAAAGCAGAACAGATAAAATTATGAAAGGGATGCTTACAGGTCCTGTAACCATTTTAAATTGGTCATTTGTACGCGATGACAAACCTAGAGATGAGGTCTCAAAACAGATTGCTGTAGCCCTTAGTGACGAGATTGATGATTTACAAAAAGCAGGAATAAAAATTATTCAAGTAGATGAAGCAGCGTTTAAAGAGGGTTATCCACTACGAGTAGAAAAGATTAAATATTATGAATCATGGTCGGTGCGTGATTTTAAAATAGCTGTTAGTTCTGCATGGAAGCAGACACAGATTCATACTCACATGTGTTACTCTGAATTTAACGATATTATTAAAACCATTGAAGCGATGGATGCAGATGTTATTTCTATTGAGACGGCACGAAGTGGGAATGAGCTGTTAAAAATATTTAAAGAGGTAGGATACAAACAAGAGGTAGGACCAGGAGTTTACGACATTCATTCGCCAAGAGTTCCAACTGTTGATGAAATTGTGACTCAAATTAAATTACTAAAAGAGGTTCTACCAAGCGAACAACTTTGGATTAATCCAGATTGTGGGCTTAAAACCCGTAAATGGAAAGAGACAAAGGCGAGTTTAAAAAATATGGTAGAAGCCGTGGAGAGAGTTAGAAGAGAGAATTAAATAGTATAATTTGAATGATTAAATTATTTTTATGAAGATAATCTCTTTATTGAATCATCTTTTCTTCGTCACATTTTGCTATAATTCCAAAAAAACTTTTAAGGTCTATAATGAGAGCATTATTAAGCGTTAGTGATAAGAGTGGAATCGTAGAATTCGCACAAGGTTTAGAGAAAATGGGTTGGGATATTATCTCAACTGGAGGTACTTATAAAAAGTTAAATGAGTCAGGTGTTAAGGTTATTGAAATTGATGAAGTAACTCAATTTCCAGAGTGTTTTGAAGGTCGTGTAAAGACACTTAATCCTTATGTGCATGGTGGAATTTTGCACAAACGTGGAGATGAAGCTCATGTTGCACAAGCAAAAGAGTTGGGTGTTGAAGGCATAGACTTGGTTTGTGTGAATCTTTACCCTTTTAAAGAGACGATTGAGCGAACCGAAGATTTTGATGAGATTATTGAAAACATTGATATTGGTGGACCAACTATGGTTCGTTCGGCTGCGAAGAATTTTAATGATGTACTTATTATAACCGATGCTTCTGATTATAGTTCTGTTCTTGATGCGTTAGAGTCTAAAAGTGATAGCTTAGAATTTAGAAGAGATTTAATGATTAAAGCATTTGAACATACAGCATCGTATGATTCAATGATTGCCAACTACATGAATGGTCGTTTTAATAATGGTTTTGGAGAGTATCAGTTTATTACAGGTAAAAAATCATTCCAAACACGTTATGGAGAGAACCCACACCAAAAAGGTGCATTGTACGAATTTGATAACCACTTTACCAATAACTTCAAACAAGTAAAAGGAGAAGCATCTTTTAATAATATTAATGATGTAAATGGTGCTTTGAAAATTGCGTCTAGTTTTGGCGACGCAAATGCTGTCTGTATTGTTAAGCATGGTAACCCTTGTGGATTTGCAATTAAAGGTTCTTTATTCGAATCGTATACCGAAGCTCTGCGTTGTGACCCTGTCTCTGCATTTGGTGGTGTGGTTGCTGTTAATGGTATCGTAACCAAAGAGTTGGCAGAGAAGATGAATGAGATTTTCTTAGAAGTGGTTATGGCTTCTGATTTTGAAGAAGAGGCACTTGAAGTTTTTGCTAAGAAAAAACGTCTTAAACTCTTTTCACAAGGTGGTACAAAACTTGTAATGAGCAAAGATAGCCATGACTTCAAACATGTAGATGGTGGATTTGTTTATCAAAATTCTGACTGTATTTGTGATAATGAGGTTCATAATGCTCACAAAAAATCAGAACTTACAGCCACAGAACAAGAGATGAAAGACCTTGAAATTGCTTGGAAAGTAGCAGGATTAACTAAGTCTAACTGTGTGGTTTATGTTAAAAATTCTGCTATGGTTGCTGTAGGTATGGGTATGACAAGTAGAGTTGATGCTGCTCAATGTGCCTTGAAAAAAGCAAAAGAGATGGACATTGATGTAAGTGGTGCAGTGATGGCATCAGAAGCATTCTTCCCATTCCGTGATAGTATTGATGCAGCAGCCGAAGCAGGGGTTAAAGCAATTATTGAACCAGGTGGAAGTATCCGTGATGAAGAGGTTATAGATGCTGCAAATGAGCATAGAATTTCGCTTTATTTTACAACTGTTAGACACTTTTTACATTAATCATTATTTATTAAAAGAGACTGTTTTTCAGTCTCTTTACAAATTATTCACAATTTCTAGGTAAAATATATTTTCAGGAAAACCAATATTATATTATTTAAATAAGGACATAACTAATGATAAAAAAATTAGTTGGAGTAGCACTTTTGAGTTCTGTACTGTTTGCAAAAGTTACTAACATACCTGCTACAATAGAATTTATAGATAAGACACCGATGAAGATTATTGATATTAGAACCAAAGAAGAGTGGGAACAGATGGGTGTTATTAAAAAGTCTTATTTGATTACATTTTTTGATGAACGATATGGATATGATTCAAAAATATTTTTAAAAGAGCTTAATAAGATTATAAAAAAAGATGAACAGTTTGCTGTTATCTGTAATAGTGGAAGTCGAACGAAACTTATTGCGAATTTCTTAGGAGTTAAAAATAGCTATAATGTTGTTAATCTCACAGGTGGAATACATAATCTAATAAAAGAGGGTTTTCAACCAACGCAGTATAGTCAAAATGCACCAAAAAGGTTTGTCGAGTTTACTATTGACCCTTCAACTGAAATATTAGAAAAAGAAGCATCTTTAGAGACTCCTATTACAGAGTCAACGAGTTCAAAATAAATTTAGAGTATAAATGCTTTTTGCATTTGAACTTTAATCTCTTCAAAGGTAAATTTATCTTCTGTAAAGTACTCAAATGCAATAACTCCTTGGTAGAGTAACATATCACTTCCATCTTTTGTAGGTTTATTATAACTTTTTGCTAATTTTAAAAAAGCTGTCTCTTTCCCATAAATAACATCGACACAAGCAGAAGCATTTGGAAAAACACTCTCTAATATCTCTATGGGACAAGGCAAACTTTCATCTTCTAAACCTGCCGAAGTCATATTTACGATTAAATCGTATTGCTTTTCATTGACAAAAGTATTAAAAGTATAGGTTTCAAATCCCTCTTGTCTATATTTTTTTAATCTCTCTTCACTTCGATTTACTAAGGTTACTTCATAGCCTGCATCTCTAAGAACAATAGAGGTTGATTGAGCCGTTCCTCCTGCACCCAAAAAAAGTACTGTTTTAATATTTTTAAATTCAGAAATAGCCTTTAAAAATCCAGGGGCATCGGTGTTATACCCATAAAGTTTTCCATTTTTATTAACAATGGTATTCACAGCTCCAACTTTTTGTGCAAACTCATCAAGCTCATCACAAGCATTAAACGCATGCTCTTTATGAGGCACAGTAATGTTTGCTCCTTGAATTCCAAGCTCTAAAAATTTACTTTTTAATTCTGTACCATCTTCTAATCTGTATCGTGTATAACAAGCATTATAGTTTAACCCTTTAAATGAAAGGTTGTGCATAAGTGGTGACTTAGAGTGAGATACGGGGTTTCCAAAGATTGTAAAGAGTTGCATTGTTTGTCCTGATTTTTTTGGAATTATAGCAGGTTTATACTATTACATTTTAGATGGACTTAAGAACTTTAACTCTACAATAGCTTAAATTTAATAAAGGATATAGATGAGCAAATTTTTTCAGTATGGAGAGAAGGTAGAGGGGTATGATGTTTTCGTTTTGAACGAAAGAGAAGCCAGAGCAGGGGCAGGAATACTTTTTGTTATTGGCTTACTTAGCCTTGTAAATGCTGTAGCATTAGGTCATATTATTGTAACCAAAGTGTTTATTAGTTTTTTTACTTTGGATTTTACGATGCGTGTTCTACAGCCTCGTTACTCTCCTAGTCTGCTTCTTGGTCGATTTTTTGTCCAAAACCAACGACCTGAGTATGTTGGTGCAACACAAAAACGTTTTGCATGGGGAATAGGGTTACTTTTGGCGATACCTATGTTCTATCTTTTGGTTATTGATTTTCAACCCCACCCTATCAAAGTTTTGGTCTGTTTTATCTGTTTGGTTCTACTCTTTTTAGAATCAGCTTTTTCTATTTGTGTGGGGTGTAAGATTTTTGGATGGTTTAAAAAAGACCCTGTAAGCCATTGCCCCGGTGGTGTATGTGAAGTACGTACAAAAGAGCCTATTCAAACTTTTGATTTGGCACAAAAAATTATTACCGTTGTTGTTGCCTTGGCTCTATTTTTTGGTCTTTATAGTTACATTAGCAAAGTAGAGAGTAAAACATTTTTATCTAAAAAAATTTCAATAATGATGATGAGTGATGCAGAGTTAGAAGCCCGTGAAGAGGCAATTCGACAGCGTGAGTTTGACGAGTTTTAATGTTATTCTTTACTTGTTACAAGGGGGTCTCCGTTGTAACATCCCCTCTAAAAAGATAACCCCCACATAACAATAAACATGATATACTCAAACCAAAAAATAAGAAAAAAATTATGTGTGTTTATGAAAAATATATTAATCCTTTTACCGATTTTGGTTTCAAAAAAATCTTTGGAGACCCCAACGATACTTCGCTTTTAGAGAGTCTGATTAATGATATTTTGGGCTTTAAAGGAGAAGATAAAATTGCAACTATTGTCTTTAAAAATGGAGAGCTTCTACCCGATAGCCTACATGGAATCCCAAGACTGTAGCAGAGAGAAATAGAGCAATAGCCAAAGCTCTAACTCCAAAACAGAAGATGAAAGCTTTTAAATTAGGTATGCCACAATTTGCGAAAAAAGGTCTCAATGAGAGTTTTTCAATACGAGAAAAAGAGAAAATTACACTAAAAGATAGAAAGTTTAAAGTCGAAAAAATGCCTTTCTATATCAAAATGAGAAACAAGATTCGCTTCAAAGGTGTAGTAAAATAAGTTACTATATCTATGCAAGGTGGGAGATGGTTCGCATCATTTTTGATAGAGACAACCGATAAGCATGAAGAAAAGCAAGAGCCACGCTTGGATTCTGTAGGTGTTGATATAGGCATAAAAGAGTTAGCGACTCTATCTAACGGTGTAGTGTTTCCAAAATCTCAACCACTTAAAAAACAACTCAAAAGATTAAGACAATTACAAAAAAAATTATCTCGACAAGTACGCCATAGTAATGGTTACGAGAAAATAAAAGCTAAAATAGCAAAATTACACTATTTCGTTACTCAAAAGAGAAAAACAATTATTCATGAAGCTACAAGCTACCTAGTTAAAACTTTTGATAGAGTAGCTATAGAAGATTTAAATGTAAAAGGAATGATCAAAAATCATAAACTAGCAAGAGCTATTAGTGATGTTGGTTTTGGTATGTTTAAAGAGATTCTAAAATATAAATGCAAACTTTATGGTGTAAAATTAGTGCTAGTGTATAGATTTTTTGCCTCTTCAAAAATTTGTTCAAAGTGTGGTACAAAAAAAGAAAATTTAAAACTAAGTGAAAGAGTTTATAAGTGTAACTCTTGCAACTTAGTCATTGATAGAGACTTCAATACAAGTTTAAATATCAATGGTTGGCGACAGGTTTAGGCGACAACTCAAAAGATAGTGGAGAAGTCTCGTTGGAGATTCTGTGAAGCTATAACATTCCTAGGTTTTACTAGGTTTTTATGAACGGTTAGGGAATTACAATGTGCTTAGTTTTGTAGCTTTTTAGGATAGGTCGGTTTTTTTATTATCGTAACATGAGTTTTATTAATGGCATTTCTTCTACTTTTTTCTGATATTTTAACAGATTGTCTTTTAAAGTGTTTTTAGGGGTGGTAGGGTACTAGCGTTATTGGAACAATAAAAATATCGTTTAAAGTACTCTTAATACACGATTCCTAGATGGTTCTTATGTTATCATTCTTGTAAAAAGGAAAATAATGATTAGGCTTATACTATTTATGTTACTTGTTATAAACATGTCTTATGCAAATACAGAACGCTATTTTATTAAATTAGGAAGTTTTAAAAATTTAAACGGTTTAGAGCGAAATATTGAGAGGCTTCCCCAGCATTTGCGTTCACATATTATTATTGTTCGAGCAAACTCTTGGTACATCCCTTTTGCCTATTATGTCTCAAATAAACGTAGTCTGTACAAGCATGTTCCTAAATTCAAACGTTATTTCCCCGATGCACATATTAATCACTCGGCATACATGTTGCAATATCCTGTAGTTAAAAACTATACTCAAAAATATAAACATGTTAAAAAACGATACAAACAACGTCCTCCAAAAGTTTCCTATAGAAGTCAAACCATCGTTCATCAACCACAACCTTCTTATCAAAATGTCGCCATATCCGAAGCAGATAATACAGGACAAATGCCTATACCTCTATCTGTACCAACTCGTGTATCAAAAGCCATCGTAACTACTCCTATTTTAAAACTTGTAGAAACTCAAAAACAGTATAAATATTTTACAAAAAGAATGTTAAGTGGTAAACACTACTACCTTGCGTATAAGTCCACAAAAGAGAGTCCCAATTTACTTATAAAAGTAAGTTTTCAAAACCATGTAGTGATTTATCAACCCATTATTGGCGACATGAAAATGACCGAAGCAAACTATTTGATAGAAAACCGACGACTCTATATGTTTGCAAACAGCTTTACCAAAGATGGAGCATATTCCAAATTGGATGAGCATCGGAAAAATCACTTTTTAGTTTCCAGTTGGGTTAATGGGAAAAAGCTAAATACCCTACGTTATTATTATGATTTGAATGATGCCAAAGAGTATTTGAATTTAGAAACTTCAAATGGTCTAGCCAATGTCTTAGAAGAGGGAAGCTATGATGAATTTTTCGTAGATGACTATTAAAATATTTTTCAACATCTTTAATTCACTATTCGTTTCTTTATGTTATTTAGTAAAATCTAATATTCAAAAAGTTTAAAATTATTTCACATTTCCTACGCAAAATATTAAATTAATATAAAATATTAAAATATTAATAAAAGAAAAATTTAATATTTTATATAATGTCTCTATACAATCTTAAGGAGAAAATATGAAAGGTTTAATAGAACATAAAAAGATGATTTTAAAAATTGTAAGTTTCATACTGTTTTTTCATACAGCACTCTTTGCTAATACAAGCTATAGTGAAGATACCTACGTTGAAAGTGCTTATAGCAGTGAACACCAACATAAATCTACCTCAACAGAAGTTAAAAGTAGCTCCAATAATATTGAAGTCTCTCTAAACTCATTTGGAAGTATGAGTGTTATTATTATGTTAATTTTAACATCACTTTTAGGTGCTTTTTTTGTACGTGATGAATTTTCTGGAGTATTAGAATAGCATTAAATTATCCATCTTTTTTGATGAATAACATTGTTAAAAGTTTATGATTTTATCAAGAGTTTTATACTTCTACTTGCTTTACTAATTATCAATACCATAGCCAAAAAATCCCCCCTAAGCACCCCTTTCGGAGGGATGAATAGCCCCCAAGATTAGCAATCCTAGCAGAAACCTTCTGAATTAAATAATCACTAGCCAAATCGGGAAGCAATTTAAATACTTCTTTCACATACTTAAGTCCATGATGGTGTGCTTTCAAATTAAGAATACTCATTCCATTAAATGTAGAATTTTGTCGTAATCCATGAGTAAAATTGACCATAAATGAGGATAGATTTACCCAATTGTAGATAGGTGTTTTTTGATATTCATAAAATCCTCCATACCCCAATACTGTTTGGAATCTCTAAAGATAAATTCAATCTGAAATCGAAGTGAATAGTAGTCAATAGTTTTTTCATATCCTAATGTCAAATCGGTAGTAAATAGATTGACATGAGTCATTTTTCCTGTGATAGTATCTATCTTTTGAATGATAACAATATTGAGAATATCTGCAAACTTACGATGTAACATTTCCATCTGATAAATCTTGGTTTGGATATGTTTTTCCTCATCAGTCACATCTGACTTCAAATGCTCCTTGGAAAGATTTTTGTAGTCAATATCTTTACCATATTTTTTAGGTGCACCTCTACCACTATACTTCTCCTCATTAGGGAAACAGAGAGCTGAATTCTTTTGCAGTTTGGAGATAATAGATTTAAAAATATTGCAAGTGGCATAAGATTATGTTGTAATAAATTTTTTAAGCTTAGAGATATGATTTTTTAGGGGATTTTTAGAATGTAACAGCCCTGGGGGTGGGGGTAGTAGAAACTATTGCTTTAAAAACAGGATTAAGTGTTGATGAGATTAAGGGGTTAAAATAATACTACTGAATGTTGAGACAAGGTATACCTTGTCTCTACTATATATCAATTAGGCATTTATAGAGACAACGGCATTGGCCTTGTCTCAAATATATTATAAAGGGTTTCCTACTCCACAATAACCCGAACTCCTTCACTATGACTTTTAAACTCTGGTGCATACATGCTTTCCATTGTGGTTATTCCGTTTGAAAATACTCCTTTGTGGGTTACTACTAAGGGGTATTCAAATACATATGTTCCTTTTCTTAGGTAGTCTATAAAGAAATATGTAGCATTGTCTTTGGTGCTTTGGTAGTAGCCCAATCCATCTTGGTATTTGTATTGGCTAATGACATTAATAGGCTCAAATGTAGAGGCTCGGCTATCTTTTAGCATGATGTATTCCATATCTCTATCTACTTTTATTTCGACCCTTACTTTTACTTTGTCGCCTACTTTTAAAATTTGATTTTCAATAGGGCTTAGTTGCTCTGTTCCATTTGCTTGTTCGATTAAAAAGAGCTTTTTGTCAATGGTTAAAGGGGTCTCTTTAAAGGTTTTTACTCTGTCCATATCTTCAAAATATTGCCAATATAAGCCACCCCATGCAATGGTTGGGTTAGGGTTGGTTACTTTTATGGTTGCCATTGATTTGTCAAACTCGTTTTTGTTGTAGTCTACTTTGTAGTAACCTAGACCTTTAACAGCTTTGCCTTGAGCCTCTTTTAGTTTGGATTGGTAGGCTTTTGATGTATTAAAACTGACATTTACCAATTTATCACTATCTAACCAATTATTGTTTGACAGTAGAGCATAAATAGCAGATGATGTGGCTTTGGTAGTTTTCCAGTGGCTTGTTTGTCGCTGTTTTAGTAGCCATATTTTTAGGTTTTCTACCATCTTTTTGTCTTTTGTGATGGTCTCAAATACCTCTATCATTAAAGCATGTGTCTCGATTGGTAGCTCATTCCAGTAGTAGCCATTGCTGTATTTAAAGTATGTTCCTAGTTCATCATTGTCTATCGCATGTTCTTTTAATGATGCAACAATATCTAAAGCATTTTCTCCTAAACGGTGTAGAGCTAAGGCAATCATCCCTTTCTCATATATTCCTTTGCTTGTCCAATATTTTTTGGCTTGGGCTAGGTAGTAGGTGTGGGCTGTTTTGATTTTGCTACTCATAGGTTGTTTGTAAAAACTTCGTGCATAGAGATAGTGGATAATCATAGAGTTTAAGTTATCGTCTTCTAATTTTCTATACCCTTTTTCTACAGAGTCTAATAGATTATTGTACTCTTGCTTAATCTGTTGGTCTATATAATTTAGGGCTTTTGCTAACATTCTATGCTCTTTATTTTGGACTCCTAATGTTTTTAGATGTCCCATCCCTTCTATAATGTATTGGGTAATATACCAACTTGCATGGTTGCCACCAAACCAACTCCAACCACCGTTGTTTAGTTGTCTTTTTTCTAGTTTATTTAATGCTTCTTTCTGTTCAGATGCTACTTTGTGCAAATCAAAAAGTAGAGCAATATTTTTTTGCTGTTGCTCTTGGCTTTGGTTCTCTAATACCCAAGGAGTCTCTTCTAGCAGAACTGATTTTAATGCTTGATTGGTTGAGAGTTTACTTTTTAGCTCTCCTTTGGCTCTCCATTCGTCAAATACTGCTTTTATTTTTGGGGTTTTGTTGGCAATGTTTTGAGCTAAGGCATTGGCATAGTATCGTGAAAAGAGTTGTTCACTGCACTCATGCTCGTACTCTATAAGATAAGGCAGAGACAAAATAGCATACCAAGCAGGATTCGAGGTAAATTCAAGGGTTAGTTTATGGTTTTTTAGTGTGTCTGACATATTGTTTTTTAGTGACTCTAAAGTAAATGTCTTCTCTTGATTGCCTTTAACCGATAGGACTTTACTCTCGGTTATAAAGACTCGATTTGATAAAATAGGTTTTATTACTTGCTCTGCATCGGTATGGGTCGCTGTTCTTGCTATAAGAGTATGTTTTATGGCAGAAGCTTCATCTATATTTGGTACTTTAATTTTAAAATTAACCACTACCGAAGAGCCTTTCTCTACATGGAATGATTTTTTAAACTCTCTATCAAAGAGTGGTTTTTCACTAATTGGGTCAACAAGTTTAAGCTCACACTCTCCGTCTAAATCTTTTTGGCTCATATTGACAACTTTTGCTGATAGAGTAATGGTATCTTTCTCTCTAAAAAATCTTGGTAGATTACTTACAACCATTAACTCTTTTGTTGTGGTTAATGTTTGGTTTATTGTGCCTGTTTTTAAATCTTTGCTGTGTGCAAAACCAATAAAGTTCCAACGAGTTAATGCTTCATTTGTTTTAAAGTTTATAATAATATTTCCGTCTTTATCTGTTTGTAGGTTGGGTTTGAAAAACATGGTTTCATTAAAGTTTTTACGCACATGTATAGGTTGGTTCGTTGCTTTCTTTTTAATTGGAGTTTTTGCTTTTATATTGGTAGAATATGCATTACTTTTAGCTATAGGAGCAGAAACTACCCTTGCTTCTCTCATTACAGGAGAGGGCATAACCATTGCTTCTAATTCTATTCCTCCACCCATTCCATCCTCTTCATAGTAGATTTCTCGATTCATACTTATCCACTTTAATCTAGGAAATTTTCGTTCAAATCGTTCTTGTTGATTTTTTTGCCATGAGCGTTGTATTGATATAGATTTAAAGTTGTTGCTTTCCCAATTTTTAGTGTAATTGTGTCTAAAAATAGGGAATAGATAAGGAAGAGAGAGCTGATGAGGCATAAATTGCTCTAAAGAGGCATCGTACATAGTTGCAACCATCTCAGCCATTACTTTTTCTCTGTTTTTACCTGAGATTTTTATTTTCCACTGCTCTTTTTCATTTGGTTTTAGTTTGTCTCTAAAGCTTATAAGTTCTATATTTAGTCTGCTGTCCCATGGAACAACAAGAGTGCCTTGTCTATGAAAAATTCGGTTATTACGGATAAAATTTAGTTTATAGTTAATGTTTCCTCTATCACTTTTAGAAATCTTAATGAGTTCTTTTTTGATTTTATCTATTTTTATCCATCTCTCTTGGCTAATTTTTCCCTCTCTTTCAATAGTTAAAAAAACAAATAAATTGTTAGCTAAACTTTTTAGGTATAGGGTAGCAACACTTGGAGTTTCATACTCTTTTTTATCACTTTTTTGCCATAAATAGGTAGAGGTCGGTGGGGTATCTACTTGTAAATCGTAAATGGTAATTTTCTTAGATGTTGAAATATCTACTCCATTTTGGTCATAA
>Ga0256826_1001944_pt1 | contig 12782 bp, 12 predicted proteins | sample CV79metaG_FD_185975 | JGI IMG/M metagenome (GOLD analysis project Ga0256826, IMG submission 185975) | Hydrothermal vent microbial communities from East Pacific Rise, Pacific Ocean - CV79 | ecosystem: Environmental > Aquatic > Marine > Hydrothermal vents | place: Pacific Ocean: East Pacific Rise...
AGCCACAGTACTAAGACTTATATTAATACTTCCAAAGACTGGTAATATATGATTTTTTACTTTATTGTATGAATTAATTTTTTATTTATATAAGAATAGGGAAAAGTTGATGATATCTTGCTTACGTATAAAAGTATAAGTTAAGTTTTATATGAAGAAATAGAAAACTAGATAAGTTAGAAACTTATGTACTTAAATTATTTATCATATATATTTAATTTTGTTTCTAGTTCATCAAAACTATCCATAGGTGTTTCATTAAGATTAATTACCTGTTGAGTGATAAGAATATCAATATCTTTAAAATTAAATTTATCTATGAATTTTTGTATATCAATATTCATAGCTTTTTGACATAGCAGAACAAAATCATCGCCATGTATACGAAATATTTTAGCTTCAGTGAAATTTGCTTTTAAATATTCTGCAAAAGATTTTAGTAGGGTATCTCCACTATTCCAACCATATTTTTCATTATATTGAGTGAAATTATGAATAAAAAAGAGATGCATGAAATGATATTCATGTGCATATGTATTACTTACTAATACAAAATCAAGATAATCTTGATTAAATGCTAAACTTACCTGATCTCTATAAAAATATGCAAAACGTTCTTGTTCCACTTCTGTCATAGGTATTTGAGTGATTGATTCCATAGGTTTTGTATTTTTAAGAGTTTTTACAGCCACTTTAATAACATCAGGATGAAACTGTTTTGATGATAGTAGTTTTAATTCTTCTATTGCAATATCAACATTCATTCGTGCTTTATAAATACGATTTGTAGTCATTGCATCAAACGCATCAGCTACAATCATTATATGAGAAAGAATAGAGATATCTTCGCCATCTAAACTATTTGGATAACCAGTTCCATCATAATGTTCATGATGATGGCGAATAATCTCTGCCATTTCATGATACATAGGAATATCGGTAAGTAAATCATAACTAACTTTTACATGTTCTTGAATCAATTTATATTCTAAAAGTGTTAATTTTCCAGGTTTTAATAAAACTGCATCAGGAGTTGTGATTTTACCGATATCATGTAATATTCCGGCACGATAAATTAAGATACAATCATCATCAGAAAAGCCCATATCTTTTGCAATAGAACGACAATAGTCTGCAACGCGCTGAGAATGACCTCCGGTGTAAGTATCACGACCTTCAACCATATGGACTAATGATTGTAATGTTTTTTCAAAATTACTATATTTTTCACCTTCAAGTTGTAGTTTTTCATAAGTTCTTTGTTTTACCATATCTTCTAAATTTGTTTTATATAATTCGTTTTCATGTTTAAGAGAAAGTTTAGAAACTGATCTCAACAGTGTTCTATTCATCTGATTGAAGTCAATAGGTTTTAAAATATATCCACTTACATTTAACATAATTGCTTCAGTAAAGAAAGAGCTATCACTATATGCAGAAATAATTATAGTCTCTTGTTCAGTATTAATTTTTTTTATTTCTTTAAGCATTTCAATACCATTTAGTTTTGGCATTAAAATATCTGTTACAACTAAATCATAATAATTTTTTTTATAAAGTTTTAATCCAGCTTCACCATCTTCAGCCTCATCAACTTTTAAAAAAAATTTCTCTAAGTATTTAACTGTACTTTGACGTAATATTTTTTCATCCTCTACATAAAGTAGTGTATAATTTTGTGCTGTTATTTTAAGTAAATTCAGTTCACTTTTCATTTTTTACTCACTTTTAAAGGTAATATAATATTGAAACAGGCTCCATTACTTGTATTTTTCCATGTTAAACTACCCTGTAAGTGTTTTGTTACAATAACACTTGACATATAAAGTCCAAGTCCTGTTCCATTTTTTCCTTTAGATGATATATATGGTTCTCCGAGTTTATGAAGTAATTTTTTTGGAATTCCAATACCATTATCACAAACTTTTATAAAAATTTCATTCTTTTTCTTTGTAACTTTTATGTATATTTTTCCATTTGAAGTATGCTTTTCATCTATCGCATCTTTAGCATTTAAAATCAGATTAACTAAGACTTGGATTAACTCATTTTTATATGTCAAAATTTGATAATTTTTATTGTTATCTATCTCCAATAAAATATTATTATTTTCTAAACTTTTTTGTATTAAATTTTTAACATTATTAAATATCTCATTAATAGTTGTACTTTGTATCTCTTTATTTGGTTTAAAGAAGTTCCTAAAATCATCAATTGTTTCTGATAAATGTTGTGTTTGAAGTGATATAGTTTGTGATAAATGCTTAAGTTCTTCATTTTCAATTTTATTGTTTAGTTCTAAATCTGCTTGTAAATTATTTACTTCCATTGATATAATACTAATTGGTTGGCGCCATTGATGGGCTATCATTGAAATCATATCTCCCATAGCTGCTTGACGAGATTGAGATATCATCATCTCCTCTTTTTCATGAAGTGCTTTAGTAGTTTCTTTAAGTACGGTAATATCTTGAATAACTGATACAAAATATTTTGGTTGATTATAATTATCTTTAATTAAAGAAGTAAATAGATTTACCCATACTTTTGAACCATCTTTATGTATAAAACGTTTTTGTATCTCATAAAACGAGATCTTATTTTTAAGTAACTGTTCTGTATAAGTTAATTCACTATTTAAATCTTCACTATAAGTAATATCATGAAACTTCATTGATAAAAGTTCTTGTTTTGTATAGCCTACAATTTCACATGCACGTTGGTTTACATTAAGAAATTTACCATCTAAATCTATTAGTTTAATGCCTATATTAGCATTGTTAAATATTAAAGTATATTTTTTTTCTTCTTCTAGTAATTGAGTTCTAAGTTCATTCTCTTTTGTGATATTGATACCAGTAGCAATAACACCTATAATTTTACGATTTTCATCAACAAGAGGGGTGCTTGTCCAGTAAATAAGATACTTTTCACCATTTTTTGCGATAATTTCATTAGTGTACGGGGTAATACTATCTATATCACTTTTTATCACCGAATCAAAAAGTTTTTGAACCTCTTTTTGGATTGACTTATTTATAAAATTACTAAACCAGTTTTTACCAATAATATCTTTACTATTGGTACCCAAAATATCAGCACCTTTTTGATTTAAAAGTTGAATATTTCCATTTTTATCAAGTACTACTATAATTGCTTGTGTACTATCAAAGTAGTGCTTTATTAAAAATTGTTCATGTTTAACTGCTCGCTCAAGAGCTTTTTTCTCACTAATATCATGAAAGAAAAGGACTGCTCCAGTTATTTTTTTATTTTCTATTATTGGAGAACTTGTGTATTCAACTTCAAAAGATGTTCCATCCCTACGCCAAAAAATATCCTCGCCTCTTACATTTTTTCCTGTTTTAAGTACATTTCTTATTGAACATTTCTTTTTATCTGATGGCGTACCATCTGCATTTGTATGGTGCCAAATATCATGACCAACTTTTCCTATTAAATCTTCAATTTTATAATCAAACATTTTTAACGCTATAGAGTTTACAAAAGTATGTTTTTCTTCTAAATCAAGACCTAAAATTCCATCCAGAGAAGACTTTAAGATAGTACTATATTGCTGTTGTAATGAATCAATATGATGATATGTTTCATTTAACTCTTCATTTGTAGCTTGAAGTTCTTCATTTGATGTTTCTAGTTCTTCATTTGATGACTGTAATTCTTCGTTGGAAGATTGTAGCTCTTCATTTATCATTTGCATATTTTCATTTGAACTATCTAGTTCATTTTGAAGGGCATGAAGCTGCTCTTTCATTTGAGAAACTTGTATCTGAAGTGAATTTACTAAATCAGATTTTTTAGGAAAGTTATTTCTTTGTGCATCAAAGATAATTTCATTAATAGAGTATTCTTGAAAATAAAGTAGAGTTAATGCATCAGTATTTTGATATGAAAAAGGTGTTGCTGTAATTCTTACAAAAATACTTTTATTTAATGAATCTTGAAGTTCGATAAATTGAGAAATTATTTTCAACATACCTTTACGTGATTTTTCAAGTGTATATCGTACTTCAAGGCGAAGACTTGGATGAAGATTCTTAAAAATATTTAATGATGAAAAGCCATCTGAAAACTCTAAATAAGGGATTTTACCTTTAGTGTAAATCATATCATCATGCTGATTTACTATAACACAAGATGGAATAAAAAGTTTATAAATTGATTCTGCTAAATGTTTCTCAAGACTAGAAGCATTACTTTGTTTTAATGTATCCATAGCATTTTCAGGAGCATATGCAGATGAGAGCATTTTATAAAAACGAGGAGCCAACTTAGGTGGGGTAATGCTTGGTTCTTTTTCATAAATCTTCCACTTAGAGTTTAATAGTGTAAAATAATTCATATTTTGTGGTAATGCCTCTGAAATACCTAAAAAAAGTATGCCATGAACATTTAAGGCATAATGAAACATTGTAAAAATTTCTTTTTGAGTAGGATGGGTAAAATAAATAAGAGCATTTCTACAAGTAATAAGATCCATCTTAATAAAAGGTGGTTCATTAAGTAAATCGTGATGGGCAAATACTATAATATCACGCAAGCTCTGGGTAACTTCAAAATCATTATTTTTTTGAATAAAGTATTTACTTCGTATAGATGAATCCATATTTTTTAGCTCAGATTCGCTATAAATTCCTTTACGAGCTTTTTTTAAAGAAATATCATCAATATCACTAGCAAAGATATTAACAGATATTTGTTTGTCAAAATCATTTAAAAGTTCATTTATTATAATAGCTATGGAGTAAGCTTCTTCACCAGTAGAACATGCTGTTACCCATATGCGAAGTTCTTTTTTATTTTTAGATTTTTTGATTAAGTTAGAAACTTGTTTACTTAAAATTGTAAACGCTTCTTGATCACGAAAAAAGCTTGTAACTCCAATTAAAATATCTTCATATAAAAGTTGAAGTTCTCTATGGTTTTTAATAACATATCTTGTATATGATTTAAATGTATCTATTTGTAAAAGTAACATTCTCTTATGCATACGTCTTAAGACAGTATTTTCTTTATATTTATGGATATCAAAACCATTATAGTTTATTAGTAAAATACGAATAGCTTCTAAAGCAGTCTCATCATCGCTAATACTATCAAGTTCTTTAATTATTTTTGCTATGCCATGAAGTGACAAACTTTCATGTGCTACTTTTGCATCAATAGCTGATTGTGGCATTGATTTAAATTCTGCTTCTTCAGGAGATTGTACTAAAGTTATCCCATCTACATCACTAATAGCTTTTAAACCTTTTACTCCATCATGTCCACTTCCAGATAATAGTATACCAATACTTTTAGCACCACTAAAGTGTGCTAAGAATGTAAAAACATCATCAATACTTGGTTGTGGAGCACTAGTATTATCTGAATTAATAATTGTAAGTTTGGAGTTTTTATTTTTAGAAAGTGTCATATTTGGAGGAATAATATAAACCTTACCAACTAAAAGTTCAGAACCTTCTTTAGCTTTTAAAACATCTATATCAGTATATTTAGCTAAAATTTCTGATAAAAGAGATTTTCTATCAGAACTTAGATGTTGTACTATAATATAGATACTATGTGATGGTACAGGAATATTTGATAGAAGATTTTGTAGAGCATTTAATCCACCAGCACTTGCACCAATTCCAATATAATTTATTTCTTCCATAAGTCCACTTTTAAAATATAGATAGGATGATTATAGCATAAAGAAAAGAAAAATATTTTACTTTTTATTATAAATAATAATTTAATATATAACTACAAATTATTAATAAATAATATTTTGGAACTAATTTTGCTTTTTAACAAAGAATAAGTTAGGGAGTGACATGAATAAAATAGATTATTTTGACTTTTATGATAAAAAAAATGAAAAACCATCAATATTTAATAAAGATGATTTTATATTAAACCTTTTAGATAATATATCTGATAAAAAAACAATAAAAAAAAACAATTATAAGTTAAAAACAAAAGAAGAAAACATTAGAATAGCTGAGTTAAAAGCAAATAAAAGAGAATTATATTTATTAGTTAATTCTAAGGTAGTTGGAAATAAAGTAAGATATAACACTAATGATAATAGACGATTAGAATTAATACATTCTAAAAAAATATTAAAAATAATTTCATTATAGATACTTTTAAGAGACATTTTATATTAGAACAGATAATATGTTATATAGATTAAAATTATAGAGGTATCATATGTCATATAAAAAACTAATTGATAAAGAACACTTTCTTAATAAAGATGATTTTATAGTATCTAAAACAGATATTAAAGGTAATATTATTTATGGAAATGAAGTATTTACTAAAATGTCTGGTTATGAAGCTTCCGAATTAATAGGTGCTAATCATAACTTAATAAGACATCCTGATATGCCAAAGATAGCTTTTAAAGTTGTTTGGGATTTGATAAAGCAAAAAAAAGAATTTTTTGGTTTTGTAAAAAATCTTGTTAAAGATGGCTCGTACTATTGGGTATTTGCGTATATAACACCAGATTTAGACAAAAATGGAAATATTTTATCTTATACCTCTATAAGAAGAAAACCACTAAAAAGTGCCGTTGATACTATTATTCCTATTTATAAGTTACTTCTTGAAGCTGAACAAAGAGGTGGAATAAGTGAATCACAAAAAGTTCTAGATACTTTTTTAAAAGAACATGAAGTGACTTATGAAGAGTTTGTTATTAATCTTCAAAAAGGAGCTACGATATGAATTTTTTCTCAAAAAAAACAAATGAGATGGACTTAGTTCAACAGATAGCAGATGTACTAAAAGATGTAAAAAATGGTAAGTTGTCTTCTCGTATTATTTTACATAAAAATGATACTAAATTAGAATCTATTGCTTGGGATATAAATAATTCACTTGATCAAATGGAAATAATATTAAGAGAAACTAGAAATACAATTGAAGCGGTAAGTCAAGGTAATATGCATAGAAGTATGTTTCCGGATGGTTTACATGGTGAGTTTAAAGAGACTGCTGAATCTATACAAAAAGCAGTATCATCTATGAAAGCTAATGAAAAATATAAAAATATGGGTCTATTGTCAACATCTTTTAGTAGCATAAATGATGGTATGAAAGGTAACTTAGATTTAATTTCTAATGATATTAATAAAACTAAAGATTCATTTACGGAGGTTACAAAATTAACTGTACATGCTACACAATCAGCTACAAATACATTGGATGCAGTTAAAGAAACAGCTATAGAAATATCACAATTAAGGGAACTTGTATCTAATACTGCACAATCAATTGATGAGATGGATGTAAATGTAAGTGATATTACAGAGGTAATAAATTTAATTAAAGATATAGCAGATCAAACAAATTTACTGGCATTAAATGCAGCTATTGAAGCAGCTAGAGCAGGTGAGCATGGTAGGGGATTTGCTGTAGTTGCAGATGAGGTTAGAAAACTAGCAGAAAGAACGGCTAAGGCAACTGGAGAGATAAGTATAACCATTCAAAATCTTCAACAACAATCAAGAGAAATATCTGAAAATGCTTCAAATATGAGTAATATAGCAAATAACGCAAACGATACTATGCATAATTTTTCAGATTCAATGAGTATATTAACTGATGATATGGGTACAGCATCTAAGGAGTCAAACCAAAGTAGTTTTGCTCTATTTTTAGCCAATTATAAAATTCAGCATATTATTACAAAATCAAATGCTTATTCTGCGGTAGTAAATGGTACAGTGACAGAAGCATTAAAAAAAGGTCATGAAGAGTGTGATTTTGGCTTATGGTATTACAGTAGTGGAACACGTATGTTTTCTACAATTCCTTCATTTAAAAAGATGGAATCAATTCATATAACATTTCATAAACTTATTAATGAAAATATTGAGTGTGCTTTAAAAGGTGGATGTTTAGCTGATTTAGATGATAAAGAAAATATTATGAATAGATTTCATGAAGCAGAAAAAAACTCAAAAATATTGTTTGAACTTATGGATAAGTTAGTAGATGATGTTGGGGATAATATTGATATGCAACAACTTACTTCTTAATTTCAGAAGTAAGTTTATGTTGAAGTTCATTTAAAACTAGATTAGCATCACCATCAATAATTCCACGACGCATATCAGCCATATAAATTGAAGTAGCTTTAAACTTCTCTTTTACATAATCAATTGCAGAATTATTATCTAGTATATCTCCACATGTAAACATATCAATAGCAGCGTAACCATGTTCAGGCCAAGTGTGAATAGAAAAATGAGACTCTTCAATGATTATCATACCAGAAACACCCTGTGGGCTAAACTGATGAAAAGTTGATGAGATTACAGTAGCATTAGCAATTTTTGCAGCTTCAAGTAGTACTTCATGAACTAATGTTTCACTATCAATAAGCTTGGCATCACAACCATAAAGTTCTAGTATTACATGTTTACCTAGAGAATGGTCCATATTACACTGATGAAGCATTAGATATCTCCCATGAATTTAGGAAGAACGAAAGAAGCATCATGTATCTCTTTTGTATAGTATTTTAATTCATCTAAAGTTTTTTCATTTAGTCCAGATTTTTCAAATGAACTTTCACTTTTTTGACAAAGAGAAAAACCAATGCTACCACCAGGATAAGTTGGAATCATAGTGTAGTAATACTCAGCAGAGTTAAACATCTCTCTTTGAGTAGTAATCTTCTCTTTTATAAAATCATGATGATAATACATTGATTCCATTTGACATGACATAATCCCATCTTTACTCATAGAGTTATAAACATTTTGATAAAACTCTTGCTCATAAAGAACAACTGCTGGACCAATAGGGTCAGAGGAGTCTATAAGAACTACATCAAAGTAGTCTTTTTTCTCTTTTACATATTTTGCAGCATCTTCATGGATAACATTTGCACGAGAATCTTTAAATGCAGCACGAAACTCTTCAAAGTACTCTTTAGAGATAGTAGTAACTTCTGGGTCAATATCACAAAGAACTACTTCTTCAACAGAATTATATTTGATAACTTCTTTTAAAACTCCACCATCACCACCACCAATTATAAGTACCTTTTTAGCATTAGTTAATTGCATTGGTACATGAGTAATCATCTCGTGGTAAGCATGGTTATCAAACTGAGTAAGTTGGATTATTCCATCAAGAGTTAACATACGACCATAAGGAACTGTGTCAAGAACTGCTATATCTTGAAAATTAGTTTTTGCTGAATATAACTCTTTTTTTATATCTATTTGAACTGTACGACCTGAGCCAACTTCAAAATCTTCTGTAAATTTTAACATCTATTACTTCCTAAACAATACATTAATATCAAAGTCATCACCTTTAAAATACTTTGTAGCAAACTCTGCTGCCTTAAATGGGTCGTATACTTTACATGAGAAGATATCAAGATATACATTTTTACTAGCGTTTGCAAAATGTCCAGAGACTAAAGATGTCTCAATAAGCTGAGTCATAGAGAAGCCTTCTACATGTTCATCTTCACCAAAGTGAACTACAACTGGATCACCAAATCTTTTCATTCCGATTAAATCACATAACTCTACAGCAAATCGCTCTACATACTCTTTGTTTGTGATGAGGTCTAAATCACAGTTTCTAATATCAAGACTTGATAGTATTCCCCATGCAGGTAGAGAGTTATATACAGACTTTACATCTTCAAAATTTTTTATATTTACATTCACTTTATGTCCTTGAAAATATTAAATTACTAATTTTTTGGAATTATACTACACATTTTCTACACATATTTTTAATATACTATAATTGATAGAAAATAGTTACTATGCCTTAGCAATTAGTTGCTATAATTTTATCACATTTTACAATTTGAAAGATACATCATGAAAAAAATTATATTATTTTTATTATCAACTGCTTTTTTATTTGCAGCACAGCCAAAGTTTCTTATGCCAGAGGATGCTTTTAAAACAAGTGCTAGATTAAATGATAAGATGAATATTGAAGCTACAATAGCTATAGCCGAGGAGATATATCTTTATGAAGATGCTATTAAACTAGAAATTAAAAATTCTAATAGTGTCTTAATTGAAGAGAAAATTCTACCAATTAGTGTGGATCATCATGGTGATAAAGTATTTTTAAAATCACCAACTTTTATAGTTGATTTGAAAAAAGCGGCTGGTGTATCTGGAATTCAAGAGATAGAATTTGCAATTTCATATCAAGGTTGTTCAGAGCAGGGGCTTTGTTATGAACCATATACTGACACCTTTAAACTGCAAGTTGATACTTCAAAATTAAATGAGTCACTAGAAGTTGAACTTAAAAAAGAAGTAAAGATAGCTAAAAAACAAGAACTATCTGAAACTGATTCTATTGCCGATACTATAAAATCTGGTAATTTATTTGTAATATTGTTAACATTTTTTGGATTTGGATTATTGCTTTCTTTAACTCCTTGTGTTTTTCCTATGATTCCAATTATCTCTGGTGTTATCATATCTCAAGGAGAGAGTTTAACAACTAAAAAAGCATTTGTACTCTCTGTTGTCTATGTTTTAGCAATGGCAATAGCATATACAATAGCTGGAGTATTAGCTGGTTTATTTGGCTCAAATCTTCAGGCAGCTTTACAAACTCCATGGGTTATTTACTCATTTGCTGGAGTATTTGTAATTTTAGCTATGAGTATGTTTGGTTTTTATGAGTTAAAACTTCCAGATTCTTTAGTAGCAAAAGTAAGCTCAAACTCAAATCGTAGTGGCTTTGTTGGTGTAGCGATTATGGGCTTTTTATCGGCACTTATAGTTGGTCCTTGTGTAGCAGCACCACTAGCCGGAGCATTAGTATACATCGGTCAAACAGGTGATGCAGTCCTTGGTGGAGCAGCTCTATTTTCTATGAGTATTGGTATGGGACTTCCTCTTATTGCTGTTGGAGTATCTGCTGGTAAGTTTATGCCAAAACCTGGAGCATGGATGACAATGGTATCAGCTATCTTTGGTGTTATGATGCTTGGTGTTGCTATCTGGATGCTTGATAGAGTTGTAGATACGTATGTTGTTATGGTGCTTTTTGCAATGTTAGGTATTGGTTTTTCTATCTATCTTGGAGCATTTGAAAAGGAAGCTCATATATTTAGAAAAAGTGTAGCTATGATTATGTTCATTTATTCTGCTTCACTTTTTGTTGGTGCAATGGGTGGTTCAACTAGTATGAGTAAACCACTTTCTTTTTTACAATCATCAACTAGTTTAGTCATGCAAAAAGAGGCTCTACATGTAGAGTTTAAAAAAGTAGTTAATCTTGAAGAACTAAATGTAGAATTAGAAAAGAATAAGGGTAAAAAAATTCTTTTAGATTTTGCAGCTGATTGGTGTACTGCTTGTAAAGAACTTGATGAAGTGACATTTAAAGATGAAGCTGTAAAAGCAAAACTTAGCGAGTATGTACTCATAAGAGCAGATGTGACCGAAAATACAGATGCCCAAAAAGCAATGAGCAAAAAGTATGGAGTTTTTGGACCACCAGTATTAATATTTTTTGATGATGAACTAAATGTAGTTAAGTCAAAAACAATTGTTGGATTCATTGAACCAGAAGACTTTTTAGAGTATTTATGAAAAGTAATTTTTTAGTTTTCATACAGTTCTTAGCTATATTTTTAATGATATTACCAATTGGTACTCAAACAAGTGAATATACTTTTATTGGATTGATTTTAGTTTTTCTAGGTGTGTCTATAGGTGCGTTAGCAATAAGTAAAAATAACCTTGGAAACTTCAATATAAGACCAGATATAAAAGATGATTGTACTCTTATAAAAAGCGGTATATATAAATATATAAGACATCCTATGTATACATCTGTTTTAGTATCTATGCTAGGTGTTTTACTAATATATATAAATATTTTTGAGATAGTAATTTATATAATCTTACTTCTAAACATGCTTACAAAAATGTTCTATGAAGAAAGTTTATGGCTTTGTAAAAGTGAAGAGTATAGAGAATATACTAAAAATACTAAGAGATTGATTCCTTATATATTTTAAATTAAATATGTGTTATAATATGTAAAATAATACATATAATTTTACAAGGATAATACTATGGTAACTTATGCAAGAGATGAAATAATATCAGCAAGTGATATCGCTAGAGGTTTTTCAGGTGTACTAAAAGAATTAGCAAACCATACAAAAGAGAAGTTCGCAATCTCTAAAAATAATAAACTTGAAGCAGTTGTTGTTCCTATTGATGAATATGAAAGAATGAAAGAAGCTCTTGATATGGCGGAACATATTGAGATTTATAATTTAGTTAAATCAAGAGAAAATCAAGATACTATCCCTGCTAAGGATGTATTTAAAGAACTTGGAATAGATTTTGAAAATTTATAACATAGTATTTAAAAATGATGCTAAAAAAGATTTAAAAGATTTTTCAAATAATCAACAAATTCTTATAGCAAAACAATTAAAAAAAATATCAATGTCTCCAGAACTTGGAAAAGTACTTGGTAATAAAAATGGATATAATTTATCCGGATGTCAAAAAATGTACGCTGATAATAAAAAAATACGAATAGTTTATAGAGTAATTGATGATAAAATTATTATAGAAGTTATAGCTATTGGAAAAAGAGATGATATGGAAGTTTATGATAAAGCTTCAAAAAGGGTTTAAAAATGAATAAACAAGATTTTAATGAAGGTTTGATGGGGTTTTTAGATGCTTCACCAACACCATTCCATGCTACTTCAAATATGTCAGCTATGTTTTTAAATGCTG
>Ga0256826_1001945_pt1 | contig 12773 bp, 10 predicted proteins | sample CV79metaG_FD_185975 | JGI IMG/M metagenome (GOLD analysis project Ga0256826, IMG submission 185975) | Hydrothermal vent microbial communities from East Pacific Rise, Pacific Ocean - CV79 | ecosystem: Environmental > Aquatic > Marine > Hydrothermal vents | place: Pacific Ocean: East Pacific Rise...
AAGATTCAGGGATGGGAAAGGAGTATTATTGATAGTAGGAATAATAATATTTTTTATAATTACAAAATAGTTTTAAAAATGATTAAGAGTGATTATTCTTTTGGTTTTAGTTTATATAAAGCTTCAGTAAATATAGATTTGTTATATCTCTATATTCGTATACTTAGACGAATATTGATGCATAGTTCTCAAGTAAATAATATTAAAGCAGATATTATAATTTCAGCAGTTGATTATTATTGGAATCCAATTAAGTATTATTATTATAAAAAAAAGATAAATCATGTAATTTTAACTCAGCATAATCATAAAGATAATTATCTTTTTGGAAGAGCTTTAATGTATAGTGATTACTATTTTGCTCATTCGAATGATTCAATAGATAAAATGTCAATTAATCAAAATGCAACTATAAAATCTATTGGTAGTTTACAACTTGTTGATTTCTTAGGTAAGAAAGATGAATCACCTAAATATGATATTCTATTTATTAATCAAACTGTAAATGATAATTTAACGCTATGTAGCCCTCTTTTAAATCAAAGTTTACTTATAAAAAGTCATGCAATATTAATAGATAATTTTTATAAATACACTAATAATCATAGGGATATAAAAATTGCATATATGACAAAACCAACATATATGGATATTGAACCTGCAAAAGGTGTGAGAAAAATATTTGATAATTATAATAATATTGATTTTATTGAAGCTTATGGTCAGGAAACTTTTACTTTGGTAAATAGCGCTAAGTTAATAATAAATATGTACTCTAGTGTAGGTAGAGAATCATATGGATTAGATAAAAGAACTCTCTGGATTAATTATAATAATTGTTGTGATTTATTTGATTTAGATATTGAGAATGATGATATACATACGTTAGTTACAAATACAAGTTATAAAGCCTTTGAAGATCGTGTAGACCTTCTTCTCTCAGATAATAGAGAAGTTGACGAACATTATAGAAAACTTAAAGAAAAATATATGAATATACAAGGAAATCCTGCTAAAATTGTTGCAGATGAAATTAACAAAATATTAGAGAAAAAAAATGAAAATAAAAATTTTGGATTGTACGCTTAGAGATGGTGGATATATTAATAGTTGGGAGTTTTCAAATCAGGCAATAGTATCTATTGTAAAAGCTTTAGATGAGTCTAGTATAGATGTTATCGAATGTGGCTATATTAATGATAAAAAAGGTAAAAAAAACGATTCTACTATTTTTGACAGTATAGAGTCAATTGATAATATAATAGATAGTAATTTAATTGCCAAAAAAGTAGTTATGATAAATTTAGGTGATTATAATATTGATAATTTACCTAGAAGAAATGAGACTAATATTGATGGTATTAGATTAGCATTTCATAAAAAGGATAAAAATATAGCTCTTTTAGAGGCTAAGAAGATTATCTCTTTGGGATATAAGCTATATTTTCAGCCAATGGTTACGAAGAATTATCAGGATATAGAGTTTTTATCTCTTATAAAAAATGCAAATGAACTGGGAGTTTATGCTTTTTATATAGTAGATAGTTTTGGTTCTATGACTCTTAAAGAGTTTCAGAGATATATGATACTTGCTGATAATAATTTAGATAATAGAATTTCTTTGGGGTATCATTCTCATAATAATATGCAGTTGGCTTTTTCTAATGCTGTTAATATGTGCAATACAAAATTTAGTAGAGATATTATTATAGATTCAAGTATTTATGGTATTGGGAGAGGAGCAGGGAATCTAAATACAGAGTTAATTGCTGATTATTTAAATAAGGTATCAAATAGCAACTATGAGATACTGCCTCTACTAGAGATTATAGATGAGTTTCTAAATTCACTTATGTTAAAGAATCCTTGGGGCTTTTCATTAGCCCAATATTTATCGGCTTCTTTTAATTGTCATCCTAATTATGCTACCTATTTGATTAATAAAAATACAAAGCATATAGTTGGAGTACGAAATATATTGGATAAACTTCCTATAGAAAAAAGAAATTCTTTTGATGAAAAATATATAGAAAAATTATATATTAACTCTTTATTAGAGGAAAAAGTTTCTATAAATGAGACTTTAAAGTTTCCAAAAGAAAGTAAAATATTATTAGTAGCTTCAGGTAAAAGTATTGATGAATATATGGAGTTAATTAGTAAAAAAATTAATGATAATAATTATATTGTAATAGCTTTAAATCATAAACCACCTTTTGAATGTGATTATTATTTTTTCTCAAATCAAAAAAGGTATAATGAATTTAATACTCTTTTAAGTGGTAAAAATGTAGTTGTTTCAAGTAATATACTTATTTCGAGTGAAGTTTATGGTGTAGTTGATATAAAAAAGTTAGCTTTTATAAATGAGATGTTTATTTCAAATGTTGCTATTACAATGATAAATTATTTAATTTGTCAAGATATAAAACAAGTAGATATAGTAGGACTCGATGGATATAGTCTAAATAACTATAACTATAACTATAATGAATTGAATATAGTAACAGATAAAAATGCACTTCAAGAAGAAAATATATTGTTAGCAAAAGCGTTAAATATATTGAATAAAAAAATTGATATAGAGTTTTTAACTCCCAATATTTTTAAAAAGGATTTAGGTTTAAAAATTTTAGGAGTAATCCCCGCAAGATATAAATCAAGTAGATTTGAAGGAAAACCTTTATATATAATAAAAGATATTCCTATGATAAAAAGAACATATAATCAAGCTAAAAAGTCAACTCTTTTAAATAAATTAATTGTGGCTACAGATAGTAATAAAATACAAGATTATTGTATTCGTGAAAATATACCAGTAATTATGACAAGTGAAGATTGTTTAACTGGTACTGATCGAATTGCTGAAGTGTCGAAAAGTGAAGTTTATGATTTATATGTAAATATTCAAGGGGATGAACCAGTAATTGATCCAAAAAGTATAGATGAAATTGTAGAAGAATTTAAAGAATATGGTGAAAAATATATTGCCTATAATCTATATAAACAAATAGATAATTTGGATGAGGTAGATAGTGATACTATTATTAAAGTTATTGTAAATGAGAATAATGAACTTATGTACATGTCTAGGTTAGGTATTCCTTTTAATAAATCCAGTAATTTACCTACATTTAAAAAGCAGGTTTGTGTTTATGGTTTTACAAAAAAAGCTTTAGATGTCTTCTCAACTAGAGATAAAACACTTAATGAAGAGTTTGAAGATATAGAAATCTTAAGATTTCTGGATATGGGATATGATGTGAAGATGAAAGAGACAAAAGTTGATTCTATAGCAGTAGATGTACTTGAAGATGTACAAAAAGTAGAATTTTTTTTAAATGAAAATGGATTAGACTAATGATAAAAAATATTTTATGGGATTTTGATGGAGTTATATTAGATAGTATGCCAGTTAGAGAATATGGATTTAGAAAAATTTTTGAAGAGTATAATATTGAATATGTTGAAAAATTATTAGAATATCATAATAAAAATGGTGGTTTGTCAAGGTATGTAAAAATAAGATATTTTTTTGAAGAGATATTAAAAGAATCTATAGATGATGAAAAGATACAATATTTCGCAAATAATTTTTCATATATAATGAAAAAAGAGCTTATAAATCGAAAATATCTTATCGTTGATACGATGGAGTTTATAACACAATATTATAAAAAATATAATTTTCATATTGTTTCTGGTTCAGATGAAAAAGAGTTACAGTATTTATGTAAAGAGTTAGAAATAGAAGAGTATTTTATCTCTATAAATGGTTCTCCTACACCAAAAAATAAATTGGTTAAAAACCTTTTGTTAGCATATGACTATCATCAAAATGAGACTATTTTGATTGGAGATAGTATTAATGACTATGAAGCCTCTAAAATAAATAATCTTGATTTTTATGGTTTTAATAATACTAATTTAAAAGAGCTTTCAAAAGAATATTTAAGTTGTTATAAAAGGTTTTATATATGAAATATTTGCTAACAGGTGGGGCAGGATTTATAGGTAGTGTTATAGCCAAAAAACTACTAAATCAAGGAGATGAAGTTGTTATTATAGATAATTTATCTACAGGGTACTTATCAAATATACCTATAGGTGCTAGTTTCATAAAAGGGGATATATCTAGTATTAATACAATAAAAGAGCTGGATAATCAATATTTTGATGCAATATTACATATAGCTGGTCAAAGTTCAGGTGAAATAAGTTTTGAAGACCCTATTTATGATTTAAACTGTAATACAACTTCAACTTTGAGACTTCTAGATTATGCTGTACAAATAAATTGTAAAAGATTTATCTATGCTAGTACAATGTCTGTATATGGAGAACAGGATAATAAAGAACAATTTAGTGAAAATGATCAAACAAATCCAAAATCTTTTTATGCTGTTGGAAAACTTGCAAGTGAAACATATATGAAAATTTATCAACAAAACTATGGTATTGATTTTACATCTTTACGATATTTTAATGTTTACGGTGCAGGTCAAAACTTAAAAAATTTAAAACAAGGTATGGTTAGTATATATCTTAAACAATTTATTGATGATAAATTTGATGTGGTAGAGATAAAAGGTTCTATTGAAAGATTTAGAGACTTATCTTATGTAGATGATATAGCAGATGTTACAATAAAATCAATCAATAGTAAAGAGTTTTATAATGATATTTTTAATGTTGGGAGTGGTATAAAAATTACAATAAATACCATGTTGAAGTTAATGAAAAAGTATTTGAATTCATCTAAAGAGATTAAAATTACAAATGGTACATTGGGTGATCAGTTTGGAATATATGCAGATACTACAAAGTTGAAAGAGATATATCCTAATGAATTTCTTAAATTTGAAGATGGATTAAAATTGATGATAGAGTGGATAAATAATAATATAGAGGAAAGTAAGTTATGAATTGTAGATTATGTCAAGCAACAGATGAGTTTCAAAAAGTAAGAGCAGAATATGTATTTGGTGGAACAAAAAAACATAAATTTTTTGAATGTAATGAATGTGGAGCTATCTATTTGACACCAGTTTTGTCAATTGAAGAGGAAAAATATTTTTATAAAATGGAATTTGAAAAATTTATGTCTACACGAGTTGGAGATCATAGAGATTGGTCAAATGCTGAAAAGCATATAAAAACAAATCAGGATCAGGTAGCTAGAAGATGGGATTTTATAGAAGAGCATATTAGTGAGAATTTAGATGTCTTGGAGATTGGTTGTTCATCAGGTTTTATGCTAGATAAGTTTAAAATGGAAAATTGTAATGTATGTGGAGTAGAACCATCTGGAGAATTTTTAGAATTTATTCAAGAAAAAGGCTATGAAGCATATGAAAGTTTAGAAGAGATAGATAAAAATCGTAAATTTGATTTAATTACACATTTTTTTGTTTTTGAACATATCTCAAATCCTTTTGATTTTATTCAAAAACAATTAAATATGCTGAATGATGGAGGATTAATTATTGCTGAGATACCATCTGCAACAGATCCATTAACATCATTATATGATATAGAAGCATTTGAAAAGTTTTATTGGTCAATAGCACATCATTATTATTATACTCCAAAATCATTAAAATTTATTTTGGATAAAATGAATTTAAAATATGAATTAATCCCTGAGCAGAGATATGACTTGTCTAATCATATTACATGGATGACAGATGGAAAGCCAGGAGGACAAAACAGATTTAATAATGTATTCTCTGACTCTTTAGTTGAACAGTATAAAGATGATTTAAAGAAAAATTGGTTGTGTGATACAATTTTTTTAAAAATTTATAAATAAATTTTAAGATTTGAATTTGACTATAGAAGAAAATTATCAAAATAATAAATTTAAGTTTTATAATTATATAAATAATATTAAAAAAAATATAAAAGTAGATATAAATTATATTATAAATGTAACACTTATTAAAAATCCATATATTACAGAATTCCCTAAAAAGTTTTTTTTAAAGAAAAAGGAAGAGAAAGGAACGAGTATATATTTTTTATTTATAAAAAATATATTTAAATTTTATCTTAAGCAATTTTATCTTTTTAGTACTTATATTATAAGTTTTATTATATTTAAAGTTTTTTATAAAAAGAGAAGATCTATGCTAAAAGATTTTCTCTTGATAGATCTCTTTTTTTTAGTTGATAATATTATTAAGGAAAAAAAGTTTCAGGAGAATTATTTTAGCACGTTATATAATGTTTTAGATAAAAAAAATCAAAAATATATTTTTTTGTCTAGACTATACGGGACTAATAAAAACCCTTTTAAACTGATAAAATTTTTCAAAATTATAAACCAAGACAAAAGAGAATTTTTATTTGAGTTTGAGTTATTATCATTTCAAGATTTGATGGAAATATTTATAATGATATTATCATATCCTTTCAAAACTTTGCAACTTATTCAAAATGATGAATTATTTGATAGGGAGCTTATCAAAGATATAGAGAAGCAGAGTTTTGAAGCTTTTAGTCGATATATTTTTGGTAAAAATATTGCGAAATTAAAAGAAATTGATAGAATTTACTCTTGGAGTGAATTCCAAGTAATAGAGAGAAGTTTTAATTATGGAGTTAGAAGTAAAAACTCAAATATTGAACTTATTGCTTGCCAATTTTACCTCAATTATGAGACATATTTTAATAGTTATGCAGATGATATAGATTTTGATATGTACTCTTCACCTCATAAAATTCTAGTTAATGGCAAATATTATATACAAAATAGAGATAAGGTTATATATAGATTAGGTGTATCACTTAGATATAAGGATATATTTGACTTTAAGGGAATTGAAAAAGAGGAAAATATCCTTCTATTAGGTTCATATGTAGAGCAAGATACAAAATATATGTTAGAGAGTCTAAATGATTTTAACAATATTCTTTTTAAAAATCATCCAGCAGTGGATATTAATAGATTTGGTAAATTAGGGTCTAATATAAATGTAGTAGATAAAAATATATATGAGTTATTTAAAAATGCTTCTTTGGTTATTGGCACAGGATCAGGAACATTGGTTGAAGCTGTAGCTTGTGGATTATCAGTTATTATTATAGCAAGTCAAGGTAATCTTACAGCTAATCCATTAGTAAAATATGGAAAAGGAAAAATATGGGATATAGCTTTTAATAAAGATGATATACAAAAATTATATAATACGCTTCTAAAATATCGAGAAGAGAATATGGACGAAATAAAAGAGATAGCTTCTTGGTATAGAGATAATTTTTTTGTAGAGCCTACAGAAGAGAACATTATAAAAGCATTTGAATTGGAGAAAAATATATGAAGGTAGTACTACTAGCAGGTGGATTTGGAACACGACTTAGTGAAGAGACAGATATCCGACCAAAACCTATGGTTGAAATTGGTGGAAAGCCAATTTTATGGCATATTATGAAGACTTATTCTGAATATGGGTTTAATGAATTTGTAGTATTACTTGGATACAAAGGGTACTATATCAAAGAGTATTTTGCTAACTATTTTTTACATCAAAGTGATGTAACTATTGATATGAGAGATGGTTCTATGGAGGTTCATAATAACTCTAGTGAGCCATGGAAAGTAACCTTGCTTGATACAGGTTTGCATAGTATGACAGGTGCTAGAATTAAAAAGGCTCAGAAGTTTATAGGTGATGAGCCATTTATGCTTACTTATGGTGATGGTGTAGCTAATATTGATATAAAAGAACTTGTAGAGTTTCATAAATCTCACGGAAAGGCTCTTACTATGACCTCTGCTCAACCTGATGGGAGATTTGGTGCATTGGAGATTCTAGATGATAATCGTGTTGCCGAATTCAAAGAGAAACCAAAAGGGGATGGTGGTTGGATAAATGCTGGTTATTTTGTCTGTGAGCCTAAAGTATTTGAGTATATTGCTTTTGGGGATGATGTAACTTTTGAACAAGAGCCTCTGAAAAACTTGGCAAAAGATGGAGAGATATATACATATAAACATGATGGTTTTTGGAAGCCTATGGATTCTCTTAGAGATAAGATAAAACTTAATGAACTTTGTGATAAAAATAGTGCACCTTGGATGGTATGGGATAATAAATAGTGCTATTTAACTCTTATGAATTTATCTTTGCCTTTTTACCTATTAGTTTTTTTGTATACTTTTATCTTAATAGTATAAGATTAACAACAGCAAGTAGAGCCTTTTTAGTTTTTGCTTCGCTTTTTTTTTATAGTTGGTGGAATATAGTCTATCTACCACTTATACTTGTCTCTATACTCTTTAACTATAGTATCGGTACGGCTCTATCAGAGAACAAAGAGCATAAGAGAGTCTCTAAAAAAGTTCTTTTGAGTGTGGGAGTAGTAGCAAATGTACTACTTTTGGTCTATTTTAAATATATGGATTTTTTTATAGAAAATATAAATATATTAACCAGTTCAAATATCTCACTCTTGCATCTTGCTCTACCTTTGGCAATAAGTTTTTTTACCTTTCAGCAAATCGCTTATTTGGTTGATAGTTATAGAGGAGAGACTAAAGAATATAACTTTTTAAACTATACAGTCTTTGTTACTTTTTTCCCTCAACTTATTGCTGGTCCTATTGTCCATCATAAAGAGATGATGCCTCAGTTTTCCAAATTAAAAAATAATATTATTAACTATAGAAATATAGCTTTGGGTATTTTTATTTTTATCATAGGGCTCTTTAAAAAAGTAGTTATAGCTGATACCTTTGCTATCTGGGCAAGCAGTGGATTTGAGAATGCCTATGATTTGAGTTTGATAGCATCATGGATAACCAGTCTCGCTTATACTATTCAGCTCTATTTTGATTTTAGTGGATATACCGACATGGCGATTGGTGTAGGATTACTTTTTAATATAAAGTTGCCTTTTAACTTTAACTCTCCCTATAAAGCTGTTAGTATTCAAGATTTTTGGAGGAGATGGCATATTACGCTATCACGATTTTTGAGAGACTATATTTATATACCATTGGGTGGTAATAGAGTAGGGGAGTTTAAAATTTATAGTAATTTAATGATAACTTTTATAATTGGTGGATTATGGCATGGTGCAGGGTGGACTTTTGTATTATGGGGATTTTTACATGGTTTAGCACTTGTGGTTCATAGAGTATGGCAGAAGTTAGGCTTTAAACTAAATAGTTTTATAGGTTGGTTTATCACTTTTAATTTTATCAATATTACTTGGGTTGTTTTTAGGGCAGAGAGTGTGGCTGAAGCTTGGGCTATTATTAGAAGTATGTTTGGATTGAATGGTCTATTGATGCCCAATGTTTTACACTCTTGGTTTGATTCCCTTGGTTTTGTAAATATTGAGTATGGTAGCTTTGTGACTATTTTAAAGCTAATCAATGGAGACTTGAGTACACCTCTTTGGTTTCTTGTAACTTTACCGATTCTTTTCTTGGCACAGAACTCAAAAGAGATGCTCTATAGTTTTAAACCATCAAAGTTAACAGCACTGTTTTTTGCAACTATTTTTTCTCTCTCTGTTTTGAAGCTTAGTGGATATTCAGAATTTTTATATTTTAGGTTTTAGAAGATGAAGATATTTAAAAACTGGATACAACTCTTTTTTATTTCATTTATACTGAGTATATTCTTTATTTCTCTATTTAACTTTCTGGTAGATAGTGCAGGTATATTTGGTAATAAAAGTTATTTAGCAAAAGCATCAGAAGATTTAATCTCAGGGAAAATGGTTGCTGGATTGAGTGATTATGATGAACGACTTTTTCATTCATTAATTATTAAAAAGCAAAAGAAAAAAGTGGATAGTATAGTTCTTGGTTCATCACGAGCGATGGTGACTAGAAAAAAGTTCATATCAACTAAAGAAGAGGTTTTTTTTAATCATGCCGTTAGTGGTGCATCGCTTGAAGACTATATAGCCATAGTAGATTTATATGAAAAAGAGAAAGGGTATATACCTAAATATATTAGCATAGGTGTTGATCCTTGGGTATTTAATAAGTTTAATGGTCAATCAAGATGGAGAACATTAAAGGATAATTATTTTGACTTATTATCAAAGTTGATGAAAAAAAATGTTGATACTTCACTCTCTATTAGTAGTATCAAATGGAAACAGTTAATTAACTATGAATATACTATTTCAAATATACTTTTTTTAAGAAAAATTTTTGGGAGAAATCCTTATTATATTACTTCTACTGTAGATATTGAAGATAGTACAAGGGCTTTAGATGCTAGTTTATATTATCCTCTTTCTTATAGAACTCCTGATAGAAAACTAGTTGAGCAATTAGCTATAAAATTTGTAACAAAAGGTCAAGTTTATTCTTTAGAAAAATTTACTAAGCTAGATAATATTGATGAATTTGAAAAGTTTATAAATTATTTGCAAAGTAAAGGGTGTGTTGTTAGGTTTATGCTTTTCCCTTATAATCCTATATCTTATGACCTTTTAATAAAAGATAAAGATTATGCTATTATTCAAGATATCGAATCTTATTTGAAAAATTTTGCAAAAAATAGTGATATAGAGATATTCGGATCATATAATCCATATAAATTTGATTTTAAAAATAGTGATTTTACAGATGGTATGCATGGGTTAGAGAGAGTTTCTAAAAAGATATTAGAGAGGAATTAGATGTTTAATAGTATATACAAAGATAAAAAAGTCCTAATTACAGGACATACAGGATTTAAAGGTAGTTGGTTAACGGTTTGGTTGCTAAAACTGGGTGCAAAAGTTATCGGTATCTCAAAAGATATACCCACCACACCATCTATGTTCGAGGAGTTAAAGCTTGAAGAGAAGATAGAGCATCATATTGGAGATATACGAGATTTAGAGGGCTTAAAAGAGATTATAGATAACTCTAGACTAGATTTTATATTTCATTTGGCAGCTCAGCCTATTGTCTCTCTTTCTTATAGTGACCCTATCGAGACTTTAAGTTCTAATATTATGGGGACAGCCAATATATTAGATGTTTTAAGAGTTTTAAACTACCCTGTAACTGTAGTGATGATTACCAGTGATAAGGCTTATGATAATGTTGAGCAGGTGTGGGGTTATAAAGAGGATGATAAGATGGGAGGTAAAGATATATATAGTGGCTCTAAGGGTGGAGCTGAACTTGTTATTAAATCCTACTATCACTCATTCTTTAAAGATGAAAAATCTAATGTAAAGTTAGCTATTGGACGAGCTGGTAATGTTATCGGTGGTGGAGATTGGGCAACAGATAGAATTGTTGTTGACTGTATGGAGGCTTGGAGTGAGGGGAAATCTGTAGAGATACGAAGCCCAGAAGCTACACGACCTTGGCAACATGTTCTTGAACCTTTGAGTGGTTATTTGAATTTGGGAGAGGCTCTATATCTTGATAGTAGATTGCATGGAGAGGCATTTAATTTTGGACCAAGAGCAGAGCAGAACCATACCGTTCAACAGCTACTTAGTGATTTGAGTCAATATTGGCATTTTAAAAATGTGGATGATGCATATAGAGTGACTGATAATATACCTTTTCATGAGGCAGGGCTACTTAAACTTAACTGTGACAAAGCACTTTTCTATCTGAAGTGGAATAGTAATTTAGAGTATAGAGATACTATAAGATTTACTAGCGAGTGGTATTATGATTTTTATAAAAAAGATACCAATATATATAATAAAACTATTGAACAGATAGTTGAGTATGAGGATTTAGCAAAGCAGAAGGCTCTTTTATGGACGGAGTAGTTTTAACTCCATTAAAACAGATTTATAACCCTAAAGGGGATATATTTCATGCTATGAAAAAGAGTGATAATGGCTTTGATGGTTTTGGCGAGGCATATTTCACTACAGTAAATAGAGATGATATTAAGGGTTGGAAAAAACATACTAGAATGACACTTAATTTGGTTGTGGTAGCAGGAGAGGTGGAGTTTATTGTTTATAATGATTTATCTAAACTCTTTTTTACTGTTAAACTTTCAAAAAATAACTATCAACGTCTGACCGTTAAGCCTAATCTATGGATGGCATTTAGAGGTCTTGATGATTATAATATGTTATTAAACTTAGCAAATATAGAGCATGACCCAAAAGAGGCAGATAATTTAGAGTTAGAGGCTATTGAGTATGAGTGGTAAAAAGATATTGGTTACAGGTGCTAGGGGGATGCTTGGCTCTAATCTGTTAAAAAGGCTAAAATCTTCAAATATTGTTGGCTTTGATGTTGATATTACAGATAGAGAGAGTGTTGAGAGTAGATTAAGAGAGGAATCCCCTGATATTATCATACACACTTCAGCATATACCAATGTAGAGGATTGTGAGATAAATCCAGATAAAGCCTATTTAGTTAATACTATAGGTACTCAAAACTTGGTTAACTACTGTATAGATAAGGATATACTATTTATATATATATCAAGTACAGGTATCTATGGAACGCATAAAAAGAGCAACTACACAGAGTTTGATGAGGTTACTCCTACAACTATACATCATAATTCAAAATATGAGGCTGAAAAGATAGTTTCAAATCATCTATCTAAATATTTGATTCTAAGAACTGGTTGGCTCTATGGTGGGGATAAGAGTCATGGTAAAAACTTTGTCTATAAACGAATTTTAGAGGCTCAACAGAAAAATATTATCTACTCTGATGACTCTCAGATTGGAAATCCAACTTTTGTGAATGACTTTGTTAAACAGATTGATATTTTAATAGACTCTAATCAGTATGGAGTCTTTAATGCTATTAATAGTGCTGTTAA
>Ga0256826_1001946_pt1 | contig 12762 bp, 10 predicted proteins | sample CV79metaG_FD_185975 | JGI IMG/M metagenome (GOLD analysis project Ga0256826, IMG submission 185975) | Hydrothermal vent microbial communities from East Pacific Rise, Pacific Ocean - CV79 | ecosystem: Environmental > Aquatic > Marine > Hydrothermal vents | place: Pacific Ocean: East Pacific Rise...
TACACGCTGTGACTTCACATTGGTATAAGGTGAAAATCCTCTGACATTTTCTTGAATAATTGTACGTTCTAAAAGTTTTTCAATTTCATAAAGGGCTTGTTTTTCTGCTACATCAAGTAAGATAATAGCCTGTGAACTTGTTAGTGCTAGACGTGCAAGATAATGCTCTGGAGTTGTTGGCAGTTCATAGCTAATTACTAACTCAAAAGTATCCGTACTAAGTTCACTATCATGACAGGCTTTAGCATTTTCAGGTAGGGTCACTTCTGTTTGAACATTGGTAATGACTAAAATGGTTTTATCAGAATGTGTTTCACAAAGTTGTTTGAGTAGTGCCTCTTTTTTTTCAAAAGGACAAGGGTGGATTTTATGGTTATGGCGTTTAATAGCAGGAGTAAAGGTACTCATAGGCTTCCTTGGGTATTTCTCTATAAAAGTTAAGGGAAAAGTATTGCGGAATTATAGCGTAATAGTGGCTATATTGGAGACATTATTTTTACATTTAATTGAAGTATCATTGATATTAGGTGGTACCAGCGGCGGGATTTGAACCCGCACACATTGCTGCGGGGGATTTTGAATCCCCTATGTCTACCATTCCATCACGCTGGCTTGTTTGTGGATGGAAATAATACACATTGGTACCTTAAAGCAAGTTTTTTCTTTAAATATTAGAAAAATTGTCGATATGGTTAGCAATAGGAACTTTATTTGCTTAATAGACTTATAAAGAACACAATCAACAATTATGGAGGTGTCGAATGCGTGTAACTTCAAACTCATATTATCGTGAAATTTCGGCAAGTAACAACAAGCTGTCTGACAAACTTTTTGATGTTAACAAACAGATCTCATCAGGTCAAAAAATCCAGTATGCTTACGAGGGTACTAGCACTTTTGTGGATACTTTGCGTTTAGATAACGAGATTACAACACTGACCCAAACCAAAAAAAGTACGGAGAGTGGTTTTAAATTTAGTGCGCAAACGGATTCAACACTTAATGAATTTACTACCGCTCTTGATACTTTTAAAGTTAAACTAATTGCTGCGGCTAATGCTGCTAACTCGGATACATCATTAGATGCTATTGCTAAAGAGCTACGAGGGTTACAAGACCACTTAATAAATTTAGCAAACACTTCTATTAATGGACAGTATCTATTTTCAGGTTCTGCAACGCAAACACGCCCTATAGACGGCAATGGTAAGTATTTAGGTAATGATCAATATATGAACTCTTTCACGGGATCTAATACCAGTCAAGCCTATAATGTACCGGGTTCAGATCTCTTTTTGGGTGAAGAGAGCTTAATTAACCGTCTTGTGGTTACTAACGTTAAAAACGAAAACCTTACAACCTCTTTTTCGAACTTTACTTCTACAACAGGATCGGGTGTTTTAAATTATATTACAGCAGACGACACGATTCGCGATTTGATGGGAGATTCTGATGGGGTGATCGATACTGTTAATGATCAGCATTTTTTCTATCTTAGAGGGACACAAAGTGATGGGACTGCTTTTAATCAGAAGATAGGTATGCGTGATGACGAAAGTGTTGGGGCCCTTTTACAAGAGATTGGTACAGCATATGGTAATACTCCTACCAATAACGTTGTGAATGTTTCGCTAAACCTCCATGGTCAAATTGTTGTAGAAGATAAGATGAATGGCTCAAGTCGTTTAGAATTCTCTTTGGTGGGAGCATCAGACTATACCGTAGCTGGAGGTGGTGCTGCAGACGTTAATAATATGACACTACTTGATAGTGGTGAATCTAACTTCAAATCAATCATTAATGGGACATCAACAGCTGTCAATCCAAACCTTTATATTAAAGAATTTTCTCGTTCTGCTTTAAGTGGTGCTAGTGGTACCATTGCAAATATTGAAGGTCTTATCTATGACAGAGCTAACTTTACACAAGATAGTGCAACACTCTCTTCGAGTACCGCACAAATTTTAAAAGATGGCAATGCTTATGCTAGTGGTGCTACCACGCTTTCAGAAGTAGCTGATTTATCACAGCTTCCTAATGTTGGGACCTTAGATGGAACACAACTCCTTATTAATGGTGTTGATACAACTGGAACTGCTTTTACCGCACAGATAGATTTAAATGCAGCAGGGTCAACATTCTCTTTGGATGGTGGTACAACAAACTTTGATATTTTTACGGTTAATACACCGCGTCAGGCTGTTAGTGCTGATGCTATGACTTACCAACAACTTAGTGGTGTTATTAATATGGCAATGACAGGTTCGATTCCTGCGGCTAATACTACCGTAGCTTATGACACAGCACTTGATACGGCTAGTTTTTTAGGTACAAGTTACCTTGATGATAAAGGTCGTATGAGTTTTACTCAAAAAGGGGTGACTACGACTAGTGCTAGTATGGCAATTTATGATGCTAATGCCGGAACTATTGGTAATCCTGCTTCGGTAATGACATTTAATTCAAACAATGCGCTAGAAGTTCGTGATGCCAAAACAGATTTTTTTGAACAAATTGAGCAGATGATTGTTTCCGTTGAAGATAAAAAGCTCTATGCTGATGGTACCCGTGGTGATGTTCGTAATGTTGGTATTGAAAATGCCATGCAGATGTTAGATGATGCCCAAAACCATATTGTAGCGCAACATACAACAGCTGGTGCCAACTCAAATGCATTACAAAATGCTGGCGAACGTGTTGATTTACTTCTTATTTCAACTCAGACCTTACGTTCTGATGTCATTGATACTGATTTAGCAGAAGCTTCACTGCAGCTGCAACAATTAACACTCAATTATCAAGCAATGTTATCAACAGTCGGTCGTGTCTCTCAACTCTCATTAGTTAACTACCTCTAAAACCTTAATAATGCCTCATTTGAGGCTTTATTACGTATGACTATCTGTCAGATAAAGAACTCTTGGAACCTTTTTTGCTATACTCCCATAAAGATTTATAGCAAGGATGTCCTATTTTACGAGATATACTATTTTTAATCACTTTTGGAATTTTAATCTATTTAGGTGTAGCGACGATTCTATCTGATGCTTCACTTATTGGTGCTTATGGTGCTCTTTTTGCTACTGCAAACCAAGAACTCTTTGGTTATCTCTCTTATATTTATCTCTTTGGCATTATGGTACCTCTAGTTATAATCTACCGCTCTTCACAATGGAATATGCGTTCAAGTGAGATTACCATTGCCTCTCTTTTGCTTTTCTTCTCCCTTCAAATTGCACAAGCTATTCTTGTTTCGAGTGATTTACGTGGTAGTTTAGGTTCGGGGTTTGTGGACTTCTTAGCACCATTTATAGGACTTTTTGGTGTGTGGATTTTTTGGTTAATAGCAACAAGTGTTTCAGGGATTATTTTACTTGATAAAGGAGTTGATGAACTTCTTTTACCACTGAAAAACTTTATTAAAAATAGTACGCTTAAAAAAGAACAAACACAAATGAATAGTATAGAAAAACCTATGAATACGTATGAAGAAGTATCACATTATGAGCAGATAGAAGCGCCTTGTGTGACAGAAGATGATTTTGATACACCTAGTTTTGATAGACATAATGTGCAAACTTCAATTGATGAAGTGCAACCAACGCTTGATGAACTTGATGCGAAACCGGTCAAAATAAAGCTTATAAAAAAAGAGACTTTAACGGACAGTACAGAAGTGGTCGCAGCAGTTAAAAACCCAACTTCTCACAGTAGTACAATTTTACAAGTAGCACAAGAGGTTAAAGAGAAAAAACATGCAGTTGTTGTGGACGAGCTAGAAGAAAACACCAAGCTTTTAGCTTCTATAGAAAAAGGCAAGGTAGAAAAACCTAAAAACTTTAAACTCCCCTCAGTTGATTTTTTACAAAAACCAAAAGCAGCTACTAAAAGTATGGACGAGAGTGAACTTGATGATAAAATCCGTTACCTAATTGAAAAGCTTGCCCATTTTAAAATTGACGGTGATGTGGTGCGTACTTATGCGGGACCAGTTGTTTCTACCTTTGAGTTCAAACCCGCAGCCAATGTAAAAGTAAGTAAAATCTTAAATTTACAAGATGACTTAGCAATGGCACTCTCCGCAGAGACCATTCGTATTCAAGCACCAATACCTGGTAAAGATGTTGTAGGGATAGAAATTCCAAATGAGAGTGTAGATACTATTTATCTACGAGAGATTTTAGATGATAAACTTTTTAAAGACTCTTCGTCTCCACTAACTATTGCGCTTGGTAAAGATATAGTTGGAAATCCGTTTGTAACGGACCTTAAAAAACTACCCCATCTTTTAATAGCAGGAACCACAGGTAGTGGTAAAAGTGTTGGTATTAATGCAATGATATTGTCACTTCTATACAAAAACTCCCCGGATCAATTACGACTGCTAATGATTGATCCTAAGATGTTAGAGTTTTCAACATACAATGATATTCCGCATCTTTTAACGCCTGTGATTACAAAACCAAAACAAGCCATTGCTGCACTTAACAATATGGTAAACGAGATGGAACGTCGCTATGAACTAATGGCAGATGCACGAACAAAAAACATCGAAAACTATAATGAAAAAGTAAAAAAAGAGGGTGGAGAGCACTTCCCTTATATTGTGGTTATTATTGATGAACTTGCTGACTTGATGATGACTAGTGGTAAGGATGTTGAGTATTCTATTGCTAGACTTGCTCAGAAGTCACGTGCTTGTGGGATTCACCTTATTGTAGCAACGCAACGTCCTTCTGTTGATGTTGTAACCGGTCTTATTAAAGCAAACTTACCTTCACGTCTCTCTTACAGAGTAGGGCAAAAAATAGACTCTAAGATTATTTTAGATCAAATGGGCGCAGAGTCACTTCTAGGTCGTGGCGATATGCTTTTTACACCTCCTGGGTCTACAGGTCTTGTTCGTCTTCATGCTCCATGGGCAACGGAAGAAGAGATAGAAGAGATTGTTGAGTTTATAAAAGCGCAACGTGAACCTAACTATGATAGAAGCTTCTTGTTTGATGAAAGTGAAGTTAACAAGGGCAGTAGTTCTAACAAAGGTATTAGTGAAGGTCCTTTAGATGAGTTATATGAAGATGCTAAGATGATTATTATTAATGATAAAAAGACATCGATTTCTTATTTACAACGTCGCTTGCAAATTGGGTATAACCGTTCGGCAACGATTATCGAACAGTTACAAAACCAAGGGATACTTTCAGAACCTAATGCAAAAGGTAATCGTGAAATAGTGGGCGGATAATGGCTCAGCCCTATATGCTTTATCAGCAGTACTCACGTTTCTTTACGCTAGATATTAAAAACATTACAGAACTTTCAGTTCATCAAATTCAAGAGCTTGAAAGCTTTACTAAAAGCCGCAATGGTATGTTTAGTTTTGAAAAAGCACAAATTAAAATCAATAAACGTCTTGAGATGCATCACCTTGTACAACTTTTTTCACTGACTTCCCTTGATCCCTATATTAAAGAGAAACTTGATTTTGTGGATGATACTTTAAAGAAAAGTGCTGCGGTACCCGTACCAATAGGCTTTGGTAAACATAGAGGAACCCTTTATGGAGAGCTACCGGGGGAATACCTTATATGGCTCAAACGTAATTATCGTGGTGGTGAACGTGATTTAATTGAAACAGAACTTAAAAGACGCGGGCTCTAAAAAGAAAGTGTTTCTTTTTTACTCACTAAAATTAGCATGTATTGCAATAATGTGTAAAATAGTTACATATTAAAACTCTATTTTTTATTCTTTGGGTATACTTTTGAAAATATAATTTCAGGAGTTAATATGGCTTTTTTAGAAGAGTATAAAGCACACGTTGCAGAGCGTGAAACATTAGGTGTTCCACCACTACCACTTTCGGCTGATCAAACAGCTGACTTAATCGAATTAATTAAGGCTGATTGTACAGATGAATTATTAGATTTATTAACAAACCGTGTTGCTCCAGGTGTTGATGATTCTGCACAAGTTAAAGCGGCTTTTTTAAATGAAGTAGCTGCTGGTAATGTAAGTGTTGCTGCTATCGCTCCTGAAAAAGCGGTTGAGATGATGGGTATGATGCTTGGTGGATTTAATGTTCTTCCAATGATCAATGCACTTTCTTCTGCAAATGCTACTGTTGTTGAAGCTGCTGTTACTGCTTTAAGCAAAACACTTTTAGTTTATGATGCATTTAATGATGTTGAAAAACTTCACAAAGAAGGAAACGCTGCAGCAACTAAAGTAATCACTTCATGGGCAAACGCTGAGTGGTTTACTCACAAACCAGCGCTTGCAGAAGAGATTACTGTTACTGTTTATAAAGTTCCGGGTGAAACAAATACTGATGACCTTTCTCCAGCATCTGAAGCGTTTACACGTTCAGACATTCCTGTTCATGCTAACTCTTTCTTAATTAACAAAATGGAAAACCCACTAGATACAATTAAAGAACTTAAGAAAAAAGGTCACCCAATTTCTTACGTTGGTGATGTTGTAGGAACTGGTTCTTCTCGTAAATCAGGTGTTAACTCTGTTCAATGGCACATGGGTGTTGATATTCCCGGTGTTCCTAACAAACGTACTGGTGGTGTTGTCCTTGGTGGAATCATTGCTCCAATCTTCTTTGCAACATGTGAAGATTCAGGCGCACTTCCTTTAGAACTTGATGTTTCTAACATGGAAACTGGCGATGTTGTAACTATCTATCCTTACAAAGGTGAGGCACACAAAGATGGTAAATGTATCTCTACATTTAAACTAAACCCTAACACGATTACTGATGAAGTTCGTGCGGGTGGTCGTATCCCATTAATCATTGGTCGTGGTCTTACTTCTAAAGCTCGTGGTGTTCTAGGTCTTGGTGCTTCTGAAGCATTTTTAACTGCGGAACAACCTGCTGATAACGGTAAAGGTTATACACTGGCTCAAAAAATGGTTGGTAAAGCTTCTGGTCTTGCTGGTGTTCGTCCAGGTATGTACGTTGAACCAGAGATGTCAACAGTTGGTTCTCAAGATACAACAGGTCCAATGACGCGTGATGAGATTAAAGAACTTGCTGCACTAGGTTTTAATGCAGATTTAACACTTCAATCTTTTTGTCATACAGCGGCTTACCCTAAACCAGTAGATGTTAAAATGCACGCTAACTTACCTAAGTTTATCTCTAACCGTTCAGGTGTTGCACTTCGCCCAGGTGATGGTGTTATTCACTCATGGTTAAACAGAATGGTACTTCCAGATACTGTTGGTACGGGTGCGGATTCACATACACGTTTCCCTCTTGGTATCTCTTTTCCTGGTGGATCTGGGGTTGTAGCATTTGCTGCAGTAACAGGTGCTATGCCTTTAACAATGCCTGAGTCTGTTCTTGTACGTTTTTCAGGTGAAATGCAACCAGGTATCACTTTACGTGACCTTGTTAATGCTATTCCTTATGTTGCTATTCAAAAAGGTCTTTTAACAGTTCCTAAAGCGGGTAAGAAAAACATCTTTGCTGGACGTATCTTAGAAATTGAAGGTCTTCCTGATCTTAAAGCGGAACAAGCATTTGAGCTTTCTGATGCCTCTGCTGAGCGTTCTGCTGCTGCATGTACCGTTCTTTTAAATGAAGCTCCTGTTGAAGAGTACTTAAAATCAAATGTAACGCTTTTAGAAGCAATGATTAAAGATGGTTACTCTGATGCGACTACTATTCAACGTCGTGTTGATAAAATGAATGCATGGTTAGCTGCGCCTACATTGATGAAACCAGATGCTGATGCAGAATACGCGGCAGTAATTGACATTGATTTAAATACAATCACAGAGCCAATTCTTGCTTGTCCTAATGATCCCGATAACGTTAAACTTCTTTCAGAAGTTGCTGGAACTAAAATTGATGAAGTGTTTTTAGGTTCTTGTATGACTAACATCGGTCACTATAGAGCAGCTGGTGAAGTTATGCGCGGTGAAACTGAAAATGCAGTTGAGAAGTTCTGGATTGTTCCACCAACTCGTATGGACGAGCAACAACTCATCAACGAAGGTTACTATGATGTGTTTAAAGAGATTCAAGCACAAACAGAAGTTCCAGGATGTTCATTATGTATGGGGAACCAAGCGTCTGCTCGTGTAGACTCTACTGTGTTCTCAACATCTACTCGTAACTTTGATAACCGTCTTGGTAAAGGGACTCAAGTTTATCTTGGTTCTGCTGAGCTTGCTGCGGTATGTTCTAAACTTGGACGTATCCCAACTCCTGCTGAGTACATGGATATCGTTCCTGCTAAGATTGAAGGTAAAGAAGCTAAGATTTATAAATACCTTAACTTTAATGAGATTGAAGGTTACCATTTAGAAGCACGTGAAATTGCTGAAGAAAAGTATGGCGTTACTGTCAAGCCAGTATAGTAAACCATCAATAGAGTTTTACTCAGTTAAATATGCCTTATGGCATGCTTTTAACTGAGGTGTCATCATATATTTATATCCACTTCCTCGTCACTCATTTCAATTACATCCCTCTTTGAATTTTATGAATTTTTATTTTATTGATTATGCAGTAATTAAAGATTAGCTTTAAGTATAAGTGCAATACAATAGTTAGGTATATGATTTTAAATTTTAAGAAATAAAGGAGCTATTATGGCAAAAGGTCAAAACGCAAAAAAAACAACTAAAACTGAAGGTAAAACCTTAAAAGAAAAACGTGCAGAGAAAAAGCTTAAAAAAGAGGGAAGATAAACTAACTTTTGGGGGTTTAATTCCAACTTTTTACTTGTTGTAAAATATAATATTTCTTAAGTTTTATTATATTTACGCACTTATTTGTAGTAAATTGTTTGATTTTTCATCATAGCTTTTTAGAATTCATTGTTCTTATGTTGTCAAAATATAGGATTTAATGAAACCCGTATAGTTTTTACACGTATATAACAAAACTCATGTAAACACCTTACGGGTGTGGTTACATTGAACGCTTTTATTTGTCAGAGCACACTTCTTAGTAACTTTAGTCCCTACATGATTAATATCTTATTTTCGTAGTGTCGCAATGAGCCTTTTTGTAGTGGTAAAAAGTTCTAACGCATCTTCAATAGTGGTGCAAACTAAATCACTTTCTAGTAAAGTTGGAGTGGCACAACCTTCATCACCTATAATAGCTATGCCCAATTTTGCAGATTTCAACATTTGAACATCATTATTTCCATTACCAATAGCGACACAAAAGTCCTTCCCTAAACAACTTATATACTGCTCTTTTTCTAATGTATGATTTTTACTTTGCAATACCTTCACCGTGACATCAAAACCAGAAAGTTGTTGATGCACACTACCAAAAGTATCTGCAGTGATTATATGAATAGTAAACTCTTTTATTAAGAGTGGCAAAAGTTTTTTCACACTTGTTTTTAAAATGCCATCTTTAGCGATGGTTCCATTATAATCTAGAACAATGTTCGCAATAGATATTGCTTTGTAATTTGGTATGGTGATTTGTTTTTTATGCATTAATAGTTTCTTTTTATATGTTAAACTCTTGTAAAGGACATTATACATTATGAATAACATAAAACTAACACAATATTCTCATGGGGCAGGTTGCGGTTGTAAAATTTCACCAAAATTACTCGATAGTATTTTAAAAAGCTCGCGAGAACAAATCTCATATCCTAATTTACTTGTTGGAAATGATACTAAAGATGATGCAGCTGCTTTTGATCTTGGTAATGGAACGTCTGTTCTTAGTACTACTGACTTCTTTATGCCTATTGTAGATGATGCTTTTACCTTTGGTAGAATTGCTGCTACTAATGCGATTAGCGATATCTATGCGATGGGCGGTAAGCCTGTGATGGCAATTGCAATTTTTGGATGGCCTATTGATAAGTTAGATGCAGATACGGCTAGAGAAGTGATTGATGGTGGTCGTAGTGTTTGTGAAGAAGCGGGTATCCCTCTTGCCGGTGGACATAGTATCGACTCTCCTGAGCCTATCTTTGGTCTTGCAGTTACGGGTGTTGCAGATAATAAAAACATTAAACGTAATGATACTGCTGAGATTGATTGTGAAATTTATTTAACAAAACCATTAGGCATTGGGATTCTTACAACAGCACAAAAGCAGGGTAAAATTGTTGATAAAGATATTGATGTAGCTATTGATGCTATGTGTACTCTTAATAAAATAGGCCAAGATATTTCTCAACTTGAGGGTGTCACAGCGCTTACAGATGTGACTGGTTTTGGATTATTAGGGCATCTTAGTGAGATATGTGAAGGAAGTAACATTAGTGCTATCATTGAGTATGATAAAGTTCCAACTTTAAAAAATGTTAAAAAATATCTACAAATGGGTTGTGTCCCTGGTGGCACACGTCGTAATTTTGAATCTTATGGTGTTAAGATAGCTCCGATGTCAAACGAGCAACAAGATATTCTTTGTGATGCACAAACTTCGGGTGGTCTACTATGTATTGTACGTAAAGATACTCGTGAAAAGTTTTTGAAGATCACATCAAACATAGGGCTAGAACTTCAACCCATAGGAAAAACACTCAAACGTAGTGAATTTCTAGTTGAAGTTGTTTAGGTTTTGTCATTGTTTTTAACAGATGACTTTCGGTCGATTGTTCTTAATGAAACAGCTCTTTTAGATGTACGTGCTCCTGTCGAATTTGCAAAGGGTGCCTTTGTTAACGCTACTAATATTGCTATCTTAAATGATAATCATAGAGAACTAATTGGTACAAAATACAAAGAAAAAGGTAATGCAGCAGCTGTTGAACTAGCTCAGAAATTAATAGGACAAGAGGGAAAAGTAGAACGTGTCCAAAAATGGAAGAACTACTTACAAAAAAATCCAAAGGCACTTTTATATTGTTTTAGAGGAGGGCAACGTTCTGGTATTTCGCAGTCTTGGTTAGATGAAATAGGTATCAATATAACACGTTTAAAAGGTGGTTATAAAGATTTCCGTACTTTTTTAATGGATGAAACTTTACGTATAAGTAAAGACGTTAACACTATTATTATCGGAGGAAGAACAGGTTGTGGAAAAACAATTCTCATAGAAAAACTCGATAATGCAATAGATTTAGAAAAATTAGCAAACCATAGAGGTTCTACTTTTGGAGGCTTTGTAAGTGAGCAACCAAGTCAGATAAATTTTGAAAACACTCTTGCTTACGCCCTTATCCAATTTGAAGATAAAAATAAAAAAAATCTAATTATAGAACATGAAAGCCATCACATAGGAAAATCATTTATTCCAACGCAAGTTTATGCCAATTTGATGGATGGAAAATTAATTATACTTGAAGCACCCCTCGAAGAAAGAGTTGAAATTATATTTGAAGACTATATCGTTAATTCATTAAAAAAATATCAAGAAAAATATCAAGAAAATGCAGTATCGATATGGTCAGAATCTATTGCAAATAGTTTAAAAAAAGTGCAAAGAAAGTTGGGCGGTGAACTTTATGAAGAGTTGAAAACTATTTTTGAGAATGCCTTGAGTGAACATGTGGAAACTGGCAACATAGAAGGGTATAAGTATCTAATTCAAAGGTTACTTGTGAAATATTATGATCCCATGTATGACTATCAGCTCCAAAAAACGACCATAGAAATAGTTTTTAAAGGTAACGCTTCTGAAATAAATAATTATTTAAAGCATGTGTAAAAGTGTCCTAAATAGTTCCTACGATTTTAGGAATTATCCGATGCTGACACAGAATCTTGAACACTCCCCAGAATCTTGAACACTCCCATTTATTACAGTCCCAACTCAGAGAAAAGCTCTTCAAAAAAGATACTTACTTTCATAAGTTCATCTTTTAGTGTTCCAAAAGCACGATCTTCTAAAACCCATTCTTCTACTCTTTTCATACTTTCACTTTTTTGTGATTCATCTAACTTAGTTGTTTTTTTAATTGACTCGCGTATTATTTCTACTTGTTTGTGTGAACTCATTTTTAAACCTTATTCTTTAATAGTAATCATATTTTCCAGCAGCAATGTCAGAACGAATTGCAGCTAATTTCTCTTCTATCATAGATAACAAAACTTCAGCAGCTTTTTTATCATCAGCCTCTGGAACATCCCAATCTGTAATTTTCATATTTGCATTAAAAAGTACTTCAACTTCTTTTTGAATTTCATCTTTTCTACTTGTTAACTCTTTTAATATAACATCCATCTTGTCTCCTTAATTTTATTATACTCTTTAAAAAGTTAATACTGTTAAGATGTCAATATATGTTTATATATTAATTATATCTGCTTCAGTAACCCCTCTGTGTGCAAATTTCACTACATTTTTTCACCCATTTTACTTTTTGCTTTCTACTTTTTAGATCAAAAATAAGCGTATAAAATAGTGTCATAATTGGAAGTGGGTGGAAGGTGGTTTTTTAACTTATCATCATTTTAGCCTTCCCTATTTGTTGTGACTCTCCTAGAAGTTCAATATTAAAGGGGTGGTAGTCAGTTGCCATGTTGAATTTTATTCAACAATGGTAACAATAGTAACTTGTTTTAAAGCTAGTTATTAATCATATTTACTTCTTTGAGAACTAAAATTATGATTAAATATTTTGTCATTTTTAGAGAGTGAATGTACGGTGATAATTATTTTTCTTATAAAAGCGATATGTACGATTGTTGTATGTTCTCCCTTGCCAATAAAACGATTGAAAAGGTTTGAAATGTTGGTTCAAATCGAATGGCAGTAAGATACCCATAGAAAATAGGGGTTGGGTCATTATATTTATAGTTCTTTTAGTCTGAAATATG
>Ga0256826_1001947_pt1 | contig 12756 bp, 13 predicted proteins | sample CV79metaG_FD_185975 | JGI IMG/M metagenome (GOLD analysis project Ga0256826, IMG submission 185975) | Hydrothermal vent microbial communities from East Pacific Rise, Pacific Ocean - CV79 | ecosystem: Environmental > Aquatic > Marine > Hydrothermal vents | place: Pacific Ocean: East Pacific Rise...
AAGTTGTACAACTTCAGGCTCTCTTGCCGCATTTGTAATAGTAGTTTTCCCATGAGCTAGTGCCGCTGCCATAACAATGTTTGCCGTACCTGTAACAGTTACTTTATCAAAGACTATATTGCACCCTTTAAGACCATTTGGAGCAGTTGCTTCTATGTAACCGGCTTTTATCTGTATGTTTGCTCCCATCTGCTCTAAAGCTTTTAGATGAAGATCAATAGGACGCTGTCCAATAGCGCATCCGCCAGGAAGTGATACTTCACAGTGACCAAATCTTGCTAAGATTGGTCCTAGTACTAAAATAGAGGCTCTCATAGTCTTTACAATGTCATAAGTTGCTTTTGTCTCATGTAAAGGTTTTGTATTTACATGAACTATTTTATCTAAGTACTCTACTTCTGCACCAAGGTTTGTAAGGAGTTTTAAAAGTGTTTTAATATCTGCAACATGAGGAAGATTTTCAATATTTACAATATTCTTTGCAAGAATAGTCATTGCAATTAAAGGAAGTGAAGCATTTTTTGCACCAGAAATATTTATAGTACCAGCTAAGGTGTCAATACTTTGTGTTTTTAAGTAGTCCATGTGTCTCTTTGATTAGACTTTTTGCAAGAAGTCTATTATTTTATTGTTTGGATTATATCTAATTATCTATTTTATAATCTTTTAGAAATTCAATAAATGCATCTTTTGTGATAGGTTTTGAATAAAAATAGCCCTGAAGAATATTACAGTCCATATTTTGAAGCATTTCAACATGTTCTTTTGTCTCTACACCCTCTGCAACTGTTTTCATATTTAAAGAGTGTGCCATAGATACAATAGTTTGTGCGATAACTTTATCTTCTTCATTATCTGTAATCCCCATAACAAATGATTTATCAATTTTTAGTGTATCAATTGGAAATTTTTTAAGATATGCTAATGAAGAGTGACCTGTTCCAAAGTCATCTATAGCTATTGTGACTCCTATCTCTTTTAGCTCAGAGAGTATTTTAAGAGTATTTGTCATATTTTTCATAGAAATACTCTCTGTTATTTCAAATTCTACTTGAGAAGAGTCTATATTATATTTATCTAGCATTGCTGTAATAAAAGGGATAAGTGATGTGTCTTGAAACTGTCTTGCAGATAAGTTTATAGCAACTCTAAGACCATGATAACCCAAATCATTAAACTCTTTTATAGATGCTATTGCACTCTCTGTAATGATGTTTCCAAGTTCTACCATAAGACCAGTACTTTCAGCCATATAAATAAAATCATCTGGAAAAATAAGTCCACGCGTAGGATGTCTCCATCGTACTAGAGCTTCTGCACCTAATATCTGTTTTGTATAAGTATCAATTTTTGCTTGATAGAAAACTTCTATCTGTCCATTGCTTTTTACTGCATCAACTAAGTCTTGTTCTAAACTTAACTGTTTATCTATAAAACTACCCATATCGTTTGAATAAGTTTTATATCTATTTCTTCCTTGATTTTTAGCTTCATACATAGCAGTATCTGCATTTCTAATAAGTTCATCATAGTTATCCCCATGTTCTGGAAAGAGTGATAATCCAATACTTGATGTAATGTAGAGTTGATGTGTTCCTATATCGTGTTTGTTTTGTAGTTTTTTTAGTATCTTTTTTGCAACTAACTCTGCATCACTTTGATGTTCTATATTTTGAAGCAGTATAACAAACTCATCTCCTCCTAGTCTTGAGAGGGTATCTGATTCTCTAAGTATTTTTTTGAGTAAATGAGAAATATAAACGAGTAAGTCATCTCCAACACTATGTCCAAGTGTGTCATTTATAAGTTTAAAATGATCAAGATCTAAAAATATAAGTGCAAGTTTCTCCTCTTCCCTTTTAGCATTTTGAAGTGCTTTTGTAATTCTATCTTTTAAAAGTGTTCGATTTGCAAGTCCTGTTAATGGATCAAAGTATGCAAGTTGTTCGATTGTTTTTTTATTTTCTACTTCGTTTGTAACATCCATACTAATGGCTGTTACTCGTACGGATTTGTTCTGTTTTTTACGAACTTTCCCTTTTGTCTGAATATGAATCTCTTTTAGATTTTTGAGGACAATAGTATATTTGAGAGTGAATTTTGAACCTTTTTTTATAGCATCATCAAGTGCTAAAACAACTCTTTTATAATCTTTTTTACTAATCATATTTAAAAAATCATGCCAAGTGATATAAGTATTTTTTTTAATACCTAAAATACGATAATACTCATCACTTAATATCAACTTGTTTTGATTGACATCATAGTCCCAGCTTCCAACTTTAGCCATTCTTTGTGCATCTTTGAGGTGCATCTGACTCTCTAAAATTTTTGTATTTAGTTTTTTTGATGCATCTAAAAATATAATAATATTTTCTATCATTGTATTTGCAGAGCGTGATATAGAAGCAATTTCATCTTTTCCACTAATGTTTAGTTTTAGCTCTTTTGGTGACTGTGGATTGAAATCTTTAAGAGATTTATCTAGTACTATAAGATGTTTTAAAGATCTGTAGAGTAAGAAAGCAAGAAGCGTAATAGCAAGAGAAAAAATAAAAAGACCAATAACAAACCATCTATTAAAATCATCCATATATTTTTTATATGAATCATTTGAATAGACAATAGTAAGCTTTCCAATCTTCTCCTGAGTAGTAGGATCTTTGAGTGATTTAGATTCTATAAACTCATTATTTAAAATATAATCTTCCATACTAAAAGAGAATTTAGAAAAAGTTTTCAGCTGTTTATTCTCTTTATCTTTGATCTCAAGGAGTAAAACATTTTTATTCTCTAGGGTATTATTAGCTATCTCTTCTATAGCATCTTCAAAGTTATAGCTCATATTTAATGCTAAAGATGGAGTGATGTTTTTACTAATAATAGTTATCTTCTCTTTTTCTATATCCATATACGCATTGCTAAAAACATTTTTTGCAATAGAAGAGATAAAAAACATAAACAGTAATGAAAATGAAAACATAAAAAAAATTGTTTTAAAAGTAATGGAGTGAATATTCATCTTAGTTCACCTATACATAATAGCTTTTAAAGCTATAAGGGCTATTCATATTGTATATATCAAGCAGTGAGTCTCTACTTTGCCTAAAAATTGTAGAGATATCAAGTAAAATAGGTCTTAGATTAATATGGTTAAGTTTTATTGCATTGAGATTGAGAATGGGTTTTATCTTATTGGATATATTGAGTGAAATCATAACTCCATAGTTTAAATCACTTTTGAGATAAGAAAATGTAAGGGCATGATTTTTCTTTGCAACACTTACTGTTTTTTGTATTGTTTCTTTTGAAGTGGGTAGTAGGTAGTAAATATTTGCTTTTGAATCTTCTATATCTTTATAGGCAACAAGTTTTGAAGATACTTTATATGATTTAATACCTTTTTCATATTTATTATTTATTTTCTTTTGAAGTGATTTTGCTGATAGATATTCACTGCTTTTATAAACAATAGCGATTGTAATAGTGTTGTTTACTAACTTGTTTTTAAATTTATAATCCATCAAATAAATTTTAGGAACTAAAGTAGCGTGCATTTTTAGTAAAGAGTCATCAATAGTTAAAGCAAAGATAGATGAAGTAAGTAAGGCTAAAAGTGTTAATATTTTCATCTTAAAACTCCATAGAAGATTTGATTAAAATAGCTCTTTGGCTATCATAAAAGTCATTGTTTGTACTACTCATTGGCAGTGCATAATAATTTTTACTATTAAATAAATCTTTGGCTATAAGAGAGAATGTAAACTCTTTATATACATAGGAAATAGTTTCATCAAAAATAAAATTTGCTTTCATTGGCTCTCTTGTATCACTCTTATCTCTTGTTGAAGTAGATTTATACTTAAGAAGTGAACCAAAAGTAAGACCAGAATCTAACTTATAATTTAAAGAAGTAGTGGCTAAAGTATTCGCTATATTTGCTAAAGCATCTCCATCTTTATCTTCTGCATCAAGATAAGAGGCAAAAAAGTTGAGTTCTACATTGTTTGTTGGAAGATAGATATACTCAAATTCAGCTCCAATAAACTTGGCATTTGCTGTTTGAATGTACTGGTTAAGTGTAGTGTCTTTAAAAATCAAATCTTTAATTTTTGTTTTATAAAAGTTTAATTTTAGTTTATTTGAGTTGTTAAATTTATAGATAAGTCCAGCTTCAACAGAGTGTGAATGTTCGGCTTCTAAATTTACATTTGATGTAAGCTCTATCCATGAAGGAGCACGAAAAGCATTTGAGTAGAGTGCTTTAAGTCTTAATTTTTCATTTGCTCTATAGACTAAAGCAAATGTAGGAGAGAGTGCTGAACCAAAGTCTGAGTAATGATCGTATCTAATTCCAGTAGAGAAGTCTATATTTGAGAGAAGTGTATATGTGTCATTAACATAGATAGAAGATGTTTTTCTTTTTAAATCTGGATTGGCAATGGGTGTCGTAGTTGTACCATCTATTTTCCACTCACTTTTATCATCTTTTACAGACTCATATTTAGCACCCATAAGAAAAATATTATTTTCTAAGAAGTGTGATGTAAAGTCTATTTCACTAAAATAACTATCTTCGCTATATGTAGCAACAATAGTATCAACAGTTGGACTTGGGTGTGCAAGTTCGCCAAATTGTCTATACTGATGAAAACCAAGGATTATATTTAGATTGTTTTTTCCAAAGATGGAGTTTTGGTATGAGAGTTGAGAAAATAGAACATCATTGTCATTGTTGTATTTGTCTTTTTGAGTATCAGGAACACCAATAAAACCATAGGCATTACCTCTTTCATTTCTAAGGTATCTTGATATAAGAGTCAAGTGTTCGTTGTTTATCTTTAGACCAACAGAATAATCTTGAAGATGTCTATCATTTGAGTCCATCTTTTTGTCACTATTTTGATAATAGGCATCAAAGGCTATATTTATATCATCGTAGTGTGTGGAGACTAAAGCACCACCTTTATAGTTGTTGTACTTACCACCTGAAATAAATAAACTATTTTTTGTATCATTTTTTGAATTTTTTGTGATGACATTAATAACACCACTAATAGCTCCTGAACCATAAAGTATAGAACCTGCACCACGAATAACTTCTACTCTTTCGATTAGTTCTATAGGAAAGTCAAAGTAGTGATAGACTGAACCTCTATAAGTATTGTTTATAGTAACACCATCGAGCATAAGTTTTACTTCACCTTTTTGTGAAACTCCACGGAAAATGACAACAGGCACACCCGTTGCTTCTCGTGTGAGTTGTACACCTGGTACTTGACCAAGTGCTTCAAAAAGAGTATTTACCCCAAGCTCTTGAAGTTTGTTACCATGAAGGACTGTAACAAATGATGGAGAATCATCTACATTAAGTTTAGCTTTTGTTGCAATTTCACTTACTTCTTCCAAACTCTGTAAAAAGTCATCTTCAAAACTTATATCTGCTTCTGCTTGAAGTAGAGTTGTAATCATAAACAACGGTAATAAATATTTCATCTGATTTCCTTCTATAATAAGGATTATGGTAGCATAATTAACCTCAAATAAATATTATTTTGATATGCTTATAACTATTAAATAAGAAAAGAAGTTTGATAAATGTTAATATTTTTAGATGTAGAAACAACAGGTTTAGAAGCGAATGATCTTCTCTGTTCCATAGCTCTTTTATATGATAATAAATATCTATATGAGTTAGTAAATGAGGGCAAAAAGATTTTAGCAGAGGCTTCAAGCATTAACCATATAACAAATGAAATGCTTCAAGGAAAGTTATCGTTTAAAGATAGTGAAGCTCATCGTGTTTTACAAAAGTATAATTCACCTGAGCATACTCTAGTTGCACATAATATAAAGTTTGATTTAGAGAAGTTAGCTCTTTCTGGTTTGCATTGGAAGGGTGGCATCATAGATACTTTAAAAGTGACAAAACATTTAGTTCCTGAATGTGAACTCTTTGCACTTCAAGTTTTAAGATATGAATTAAAACTTTATAAAGAGGAAGAAGTAGAAAAGAGTCATTATGGAATTAAAGATGCTTTAGTCGCACATAATGCTCTAAGTGATGCAGTTGTTACAAAACAACTTTACAGTTACTTAGAGGGATTAAGCAGTGAAGAAGAGATGGGTGAGCTTAGTTTTCAAAATGTTCTTTTAGAAAAATTTACATTTGGAAAATATAAGGGAAGATATATAGAAGAGATATGTCTCAACGATAGAAATTATGTTCAGTGGTTACTCACGAGTAAGATAGATGAAGATATGAGCTATAGTATAAACTACTATTTAGAAGGATGTTAAATGAAAGTTGCAATTGAATGTAAATCCCCTTTGCTCCAAAAATCTTTAGAAATCTTTTTGGATAAATACTTAAGTATAGTAAATCGATGTGACATTGTAGTAAGAGAAGAGAAGTGTTTAGATGATAAAAAATCTTTCTACATAGGTAGAGATAAAGATGCTGACTTAGTGAAGCCATTTTCTAAAGCACAACTTATCTTAGCATTGGAGCAGAAGTATGAAACATTAAAGCTTGATGCAACTACTTCAAGAAAGAGTGAAAAAAGAAAGAATAGAGTTCCAAAAGAAGAGATGGATTTTTCTCTTCTTGAAAAGCGGATAGAGCGTTTAACGCAAGAGTATCAACAAAATATTTTAAGAACGGTAAAAGCATTTTATGAAAAATAACAACAAAAAATTTACAAAAAAAATTATTAGCGGAAAGTTTAAAGGGAAAACTCTAAATCTTCCTAGTAAAACAACAACAAGAAGTTCAAAAACAATTGTTTTAGAGTCTTTTTTTAATACTTTACAGTTTGATATAGTTGATGCAAACTTTGTTGAAGTCTTTTCAGGGAGTGGTTCTATAGGACTTGAAGCTTTAAGTCGTGGTGCAAACTCTATAATGTTTATGGAAAAAGATAGAGAAGCTCTTAAAGTTTTAAAATCAAATATAGCACAAACTGATCCAAGCAAGTGCGAGGTTTTTGCTGGGAATAGCTTTGAAAATATTAAAAGTGTTATCTCCAAGTTAAAAAAGAGGAATGAAACAGCTTACTTTTATGTTGATCCTCCATTTAGTATTCGTGAAGGTATGGAAGATATTTATGATAAAACTATGAATCTTATTGCATCACTGCCCGAAGAAGTTGTAGAGATGATAGTTATAGAACATATGACAGGCTTAGAAATTCCAGAAAGTTTTGGACTCTTTTCTATTAAAAAATCTAAAAAATTTGGAAATACTACACTTACATACCTCACTCATGAGTAATGTGGAATAAAACTTGCTAATTCTTGAATAATTCAAGGATACTTATGAAACATTTTTTACTTTTTCTAACAATTTTATCGTCCTTATATGCCACAAAAATCAATGATGTTTCAAATATCGTTGGTGTGAGAGAGAATCAGATTATTGGTTACTCTCTTGTCGTTGGTCTGCAAAAAACAGGTGATGGAACAACTTCAAAATTTACACTCCAATCTATCTCAAATATGCTCAAAGCAATGAATATTGATATGAATGCTATGGATATTAAATCAAAAAATGTTGCAGCAGTTGTTGTTACTGCAACAATGAAGCCCTTTGCAAGACAGGGTGATAAGTTTAATATAGTTGTCTCTTCTATTGGTGATGCAAAATCTTTAGAGGGTGGAACACTTTTAATGACACCTTTAAAAGGAGTTGATGGTAAGATTTATGCATTAGCTCAGGGTTCAGTAAGTATAGGTGGAAGAAACTCTCGTGGTGCGGGAGCTGCTTCACATCCAACTACGGGTATAGTTTTTGATGGTGGTTTTATTGAACGAGAGATAAATATTGACCTTTATCATCAAGAGTATGCGACACTCTCTCTTAAAGAAGCAAACTTTAAAAATGCAGTAGCTGTTCAAAAGGCTATAAATAGTTTTTATAGTACTCAAGTAGCGGTTGCAACAGACTCTCGAAGTGTTAAGTTACAGCGTCCTAAAAATCGTTCTATGATTGAGTTTTTAGCTGAGGTTCAAGAGATAGACATGGAGTATAAGCCTAAAAATAAAATTATAATTAATGAAAGAACTGGAACGATTGTGGCTGGAGTTAACATTGAGCTAAGACCAATTATATTGACACATGGTGATATAACAGTAAAAATAGTAGAGCAAAAAAATGTTGCGTCTCCTGAAGGGTCAGTTTCAGTTGATAAAAATTTAGTGATAGGTTTAAATGAAAATGAAATTTATACAAAAAAAGGAACAACTACTGTGGCTAACTTAGTTCGTTCTTTACAGAAAATGGGTGCAAGTCCAAAAGATATAATATCTATTTTAGAAGCAATGAAAAGTGCTGGAAGTATTTCAGCTGATTTGGAGATAATGTAATGAGTTATGGATTGAATGCTATAAATGCACAAGCAAACCTCGCAACACAAAATGCGAATATACCCAAGATAGATAGAAATGTTGAAGATAAAGCTCTTCGTGAACAGACAGATGCTTTTGAAGCAGTGATATTGAAGATGTTGATGGATAATGCAGCTAAAAATGATAAAGATATGTTTTCATCTCAAGAAGATCCAGGAGATAAGATTTATAAGTCAATGTACAGAGATGAACTCTCTAAAGCAAGTGCTGGAGGTTTCGGTTTTTCTCAGATGCTTTATGACTATCTAAGTGAGAAAAAGTAGAAAAAACACTTTAGAAAAGAGTACATTTGTCGATATAAAGATAGTAAAGGATTTATTATGATTTCACAAATGAATAGTTCCGCTGTAACTTCAGCGTATCAGACACAAACAAAAAACAATCAAGTTAGAGCTACTCAACAAAATGGAGTATCTTTAAAACAAGAAAGTAAAATAGAGCAGATCAAAGAGTCGATAGACTCAGGTGCATTTAAAGTAGATATTAATGCACTTTCAGAAAAAATTGCAGACTCTTTACTTTAGAAAATAACTAAAACAGGAGTTAGATATGTTATCTCATCACTTACAAAATGCCTTAAAAGATTTAAGAGATATAATAAAAATTACAGAATCTGACATTAAAGATATAAAAGAAGCAAAACATGATTCTCAGTTTGATAGACTCTCTTTAAAAGATGAAAAACTAAAAAGTTTTGAAGCGAAAAAGGCTATTATAGATTATGAGATTTCATCTTTAATGACTACTAACCCTGATGTAGAACTTCCAAATCTTTTAAATGATGAACAACATAATTTACTCGCTGAACTCAAAGAAGAGTTAAACAATTTAAGAATTATAAATAAAGAATATGCAAAATTAGTCCTTGTTGTTAGTAACCTCTATAATCAATTTTTAGAGAGACTTGTACCAACAGAGATGCAAGGTTATGATAAAGTGTTATCAAAAAAACCTTCAATTTTGGAAGTGAGAGTTTAAAATGCCTTCTATAATGAACTCCTTAAATATTGGATATACTGGTCTTACTTCTGCGCAAGTCGGAATTAATACAACAGGTCATAATATTGCTAACGCTGAAACAGAAGGTTACACAAGACAAAGAGTTGTTCAATCTGCCCAAACGCCACTATTTTCAGATAGTGGTAATATTGGGAATGGTGTTATGGTTAAAGATATAGCGAGAGTATTTGATAATTTTGTTTTTGATAGATACTCATCAGTTTCAGCAGATAAAGAGTATGCTGAATTTACAGAACAAACATTGACAGAATTATCAAGTTACTTTCCTGAAATAGATGGTGTAGGTATAAAAGCTGATCTTGCAAACTACTATGATATGTGGCAAACTTTTGCAGATAACCCTGATACTGATGCCATTAAGGTTGCTTTAGTAAAGCAGACAGAGACTCTCTCCCAACATATAAATCAAACAAGATTACAAGTTGCATCACTTCAGTCACAAGTAAATGACCAGTTAGCAACAGATATAAATCAAGTGAACTCTTTAGCAGAAGAGTTGGCAGGTGTAAATAGATCTATAGATACAGCTGAAGCAGGTGATATAAATATAGCGGCTGATTTAAGAGATAGACGCAATGTTTTAGAGAGAAATATATCGAAACTTATTGGCTCAAATGTAAATCAAGGTCAATTAGAGGCAAATATAGAAATAAATAGTAATGCAAACACAAGAACAGGAAGTTATACTCTTAGTGTAAATGGCTTTAATATAGTGGATGGTAACTCTTATCATCCACTAAAACTTACAAGTGATAGTAATGTAAGAGGTTTACACTCTATCTCATTTGAGAGACAAGATGGTGTTCTCATTCCTATGGAAGAAAATATAAGTGGTGGAAAAATTGGTGCTATTCTTGATCTTCGTGGAGGAACTTTAGATAGTAAAAGTGGTAATCCTGTTGATGGAACAATAGAAAAAGTTTTACAACAATTAGATGCATTTTCAAAAGGTCTTATTGAAGCTACAAATAACTTATATGCTGAGGCCACTACTACACAGATGCAGTCTAATCTTCTAACTATCTCCGACTCAACGGCTTTAGTAAGTTCAAATTTAAATATAAATAAAGGTACATTTGATGTTGTTGTTTATGATGTTGATGGCAATGAAGTAGCTAGAAGAGGTATAGAGATAGATGATGCTACTTCTATGAAAGGTGCAACCAATTCGATAGAGAGTAAATTGGCAGAAGTTGTTGATGATAACAATGATGGTAATGCAAATAATAATATTGATAATTTTATTACATTTAATTATCAGCTTGCTTCAGATGGTACTAAAAGATTAGAGTTAGGTTTAGAACCTTCAGCTGAAAGTAAGGGTTATACATTTTCACTTCAAGATAAATTAACGACAAGTGATTTTTCTTCAGGAACAAACTTTGCAGGAGCTACAGGAGTAGGTGGTTTTTTTGATGGAGATGATGCATCAAACATTCGCCTTCATGAGGCATTTAGAAATAATCCAACATTAGTAACAGCAGGTTCATCAGGAACGGCAGGTGATAATAGAGTTGCTTTAAGTGTAGTACAGCAACAGTTTGAAGATTATACATTTAAAGTAGGAAAAGAGAGTTACGATACAACTATTTATGGAATGTTTGATGTAACTGCCACATTTGTAGGAATCTCTACAAATAGTGCTATAACAAAAAATGAAACAATTTCAACACAGTTTAATGCTACTGAACTTGAATATTTTTCAGTCTCTAAAGTAAGCGTAGATGAGGAGTTGACAAATCTTATAAAGTATCAGACATCTTATGGTGCAGCAGCAAAGTTGATTACTACTATTGACCAGATGATGCAGACACTCTTAGGGATAAAACAGTAGTTTATTATGCCAGTATTTAGTATCTTTGTACTTCTTTTTGTATTTATTTTCTCTTTCTTTGGAAATTTTTTTTACACACTTGATGCTTATTCACTTCATGCAGAAGCTATACTAGTATCTCCGAGTAGTGAGTTTTTATTAGGAACAGATAGATTAGGTCGTGATATATTGGCTAGACTTATGGAAGGAGGAAAAGTTTCTCTTATCATAGGAGTAGGGAGTGCTTTTATTGCTTCTTTTATTGGCTTGATTTTTGGTTCTATGGCTGGATATTTTAGAGGAAACTTTGATAAAGCTTTTGTTGTAATTGTTGATTTGTTTTTAACATTTCCAACATTTTTTTTACTTTTAGCACTTGTTAGTTATGTAAATGCCTCTTCTTTAGTTCTCATTATTATTATTTCTATTACAGGATGGATGACAACAGCAAGACTTATTCGTTCTGAAAGTTTTAAAATAACAACTCAGCCTTACATTAAAATACTTAATATCGCGAATATAAGTAAAAAGAGAATCTTATTAAAATATTATGCTCCTATTTTAGCACCTATTTATTTTGTAAGTTTTACCTTCGGGGTAGGGGGAGCTATACTTGCAGAGTCAGGACTTAGTTTTTTAGGTTTAGGTATAGTTGCTCCTCAAATGAGTTGGGGAACGATACTAAGTAGTGGTAAAGATGTTGTTGAAATAGCATGGTGGGTTAGTTTTTTCCCTGGTCTTATGATATTTTTAGTGACTTTTTCACTTATAAATATTTCAAACTATTTACAACAACTTACAAATAAGAAACAGATACAAAACTAGAGAGTTAGCTATCGCTACCAAATATATCTCTAGTATAAACTTTCTCTTTTACATCCTCTAATAATTCATCAAATCGATTTGCTATAATTATATCACTTAAATTTTTAAATCTATTCATCTCTTTGAGAACTTTTGATCCGAAGAAACACTGATGATTCATTCTAAAAGGTAACAGAGTCTTTTAATATTAGCACCAATCATGCGGATAGCTTGAGGAAAATTTATATATTTTTCTCTTCCTAGTATATTCATCTCTTTGCTTCATAATCCAAGGTATTGATTTGTCATATTTAGTTGATAATTGTCTAAGCGTTTGGCGATGTAAAAAATACTCTTCAAAGATAATCTTTTGTAGTTGGGCTGGTCTTCTTTTTGAACTAAAAGATGTTTTACAATCTTTACAAAAGTATCTTTTTATTCCTCTTCTGGAACCCCTATTTTGAATGTTTTTTGATTGACAATTTATGCATATTTTAGAACTTTTTTACAGCCATTTGTAAATAAACCTTTGTTTACTCCCAATATACCATAGTTTCCGAGATGTTTTATGCACCCAGTTTTTTAATTAAGTCGCTTATCTCCTTATTTTCAATAGGAGATATTTTATTATTTAACATCGCTACTTTTTGAGAGTCAATATCTAATGCGATCACTTCATTTTTTTGTGCTAGTAATACCCCGTTAGATATTCC
>Ga0256826_1001948_pt1 | contig 12756 bp, 9 predicted proteins | sample CV79metaG_FD_185975 | JGI IMG/M metagenome (GOLD analysis project Ga0256826, IMG submission 185975) | Hydrothermal vent microbial communities from East Pacific Rise, Pacific Ocean - CV79 | ecosystem: Environmental > Aquatic > Marine > Hydrothermal vents | place: Pacific Ocean: East Pacific Rise...
TTCTCGTGTAATTATCTTAGAAAATGGTGAAGTCATAGAAGATGGTTCACCTATAGAGACTCTTCTTCAAACTCAGGGGAGTCAAAAGTTCTCTTTTAGAGGAGAGATTTTAGAGATTAAAAAAGTTGATGTGATTTTCATAGCCATAGTCGCCATTGGTCAGCAACTTGTAGAAGTAGTTCTGAGTAAAAATGAAGCAAATAGCTTCAAGGTAGGAGAAAAAGTAAGTGTTAGCACGAAAGCTTTTAACCCTACTCTCTCTTCTATTTAAGCTAGTAGGTTAATTTTCTCTTCGTAAGACTCATTTAACTCATCAAGCTCTGTTTGAAAAACTTCTAACTCTTCAAAAAGCTCTTCAACTTCAGACTCCTGAGATGAAACAGTTTTAGAGAGTTCCATTAGACTAGCACTATCACCCGCATTTGAAGCCTCTATAAGCTCTTGGTGATGCAGTGTTAAAGAGTCCTCAACTTCCATGATTTTGTTCTCTAGTTTTTCTACTTTTTTCTTTAGAGGCGATGTCAGTTTATTACGTTCTCTCACAAGCTCAGCACGAAGTTTTTTGTTCTCTTTTGAAGTTGATTTTGGAGCTACCTTCTCTTTAACCTCAGCTTCATCCTCTTCCCATCCTACTTTGGTCAAGAACTCATCATAGCCACCATCAAAGTACTCAGCCCCATCCTTAGCAAAGATGATAAGTCTATCACAAACACGACGGAGCATCTCTTCAGAGTGAGTTACTATCATCACTGCACCATCGAAGTTCTGGATTGCCTCTGTAAGTGCTTCTATACTCTCCATATCAAGGTGATTGGTTGGTTCATCAAGAAAGAGTAGATTTACTTCACGAGCTAAAATCTGCCCAAGCATAACACGAGATTTTTCCCCACCTGAGAGAAGTGAAACTTTTTTGTCAGCACTATCCCCACTAAACATCATAGCACCCGCTATACTTCTAATGACTTGGGTACTTAATTTTGTGTTTGCTGAGTGTATCTCATCTGTCACTGTTGATTTTTCATGTAGTCTAGCTATGTTTGTCTGTCCAAAATGTGCGAACTCTACTGAAGGGTGAGAGCTTACACTCCCCTCTAGCTGTTTTAACTCTCCAGCTAAAGCGTTTAAAAGTGTCGATTTACCCTTACCATTTTTACCAATGATTCCTATACACTCACCCCGTTGAATACTAAAGCTAATATTTTTAAAAAGAAGATTGTCCTCCTCATAACCAAACGCCAACTTATCAACTTCTAACATCACTTTTGCTGGTGTCTCTTTGAAGTTAAAATCAAACGCCAAAGTGTTATCAAACGCCAAGTCATTCATCAAGTCCATCTTCTCTAACTGTTTTACCTTAGACTGTGCAAGTGCAGCAGTAGAAGCACGAGCCTTATTTTTAGCGATGAACTCCTCTAACTCTTTTACCTTTTTATCTTGGGCTATTTTCTGTTTAGCATAGAGTTCATCATTTGAGGCTAACTGCTCATAAAATTTATGTGTATTTCCTTGGATTATCTCTATATTTTTTCGTACAAGCCCCATAGTATGTGTACAGACACTATCCATAAAGTCACGGTTGTGAGTAATGAGAATAAGCTCACCCTCAAAACTACAAAGAAAGTTCTTTAACCAACGAAGAGAGACAATATCAAGGTAGTTGGTAGGTTCATCAAGTAGAAGTAGATTTGGTTCAGTTACAAGAAGCTTAGCTAAGTTAATACGTATCTGATACCCACCAGAAAAAGAGAGTGGATCTTCATCTAAGTTCTCTTGTGTAAACCCAAGTCCAAAAAGAATCTTCTCTACACGATAGACATCATACTTCATCTCTTCGGTGAGTGCTAAAGCCGCCTCCTCTCTTAGAGTAGACTCACTAAAGACTAGATGCTGTTTAAGTGTCCCTATCTTATAATTTTTAGGGATTATTATCTCACCACTATCAGGTGTCTCTTCTTCTAAAATCATCTTAAAGAGTGTAGATTTTCCACTCCCATTTCTTCCGACTAAACCAACACGAGTTCCCCCATTTAGTTTAAAGCTTAGGTTATCAAACAGTTCTTGAGAGGCGAAGTTTTTTGAGATGTTTTGGACTTGTATCATAATACTCTTTTTTCTAATTTTATTAAATGACATTATAGCCTATCAGTTAAAACTAGAGATAAAAGTCAACTTTACTATTTATTATGTTAAAATATTTATAGTTAATAAATTTATATAATAGGAAGACAATTAGATGCAAAAAATAAAACTTTTAGCATTACTTATTTTCTCTTTTATTGTTATAAATGCAGGTGTTTACTACTTTTCTCAAGAGAATGAAAACGAGAGAATAGAGATTGCTCTTGCTGATAATCTAAGTGATTTAGAAACTCACTATGGTGTCCTCATCCACAACCAGAAACTTACTGCAGATGCTGTTGCTATTTCTACTATAAAGTATATGCCAAATGTTACTAAAATCATGAAAAAGGCCATATATGCTTCTAAGCAAGAGAAAGTCATTTTAAGAAAAAAATTACAAAAACTCTTAACAAACAAATATGATCTACTCAAAATGAAAGGTGTCTTACAGTACCACTTTGTCCTTCCTAATAATGAATCTTTTTTACGCATGCATAAGATAGATAAATTTGGTGATGATTTAACAAATATAAGAGCAGATTTTAAATATGTAAATGAGATGAAAGTTCCTATTCATGGGTTTACTCAGGGTAGAACAGCCCATGGATTTAGAAATACCTACCCTATCATAAATGATGAAGGCGAACATCTTGGTGCAATAGAAATCTCTTTTTCAAGTGACAGTTTTCAAGAGTACCTCACAAAAATCAGTAAAATACATACTCATTTTCTTGTAGATAAAAATATATTTGACTCTAATGCATGGAAAAGAGATGACCTTATAGTTAAATATACTCAAAGTGCAGAACATAAAGATTTTATGTTAGCGATCAGCAAGAACCACTCTTTCGATAAATGTGTTACTCAAACTAAAAAAAACTTTGCTAATAAACAAAATGAGATCAAAAAAGGTGTAAAGAGTGGTAAAAAGTTTTCAGTTTACACTATAGTCGATAAAGAACATGTTATAGTTGCTTCATATTTTCCTATAAAAAATCTTGCTGACACTAAGGCTCTTGCATGGATTGTCTCTTACGAAGAGAGTCCTTTTATATATAAATCTATTCAATCAGCATACCTTACAAGAGTTTCAGCCTTTATACTCTTTCTTATCATCGCTTTTTTACTCTATAAACTTAAAGAAAATGAGTATAAAATCCAAATACAAGCAGATACAGATATATTAACTGGTGTTTATAATAGAAGTAAATTTGACAAAATCTTATCTTATGAACTTAGTCGGAATATTCGCTATAAGAGTCAACTCTGCCTGGCTATTTTAGATATAGATTTTTTCAAAAAATTTAATGATGAGTTTGGACATCTTATAGGTGATGAAGTTCTCATCTGTTTAGCAAAAGAGATAAGTACTTCAATAAGAGAAACTGACACTTTTGCAAGATGGGGTGGAGAGGAGTTTATATTACTTTTTCCTGAAACTTCTCTATCTCAAGCTAATATTATATGCAATAAATTACGACAAAATATTCAGAATAATCCACACCATTCAGCAGGTACTATAACTGCCAGTTTTGGTCTTACAGCATATAAACCTCATGACACTATAGACACTCTATTTAAACGCTGTGATGAAGCTCTTTACTTAGCTAAAGACAATGGTCGAAATAATGTCTATACAAAACTTTAATAAGGGCGTTTAAAAAGATGTCCTCGTACTAATTTTCCATAGAAAAATTCAAAAGATATAGATAAAAAAATAAAAAAGATAAAAATATATATCGCTTTTGGATTAGAGTTATAAGTATGGTAAAGAAGTGTCGAAAGTGCACTTAAAGTAGTAATAGAAGATAAAAGTACAATGATAATATTTGCCTTTATCTCTTTTCTAAGCCTATATGCACTAAGGTTGACAATAAAAAATATTAGTAAAAAACTTGAACTTCCTATAATCGCTATCTCATCTATATCTATACTATTTGCTAAGACAAGACTAAATATTAATGTAGATATGACACCCATAAAAGGTACATTATTTTTAGAGTGTATAAGCACTTTTGGAAGTTCTCCTTTCATGGCAATAAAATAACCAAGTCTTGAGTTTCCATAAATAGTAGCATTTATAGCTGAAAAGGTAGCAAGAAGAGCCGCGATAGAGACCATGATAAAACCTGTCTCACCTAAAGCAGGTTTCGCAGCGATAGCAAGAGCATAATCTTTTGCTTTTAAAAGAGTCTCTTCAGGAACTGTTCCCACACTCACTAATGCAATTAAAATATAAAGAATCATTACAAAAACAACAGAACTATAAAAGGCTAATGGAAGATTTTTACTAGGATTACTCACTTCTTCTGCTGCATTCGCAATAAGTTCAAAGCCTTCATAAGCTACAAAAATAATCATTCCCGCAACAACAATAGAAGGAAAATCTCCCCAGTGCTGAGGAGAAAATCTATCTGTATCAATGTAGTTGACACTTGAAACAATTATTACCACAAGAAGTATAATTTTTATAATAACAATAAAAGTCTCAGACTTACTAACAAATGAGGCACTTATTAGATTTATAAAAGCTGGAAGGAGTATGGCAAAAGAGATTAGAAGGTGTTTTACAAGAGAATCTGCATCAGAAAAAAATGTACTACCATATGATGCAAAAGCCACTGCATAAAGAGAAATTGTAACTATATAACTCAGCCACAACATAAGGTTTATAGAACCAGAAAGAAGATTATGACCAAAAGCATTATCTATAAAGCTTACTGTTCCACCCTCATTTTGAAATGCCACTGAAAGTTTTGCATAAGAGTATGATGTAAGCAGTGCGATTATACCTGAAAAGAAAAAAGCCACTGCAGTTGCACCATGAGAAAGTGACACAGCCTCACCTAAAACAGCAAAAATACCACCACCAACCATCCCTCCAACACCTATAGAGATTGCCCCTAAGAGATTGATTGTTCTCTTTTTACTCATAGTTTTTACCTTAGACTTCTATTGCAATTTTCGAATTATGCTGTAAACCACTCTGAAGTTTTTCATATAGAATCTCTTGATTATCACCTTGTGTGAACTGGACAATAGCTATTTTTTTATTTATAACTATTTTTTGTAGCTTTTTCGAATATGGAAGTATATCTTCAATCGTTGTACGGGGGAGTAGAATTGCATAATGTGTATGAGTAGTTTTTCCAAATATATCACTTTTTCTAAGAATCTTTTTAATCCTCTTAGCTCCTTCACTATCTATCTCAAAGCCTATAAGTAAAAACTGATTATTGTGTCTTATTGCCCTACCGATCTCGTTTTCTACAAACTCTTCAAACATTATTTCATTGTATGCATTGGTACCGCTCTCTCTTTTTAAAAGATCTTTAATATCTTTAGTTATCAGGTTGTGTTCTGATGCTTGATCGAGTTTTAGATTGTCTCTTTGTAGATAAAGATAAACCATCAAAACAAGTGTATAGATAAATATAGATAAAATAACAACACCTAGTGTAATAGTCACAAACATCTCTTTATATACAAAATCATCAGATAAAGAGACAATCATAATAAGAGCAAGACCCCCTTTCATACCAGCTAAAGTAAGAATGTTCAACCAACGAAGAGGATAGCCTTTGTAACTTGTAAAGAGTGCTAAAACAATATAGCGAATAACAGTAGTAAGAAGAAAAACATACAAAATTTCGTATTTGTACTTCAAAAAAAGATCAAAATCTACAACAGTAGCAATAGAAACAAAAATAATTGCATTCGCAAAAAAACCTATATATTGAGACTCTTTCACATAAGCCCTCATAGAGCTGTTAGAATTTTGATCTTGTGTGTTAAGGTGTAATAAAAGTCTAGCAACATCTCTTTTTTTGTAATGTCCTTCTTTATTGAAAAGATATTTAAAAAATATCACAGCAATGACAACTGCTAAAATACCAGATAATTCTAAGTTATCAGCAATTAAAAAAGAGAGACTTGCGATAAGATAAACAGAAATAAATTTACTAAAATTTTCATGAAAATTTTTAAAACTCAAATACCCAAGCATACCAAACACAAGACCAATTATTACAGACAAAACAACTGTTTTAAGGGTAATAGTTGCTAAAGATGATACTGTGACACTATCACCCTGAGAGAGAGGAACTGCTATAAAAAAGAAAATAATCATAGCTGTAATATCGTTAAATAGAGACTCACCTTCAGCATAAAGTTTTAATTTATGTGGAATTTTAAATTTTGAAAAAATAGCCCCAACTGAGACAACATCTGTAGCCATAAGTGGCGTAAAGAGTAAAAGCAAATAATAAGGGTCTATCTTATAAAAGAAATCAATATAGTGTGTAAACAAGACTGCACTCACTATGGAAATAAGTACTGCAATAACTGCTAAAAAAAAGATACCTCTACTGTTCTCCTTTAACTCATCAGTTGATAAACCTAAAACATCTGGTATTAAAATAATAGGTAAAATAAGATACATTATTTCATGAAAATTATTTTTTAAAACAGATAAATCAAAAAAATAGTTTGTACTATATGCAAAAATAATAATAAGTAGAATAAATGGAATATGTGTTCTATTCTCAATAAACTTAGAAAACAGTACAAGTATAAGCAAAATAGAAAATATCTCTAACACATCTAATCCTCTTTATATATTACACATAGATTATAACACCAATCACATATCTCCACACTAAATCTACACTAGCTTGTGTTATAATAGTATTACAAGAAAAGATAAAGAGAGGGTAAGATTATGCAAGTATCTAGCACAACAAATCAATATCAAGCATTACAAACAGAACAAAAACCTGTAACTCTTCCTATAGCGCCAAAAGAGCCAACATACTCTAATAAAGAGATTTACGAAGCTTCACAAGGAAACCTTATTCGTGGTAATAATGGTTTAGAACTAACCCCTCAGGGTGAACTTAATGTCAACAATGCAAAAAATGCAAAATCTACAGAGACTGAACAAGCTGCACAAGCACAAAAAGATGCAGAACGTGGTGTGGCAGTTGACTACCTCAATGCAAGTTCTAAACAGTCTCAGGTAGAGATTTATCTAGCTGTTGCTACAGATGGAAAATATGAGTCAAATACTAAAGCAACTGCTGATGTTATAGAGACTCTTCGTGATGTTCAAAAACAGAACGATGCAGTTCAAGCATATGCGACTTACCAAGAAAATCAAGCTCAGGGAAAACCTGCACTTTACTAAGAACTAAACTTTTACTATCTTTATCTCATCTGCTAGTAAGTAGCAGATGAATCCCTGTACACTTTTACCACTTATCTCTCTAATAGCTTTTACATAATAACGAACTTGTTTGAGATGATGCTCGCTGAAACTAATGGAACTCTTATAGTCTATGACATTAAAAGAGCCATCTTCTCTCTCCACAAGCAGGTCAACATAACGAAGGTTATTTTTATAGCGAAGTGCTTTTTCTCTAAAACACTCTCCATGAGTCAAAGTTTTCACCTCTTTGCTTTGAGTGAAGAGTTCTACTCTTTTGACTATATCTTCTATCTCCTCTTCGCTTAGAGTAAAACCAAACTTGTTTATCATCATATTTTTGGCGTTCAAAATGTACTCTTCTTCAAACTCACCCATCATCTCTAGCATGAAGTGAAGTGCTATACCGAAGTTTATAGCTCTTAAATCCTCTTGGTTTTCTCTCTCTAACGCCAGTATATCACTCTGTGTTCCATAGTAGAGCTCTTTATGTTTAAGCTCTTTAAAGGCTTGTTTAGCACTCTCTTCTACAAAAGCACACTTTAATTCTCCTCGACTTCCACTCTTTAAATCTACTAAATCAAAAGTGGATTTTTCAGACTTTTTAATTATAATGAGATTTTCTCTTGCACGAGTAAACGCCACATAGAGTGCATTTAGTGCATCCTCTTTTACAAGATTTTCCTCTTTTGCTAAGGCTCTCTCATAAGAAACATCTAAAACATCCCTATTTTTCGTTCTAAGGTAGACATCTAAAAGTCTTATGCCATCATACTCATAGATGATACTTCCTCTTGAAGCTGGCGGTTTTTTGAGTCTATCCATCACTATGACATGCTCATACTCTAATCCCTTGGACTTATGTACAGTAAGGACTCTGACTCCACTCAGATCTGAAGCTGCTGCCGTTGTGTCGAGTCTCTCATACTCAAAGAGCAGTGCTTCTATGTCGGAGTAGTTGCTGATGGCGTTTAAAAAACGAATAAGATGAAAATCATCACTAAAGAGTCTAAATCTATCTATGGCTTTTTTGACAATATCCGTAAGTTTTATGGCATTTAGATTTACAAACTCTATCTTAGTTGGTGACTCTCCTATGAGTGCAAAAAAGTTAAGTCTGTATATATCTTCTTTAAAGTAGAGGTATTTTAAGTACTCTAAAAGAGCCTTGACACTTCTCTGGTTTATGAGTTTTGTAGTTGTCTCTGTTACTACCTCTATGCCCTCTTCAACAAGAACATTTTTTATCTCTTCTCCATCTCCATTTGTTGCACACAGTACTGCTATATCATCTAACTTAGCACCTTGCTCTATAAACCTTTTTATCTGAACTAGTGTCTCCTCAAGAAGTTCATCACTCTCTACTACCTCAACATAACCACCCTTAGCTTCTTCTCTAACTAACTGTGGAGTGTAGTTCTTTATCTTCTCTTCAAATGCAGAGTTTACAAACTCTATAACCTCTTTTTGAGATCTATAGTTTGTGACTAACTTCTCCACTTCAGTTGAGTTCTGATCTACTACCTCACCAAAAAGAGCCGAAACACCACCACGAAATCTATAAATAGACTGCTTCACATCTCCAACAAAGAAAAAACTACCATCTTCAAAGATTCCATTTCCAGATGTTATCTCCTCTATAAGAGGACGAAGTATCTCATACTGAACTATACTTGTATCTTGAAACTCATCAAGAAGCATATGCTCTATCTTTGCATCGAGTCTAAAGTATAAAAACTCACTATCATCTATGCGGTGAAGTATCTCATAAACAAGTGAGGTTACATCCGAAAAGCTAAGCTCACTGTCATCCATATAGAGTGCTTTTTTTGATTTTACATAGATGTCTACAAGCTCACTTAGTGCATAAAAGAAGTTCTGTTCTTTAACTCTATAGTATGCTTTGAGTGCTGTTTGAATCATATGAAGATGTCTATTCATATCAAGTGAGAAACACTTTTTAAAGACCCAGTACTCCAAACTCTCTTTAACAACCCAACTTTTAGCCTTTAGCTCATCAAAGCTCTCTGCCTTCACAGCTTTGATGAGACTAGCAGATGCACCATCACAGCTATTTACAAGAGTTTGAAGTCCTCTTAGAGCTTCCATAGCACTTGACTCAAACTCTTCACTGTTCGTTTTTTCAAACTTAATATGAGCTAATTCCTCTTTTTTTATATAAAAATCATCCAGCAATGCAAATATATCGCTCACTCGTTTTTTAGACTCTAAAGAGAGGTTTATAAGCAGGTCTCTTTTACCAGCAACACTTACCTCTTTTAAAAATCTTGTTAAAAGTTTCTGCTCATGTTGAGAAGAGAAAGTAGAAAAATCAGGCATAAGTGAAGCATAGAGAGAGAATTTTCTCAAAATCTGTGTAAAGAAACTATCTATGGTCATTATTTTCGTGTTGGCGTTTAAAAATTCTGCCAATATTTTTGTACGATTTTGAAGAAGGTACTCTACTGAGAACTCTGTTACCTTTGCTATCTCTTGAAGCTCTCCACGATTTTGCAACTCTTCGAGTGTCTCCACTATCCGCTCACTCATCTCACGAGCTGCTTTGTTTGTAAAGGTAAGGGCTAGAATTTTAGAGGGTTCTGCTCCTTGGAACAGAAGTGAGAGATAACGAACAACGAGCATAAAAGTTTTTCCACTTCCAGCACTCGCTTCATAGGCAAGATTTTTTTTAAACATAAAATTCCTAGATTATTTAAGTAGGCTATTTTAACATTTTTTTATTGACTTGGTGCTATTGGTAGATAATATGCTACTGCTATAAGTGATATAATTATGCCCAACCAAAGTGTAGGAATTATTCTATATTTCCAACTTATATTTTTAAGTCCCATAAAGTAATCAATCACTAACTGCCCTTTTATAAATGTACTGAGAAGTAAAACAGCCACAAAAAAAGTACTAATTATTTTCAAGTACCCCAATAAGAATGCAAACAGTGTGAGTGCTGCTAAGATTATCCATACTAACTCTAAATATTTTTTCATCTCTGCATCCTATCTTATTATATAGACAAGTGGAAAAAGAACTATCCACAACAAGTCAACCATATGCCAGTATGAAGCACCCGTCTCTATACCTCGATAATCACCAAAGAGATACCCAGCAATTTTTGTTTTCTTATATATAACAAACAAGATAAATGTCCCCAACATCACATGCATAAAGTGAAACGCTGTTAGCATAATATAGAACATAAAAAACTTGTTCGTACTCAGCCCAATCCCTTCACCAAATATATGATAAAACTCAGCAGATTTTATAAACCCAAATGCCACTCCACACCCTATGGCTAAAAGAAGCCATTTACTAGCTTTGGCATTTGCCTCTGCAACACTCTCTTCACTCATAGAAGTTATTGCCTTGACTGCTTTTATAACAAAATAACTACTCGTTACTAAGATAAGAGTATTTATAAACCCTGAAGTTTGGTTGAGCATAAGTTGTGACTCATTAAAAAGGGCTACATCAGCCCGACGAGAAAAAGCATAGCCTAAAAAAAGTAGTCCAAAGGTAATAAGCTCAACATAAATAATAATCCATATAGCGAAGTCTCCCGGAGGATACTTCTCTTTTAGAGTCATACTTTGAGACACTACTCAGCCTTTGTAAAGTGAAGTGATACAAGTTTTTCTAAAACCTCAGTTACATCTGCCTCATCACTCAGAGACTCAACTATAGAGTGCAAACAAGCCTGATAAGGATCAAAACCTCTCTGCATAAGTTTTGCTGCATAGATAAGAAGTCTTGTTGATACTGCCTCTTGAATGTCGGTGTCATCAAGTTGGCGAATCTCCCCTGCAATATCTACAAGTTTTTGTGCTACTTCTGCACTCACACCAGACTCTTGGATAAGTACCTCTTTTTCTATATCAGCCTTAGGATAATCAAAACTAAGAGAGATAAAACGCTGTTTCGTACTTGGCTTCATTCCTTTTAACACATTTTGATACCCAGGATTATAAGAGACTACAAGCATAAAGTCAGGATGAGCTTCTATCACTTCACCAGTTCTGTCTATTGGCAAAACTCTTCTATAGTCAGCTAAGGAGTGAAGCACTACTGTAGTATCTTTTCTCGCCTCTATTATCTCATCAATGTAGCAGATACCACCATTACGAACAGCTTTTGTAAGTGGTCCATCTTGCCAGTAAGTCCCCTTCTCATTTATGAGGTGTCTCCCTACTAAATCAGCTGCACTCAAATCATCATGGCATACTACAGTATAGACATCACGACCAAGCTCTTCGCCCATAGACTCTATAAAACGGGTCTTTCCACATCCAGTAGGACCTTTTATAAGTATGGGTAAGTTCATCTCAGCAGCAGCTTTAAAAAGTTCTACTTCATTTGACTGAGGTAAATAGTAAGTTTTTGATTTATTTGACATAATAGTTTCCTTTATTTTGTTAAATTTATATAAACATCTGTAAGTATTTTTGGAAGTTTTTGACCATCACGAACTACGGCATAACCATCTCTTCCAAAAAGATAAGAGAGGTACTCTTTGGCATCCAAATCCACCGTAATACAAAAAGGAGTTATTCCTTTTTTCTTTATCTCTTCTATAGCTTTTTTCGTATCTTCAATCCCGTAACGACCATCATATCTATCTTCATCATTTGGTTTTCCATCACTGACTATTAGTAGAAGTTTGTTAGCACTCTGTTGTTTGTCTAGTATCTTCGTAGCTTCACGGATAGCCGCACCCATACGAGTATAGTACTCAGGTTTTATAGTGTCAATTCGCCCACGAATAAGGTCATTGTACTTGTCTTTAAAATTTTTAATAATATGAAAATAGACTTTTTTGTTTTGTAATGAGGAGAAAGTATAGATAGCAAACCTGTCTTCAAGTTTCTCCAAAGCCTCACTAAAAACCATCAAAGAGTCTTTGATAACATCGATGATACGAACCTCTTGAGTAATTCCACCCTCAGTTGAGAGTGAAATATCGGCAAGTAAAAGAGTTGCCATATCTCGTGTTTTTCTCTCGTAAGTAGTGTAAAACTTCTGATGGTGCATAGATTTATCTTGATGGGAGGTGTACTCTATCCAGCTATCTATATCTATCTCATCCCCATAAGGAAGCTTGTCATTTTTAATACGATCAAGTTTGAGAAGGTCTAATTCTCTATGAATTTTTCGCACTGTCTTTGTAAGTCGTGCAGGGAGTGCCATTGGTACTACATTCATCGTTACATGAGGTAAAATGCGAGCATAGTTTTTAAGATAATCACCCTTTTTATAATCCCACTCATCAACATAATGTCCTTTACCAAGAGGATAGATAATAGTCTCATCCACTTGCAACTCTAAGTCCATCTTAATTCTAGCAGAGAGGTTTGCCTGTTTGTTTCCTATAGTTATCTCATCTAAATCCTCAGCATGATAGAGGGCATCCTCATCAAAAC
>Ga0256826_1001949_pt1 | contig 12756 bp, 11 predicted proteins | sample CV79metaG_FD_185975 | JGI IMG/M metagenome (GOLD analysis project Ga0256826, IMG submission 185975) | Hydrothermal vent microbial communities from East Pacific Rise, Pacific Ocean - CV79 | ecosystem: Environmental > Aquatic > Marine > Hydrothermal vents | place: Pacific Ocean: East Pacific Rise...
TTAATCATCCGACCTCCCTTTAGTACGCGACCATCGCGATATAGTAACAACGCATACAGCGATCTGCTTCACTGAGTGCTTGTTCTTGTGTAAATCCTAGGTTAACTTCCATGTTGTTGAACTTACGCACATCAACATCAAGAACTTCTGACTCTTCACGAGGAAGTCCAGGAAGCCAACCAACAATCTTCTCTTTTTTGTCATAGACTTTCATACGACGTAAGTGATCTTCCATCGTCTCATCGTCTGTCAAGATGATCTTACCACCATTTTGAACATAACGACTCATGACAGAAGATGCACGTTTTGCTTGACCTACTGCATTAACAATCGTCATTGGACCATACTCACAGTCACCCGCAGCAAAAACACCAGGACGTGAAGTCATATAGTCTTTACCGTTAGTAAGAAGTGTTCCCCAAGAGGTCATCTCAAGTTCCCACTCTTCTGGTAACAGTGCAAAGTCTGCACTTTGAGATACCGCAGGTATAAGGTAATCAGCATCGATAGTATAGTCAGCACCATCAATCTTAACGAGTTGCGCACGTCCACCATTAGGGTCCGGAACCAGCTCAAACTTGTTAATCTTAAGTGTTTTAAGCACATCGTTTTCATCAACCATCTCTTCAACAGCTGAGTGGAATAGAAACTCTACTCCCTCTTCTACTGCTTCATGGTACTCTTCATAGGTCGTGTTACGAATGATCGTCTTCTCATCACGACGATACACCATATACACTTTCTTAGCACCCGCACGAATTGAACAACGTACAACATCCATAGAAGTAAATCCACCACCAACACAGACAACTGTTTTACCCGTAAGGTCAACATAGTCTGTGGTTAGAAGGTTCTCTTTTTGAACCTCTTCTGGTATCTTGATGTCATACTTCTCATAAAGGTTCACACGGTCAAGGAAGTCAATTGCTCCCCAGTAACCTTGGATCTCAGGACGCTCATTACCACAACGTACTTTCTTTGAAAGACGTGTACCTGCAGCAACCATCGTTGCGTCATAGTCTGTTTCAAACTGACGCATCATCTCAGCAGTAACCGGAGTGTTTACTATAAAGTTAACACCTAAGTCACGTACCGCTTCGATATCTTGGTTGTACTTGTCAATTGGCATACGGTATTCAGGAACACCAACAGCCACTTCTCCACCAAGAACAGGCAGTGCTTCATAAACATCACAATGGATACCTTCTAAAGCCAAGTAGTATGCAGCTGTTAGACCAGCAGGTCCAGAACCGACAATCGCTACGTTCTTACCCGTGTCAGCTTTTTTCTCAGCTGGATGAAAAAAGCCAAAGCCATGATCTGTCTCATAGTCTGCACCCAAACGCTTTAGTGCCATAATCGAGATAGGCTCATCAAGGTTTGTACGACGACACTCATCTTCACATGGATGGGGACAAACACGTCCACATGTATGTGCCAATGGCATTGTCTGACGTGTAGCAGTCAGTGAGTCATCAAAACGAAGGTCACGAACACCCTCAATATAACCTGGAATATCTACGTGAGCAGGACAGGCATCCGTACAGGGTGCTGTCACTTTAGCGATGTAGCTAACAGACTCATCATAGTGCTTTGAAGGTTTTTGCTCATCAATACAACGTACAAAATCAGCTTCAAAGTGTTCCATAAGGTCAAGTAGTGGTGTTGGTACGGTCTTACCAATCTCACATTTTGAAGTACTTTGCATGGTACGAGAAACCTCTTTGAGGTGATCCATATCTTGCATAGTGCCTTCGCCACGTGCGATCTTATCCATTAGGTCATACAGTATACGCCCGCCCCAGCGACCCGGTGCACAACGACCACAAGCTTCAGAATAGACCTGATACTGTGCTGCGTACTCCGTTGCTAAGCGAACGACATCTACCTCTGAGTCAAAAAGCGCAACACCATCCCAGCCGATAAAGGCTTTTGATGAGCTATGCTCGTTGTACTGCTCTGGCAGATTGTATGCTGATTCTTCCCATGCGTCGTCAGCCTTATCAACATTGTTGATAGACTCTCCACGCCAGGTCGAAAAAAAGACTTTACTCATAGGCATATACCCTTATTTTTTGACGACAATCGTCCAGTCAGCTTCATTGAATTTCAATGAGTTAGCCAACTCAAGCCCACACTCTTTTACAAGGTCAGCACTACGTTGAATCGCGGTAAAATCACCAATTTCAAAAAGAAATATAGCAACCTCTCCAGCAGGATGTTTGTCAACCAAAATCTCTTTCATTCTTGGCTCAAACTCATCTTTAAGATGGCGTAAATCATAACGTTTCATCTGCTCTCCTTAACGATCAACTTCACCGAATACGATGTTAGTCGTACCGATGATTGAAACAACATCCGGAATATAGTGACCCGGAAGTAGGTCTGTCAAAATACCTGTGTGCCAGAACGATGGTGCACGGAGTTTTAGACGGTATGGGTAAGGTCCACCCTGTGAGTTAATGTAGAAACCAAGCTCACCTTTTGGTGACTCTGTTGCAATATAAACTTCACCAACTGGTGGGCGCATACCTTGTGTAACAAGTACAAAGTGTTGCATTAATGAGTAGTTTTGAGTCATTAATTCAAGCTTTGGTGCTGAGATGTACTGAGGCGCATGTGCCATCAATTCAGTCTCATTGTTTTTTACAGTTTCTGCGTACATGTCGATTGTCTGATAAAGAATCTTTGCAGACTCACGCATCTCTTGCATGTAGATCTTGTAACGTGCGTAGTTATCACACTTGTCAGAGTAAGGCACTTCAAATTCTACTTCGTCATAAAGCTCATATGGCTCTTCTTTACGAATGTCCCAAGCAACATTAGAAGCACGTAGCATTGGACCTGTACAGCCCCATGAAAGTGCCATCTCTTCTGGGATGATACCTACGTTTTCCATTCTCATTAACCAGATACGGTTTTTGTCAAGAAGGTCTTCATAATCTTTAATATTCTGTGGTAACTTGTCCAAGAAATCTTTAAGATCTGGAATGAAGTTATCTGGAATATCTAGAGGCACACCACCGATACGAATCGCTGCGTGTGTCAAACGTGCACCACAGTAATCTTCGATGATATCCATAAGGTACTCACGCTCACGGAAAGCGTAAAGGAAAACTGTCATCGCACCAATATCTAGCGCAGTTGTTGCTAACCAGAAAAGGTGAGAGATAAGACGGTTGATCTCTAAAAGCATCATACGAATAACTTTCGCACGACGAGGAACATGAACATCGATAAGTTTCTCAACAGCTAGGGCAAAACCATAGTTGTTAGAGCTTGACGCGATGTAGTCCATACGGTCTGTTGTTGGCATGAACTCGTTGTAGATCATGTTTTCACCCATCTTCTCCATACCACGGTGAAGATATCCAACATCTGGATGAGCTTTAACGATCTGCTCTTGTTGTAGGTGCAAAATAAGACGTAACTGACCGTGCGCCGAAGGGTGCTGCGGTCCAAAGTTAACGATCATCTCATTATCTTCTCTGTCGAAGGTAATATTCTCAAAAAACGGACGTAATCTATTTGGTTGTTGCATCTTCGCCCCTATCTCTTTCTATCTGAGATGATCTCTGTTTTGTCATCTTCAAATTTATCAATCATAAACACACCACCCTCTTCTTGGTAAGCAAGTGGTGTCTCTTCTGCATCTTTAGCCTTAGCCTCAGCGCCCATAGGTACCTCAAAGCCAAGACGAGAGAAACGCTCTGTGTCATAACGATCAACACGTGCACTGTCACGGATTTCAGGTCCAATAACATCACGCGCTTCTTTACCATAGATACGATCAACTTCGTACCATGCAGCAAACTCATCACCTTGTAAAGGATAAGTCTTAAGAAGTGGATGACCTTCCCAGTCGTCTGGCATCAAGATACGTTTCATATAAGGGTGGTTGTTAACAATCACACCAAACATATCAAACATCTCACGCTCAGACCAGTCAGCAGATCTAAAAAGTGGGTTAACACTCTCTATCGCTTGCTTTTGATCAATAAAACATTTCACACGGATACGCTTACGTTTACCCATTGAAAGCATCTGATAAAAGATCTCAAACTGACCTTGCTTCGCAATCCAGTCTATCGCTGACATCTCAGAAAGTTGTGTATAACCCAACTCTTCTTTCATCAGTTTAAGCACGCTTACATTGTCTTCAGGCTTGATGTAAACAACCATCTGCTCTACTTGGATGTAAGCATCACTTACTTCAAACTTCGCTTTAATCGCTTCTAAGTCTGCTGCAAAAACTGCATCGTCTTCGACCTTTGACTTTGGCACCATAGGTGCTACCCAATAACGGTCTGTATAGTACGACTTTTTCTGTACGTCGTCTTTTGGCTTGTAGGCTCTCATTACATTAACCTTTTAGGGCGTTGTGCTTTACCAGCTTTTTCCGCACGGATCTTCTTTTGAAGCATCATCACTGCGTACTGAAGTGTCTCTGGACGAGGGGCACAACCTGGAAGATAAAGATCTACAGGAATAACACGGTCAACACCTTGAACGGTTGCGTATGTGTTAAACATACCACCTGTGTTAGCACATGAACCCATTGAGATAACCCAACGAGGCTCTGCCATCTGATCGTAAAGACGCTTAATGAATTCCGCGTGCTTTTTCGTCAATGTACCTGCAACGATCATAAGCTCTGATTGACGTGGAGATGAACGGAAGATCGTACCGTAACGGTCAAAGTCATAACGAGATGCACCTGAAGCCATCATCTCAATACCACAACAAGCAAGACCATATGTCAATGCCCATAGTGAGTTTGAACGACCCCAGTTAACCACTTTATCAATGGTTGTCAAAGCAACAGGAAGTCCGTTGTCTTGTGTATAATTTACTTGATGTTGTGCCATTCAAGGGCTCCTTTTTTCCATGCGTAGATAAAACCGATAGTCAGTAGTAAGATGAACATAAGCATCTCAGCAAAACCGAACCAACCGAGTAGTTTGAAGTCGATTGCCCATGGGAACATAAAGACAATTTCAACATCAAAAAGCAAGAACAGTAGTGCGAACAGGTAGAACTGTGTCGAAATACGGTTTGGTTGCTTTGTCACTTCTGGTCCACATTCGTAGATAGATAGTTTCAACTTTTCTGTGTCTTTACGTGCTAGTGCACGGCTTGCCCAACGCGCAGCAACAGTGGTCGCATAAAATGCACCAAATGTAACTACGAAGAGTATGAACACCCCTAGATAGGGACTTGTAGTACTTACATGTTCCATACAGATAACCTTTTTTGTTGTTTATAAACATCTTAAAACACCTATTTCAGGGGCTTTAAGACGTTATGTTTTCTATAGAAAAAACAGTTAAGTGTAATATAGCCTAAAGAGCTTTAAAATGATGATTGATTGAATTTCAACGTGCACCATAGTGCTACTATCTGTTACAAGGGAAATTACTATAACCTAGGAAGTGTTTAGGATGGTAACAGTTAAATAGTGAATAAGATGGCGCAGTCCATCTAAGGCGACTCTTAACTATTTGAGTGAAGATAGGACCTTCCTCGACAGCGTAGCGCATCGTAAAAAGTAATTGTAGAGGAAAAAGTCTCAGATTTAGAAAGTTACAACCCTCCAATAGAGGGACATTGCTTTCATTTTAGCGTAGCGTTAAGAAAGGAAAGCTGTGTCCCCTCCACCAAAACAAACAGCCTAAAGTTTTAAGTACGAAACCCCATAGACTTGCCTTCGCCATCAAAGTTCCCACTTTTCTCTTTCTCAATCTCCTGCTCAAATACAGCCATAGTAAACAACGGTTCTTCCATCGTAGCAACCGCATAAGCGCAGTTTTTAACAATAAGGTTGATCTGACCACCACTAAGGTCGTACTTCGTCAAGCCTTCCACATCAAAGCCATCTTCATACGGAGCATGTTCCGGCAACATCATCTGCCACAGTTTTTTACGTTGCGCTTTAGTAGGACGCTTAAACTCAATCTTGTAATTAAAACGTCGAGAGAAAGCAGGATCGATGTTTTCAAGTAGATTTGTTGTGGCGATCAAAATACCCTCAAACTGCTCTATCTGCTCTAAAAAGATGTTCTGCATCTGGTTATGCATCTGCTCTGCTCCACCACCAGGACCACTTGAACGTGAACTTAGAAATTGGTCTGCTTCGTTGAGTAAGAGAATAGGTTCTGTTTTCGTTTTAGTACTCAAATCTTTAAAGGTATCAAAGATCTTACGCACGTTTTTCTCACTCTCACCAACATACATAGAGAGAATTTTAGAGCAGTCAAAAGCAAGGACTTGACGCTTCAAAGATTTGGCAAGTGAATAAGAGGTCATCGTCTTACCTGTTCCCGGAGGGCCGTAAAATATGATGCGTGCATCGAGTGCACCCTTCTTTTTTTTGATCCCCCACTCTACAAGACGTGCCACTACCTCTTTGTCCATTTGACGCATGAGATTTCCTAAGGTTTCATGTGTTTTAGGATTTAAAACAACATCATCAAGGTCATGGTCAGGGTCTATGAGTTCAAAAAGGTCTTGGTCTTTAATGGCCATATCCATCTTAAGTTTATGTACTTTTTTCTTCTTTTGTGGGTGCATGATGGACTGCACGACATCATCTACAAGGTAAAAAGCACGAGAAATCCCGCCAAATGGGTTGAGCATCTCTTCATAATCAATAATCTCACCTGTAAGCAGTGTCGAACCGTCTTCAAGAAGTGAACGATTTTTAATCCGGTCATACTCATCTAAAGAGATAAGATCAATCAATGCATTCATCTCACGTAGTGAAGCGTCACCAGCGTTGTATTCTTCTTTTAATAGGGCAAGGAAAATAACCTGTTCTTTAGCATCTATCTTTTTCTGTCTAAAAAACTTCTCTAAAACAACATCTTTTGTTGTTACTGCAACACGCTCTTCTATCCGTTTTTCGAGTAACTCTAATTTAGAACGTATACGGTTAATACCTAGAGAGTGTTCATGTACATTTTGACGGATAGTACTCATCTTTTGATAAAGCTCGATACGAAAAAACTGATCTTGCAAGTATTCCAAATGATCTTCATAAGGTTTAATGTCGGGTAGTTCTAACTCAAAAGAGCCCTCTTCAAGCAGACGTAAAAGAGAAGCAGTTAGTGCGACTGCCGTGTTGAGGAGTTCAAGTTCCGTGACATCGTTGATCTTGTGGGGTGTAAAACTGTGCTGTATCACCCATCCAAGCTCAAGTAGTGTCTTGATAAGCCCTAGATGTTGAATGTAAGTGTAGTTTTTCTCACCAAAAAGCGTCTGTAAGATGTCTACTACTAACATATCTTCATTACCGGCAATAAACCGTTGTGCTAGAAGTTGTAAGACCTTTGCCTCATTCTCTTCACATTTTAACTGGCTATAAACCTCAGCTTTTGTCACATCTTTTGCTTCTAAAAAGTTTATTAAGTATTTCAATATTACCTCTTGTAATTTTATAGCTATATTTTAGTGGAAGTTTGGTTAGCTTTTGGAATGGTATTTAGATTTATAGCAGTGTTTCTTTTCTTTTCCACGAATTACGCGAATTTCACAAATTAAGAGTCTATTATCGTCATTCCTTCGAAGGTAGGAATTAACGAGTTTATTGCTCTAAAATAGTACTTGTATTGACTTTCTCATTGTTGGGTTCCTGCCTTCGAAGGAATGACGGGAGCCATAACTTGAAGCACCTACACTAACCTACGATCCTTCTAAATGCATCTCTTTGATCTTACGCTTCAGAACCTTACCCGTGGCTGTTTTAGGAAGCTCATCAACAATTACAACACTCTTTGGCACTTTAAAATTAGCCAAAACTGCTTTAAGATCTTTTTTGATCTGGTTCGGAGTAATTTTTTCTCTATCTGCTCCATCTTCAAGCTCTACATATGCCACAGGCACTTCGCCACTATTAGGATCAGAGACCCCTATAACTGCACCTTGTTTGATGTACGTAAACTTCATCAATTCCTCTTCGATCTGACGAGGGTAGATGTTGATTCCCTTAGAGATAATAAGGTCTTTCATACGGTCAACAATGTAGATATAACCATCACTGTCCATCTTACCAAGGTCTCCTGTACGAAGCCAACCATTGATGATGGTCTCCTCAGTAGATTCGGGACGGTTTAAGTAACCCATCATCACATTGTCACCACGAACGATGAGCTCACCTACCTGACCGAGTGGAACCTCGACCATCTCATCATCCACAATCTTCACTTCACACTCTCTAAGTGCTGGACCAATAGACATTGGTTTTTGCAGATCCATAGGGTTAACCGAGACAACAGGTGAACATTCACTGAGACCGTAACCTTCTAACATCTTCGCGCGCTTAAACTTTGTGTTAAACTTTATGAGGGTATCTTCGCTCAGTGCAGATGCTCCAGAGATAAAGACACGGATCTTGTTAAACCACATAAAGTACCATGGAAGTTTAGCTTTGATAAGTGCGTTATAAACATCAGGAACACCTAAAAAGACCGTCACTCGCTTCAGTAGTGTCTGCTTGATGATGTTACTAAATGGTAAGAGTTTAGGGATGATGACAAAAGAGCTTTTGTTATAAAAAGGGATCATCAACATCACGGTAAAGGTGAAAGCATGGAACATAGGTAGATAGACAATAAAACGATCTTTAGCCGTCACATTGAAACGCTCTGAACCCGCGATCATGTTGTGAAAGATATTACGATAACTCATCATCGCACCCTTAGGATAGCCTGTCGTTCCAGAGGTGTAGAAGATGATGGCCATGTCGTCTAGTTTACACAAGCCTTTACTCTCATCTCCATGACGGTGGGTCTCTAAGACCTCATCAAAGACAATATTGTTGTTGTCTATTTGAGGGGCTTCATCTACCCAAATCATCTTCTCCACTTTAGTACTCTCACGAAGTCCCTCTACCTCTTTACGGTACTGCATCGAGGTTACAAGAACCTTAGCTTCACAATCGTTTAAGATGTACTCATACTCATTAGCCTTGAGCATGTTGTTAACAGGAACCACAACCGCACCTATCTTGGTGGCTGCATAGACACTAATGACAAACTCTTCTGAGTTCGGTGCAATAAGCGCGACCTTATCACCTACATTGACACCTGCTATCTCTAAAAAGCGTGCGAAGGCATCGACCTTTTGTATAAATGCTTTATAGGTAACTTTTCTATCATCCACAAAGATAACGGTCTTGTTAGGTGATGAAGTGGAGGCGGCATTCAACATATCATAGAAATTCTGATAAGGATAAGATAGTGACATAATGAGGTCTCCCTATATTTTGTATGTTGATATTGTAATATAAAAAAGTGTGGAAGTTATGAGAGAGAAGGTATCTTTTCAGATACCTTTAGAAAAATGGCTAGAACTTGTAACCTAGACCAAAACTTGCAAGGATTGCACTAGACCCTGAGAATGTACCATTAACTGGTTGTGTTGCTGAAAACGCAACATCACGATCTTCTTTATGATCATAAAGTACTGCAGCACCAATTTCAACTTCATCATTTACTGCCCAACGAAGACCAATAGAACCAATCATTGCATCACTATCAGGTAGTTCCAAACCTAGAGACTCATCTGGTACTGGCGTTTGGTCATATGCAAAACCGAGCATAATATCAACTGAATCGCCTAAACCTTGTGTTAGACCAAGACGAAAGGTATTAGAATCAACCCAATTTTTTGGTTGCGCTGGAGCAAGATGACCACCAAAGGTAAACTGTAGTTCATCATACGCTGACCAAAATGCTCTCTCATAGACAAACTCAATGTTTGTACTATCTGTTAAGCTAACATCTGTAGCAACAGTAGCTACTGCTGGTAATGGTACAGCTACTGACGCAGGAATTGATGTTAAACCCATCCCATTTAGAATTGGATTAGTGACATTTTGGCCACCTTCTACATTTAAATCTACATTTGAACGATAGGTGAGTGCCATACCCCACATATCAAATGGTTTATATGATAATGCTGCATTCCAACCTACATTCCATGAACTACCCTCAACATCAAGTGAACCTAAACTATCTGCAGGAGCTGGTTGGCCAGATGGAATTTGTGCAACTGGAACTTGAACTTTACCGCTTGCATAAACAAAACGAACACCACCAGCAATTGCTAGATTATCCAAGATTCTATATGACATTGTCGGATTCAACTCAATAACACTTAAAGTAAACTCTTTTGAATATTGTGATTCAATACCATCAGTCCAGCGCTTCGAAAGACCTCCTGGAGCATTTAACGAAAGACCAACTCTAAAATCACCATCCTCATCCAATGGAGAACTTACAAAATACAATTGAGGGATAATAAAATCTTCCGACGCTGATTCAGATGTTGATGCAGTAGGAGTACCTGGAACAGGATCAATAATCTGTCCTTCAAACTTAACTGGATTTAGATGTATATACATTAAGTTGGCCTCAAGGTATTTGTTATCACCCATAAATGCCATATTAGCCGGATTAAAGTAAGCCGCATCTCCGGCTGTTGTATGTGAAACATACGCTCCTGCAAGTGCTGTAGAGTTAAGAGACTGCTCTGGAATCTTGTAACCCGATGCCATAAGTGTAGATGCTGCAATTGCAGACACTAGTAATAGTTTTTTCATTTTTTCTCCTGTGCTTTAATTACGCTCATTATAAGCGAAAAAGCGAATTTATCCATTTTGCCATAGAAATTTTATAAGTTTCTTTAATAACTAATTATTTATGTAAAAAATGGTAAATATGTATCTAACCTTGCCCTTTTTACCTCTCAAACCCATAAAGCATCTCTATCTCTTTATCCCAGATCGTCTCATCGATGGTCTCTAGGATAAGAGGGATGTCATTCATGCGCTCATCATTCATTAAAAACTTAAACGAATCAGCACCTATCTCACCAAGACCAATACTTTGGTGACGATCAACGTGTGAACCTAATTTTGGTTTTGAGTCGTTAATGTGCATTCCCATAAGGTATTGGAAGCCAACAATCTTCTCAAACTCTGCCCAAGTCGCATCATAGGTCTCTCTTGTTCTTATGTCATACCCTGCTGTAAACATATGGCACGTGTCAATACAGACGCCAACCCGTGACTTATCTTCGATCTTATCTATAATATGGGCTAAGTGTTCAAAACGCCAACCTAAGTTACTTCCTTGACCAGCTGTATTCTCTAACACAAGAGAAACGCCAGATGTACACGCTAAAGTACGATTCATGTTCTCAGCAATAGCATCTAAACACTCATCTTCTGGTATCTTTTTAAGGTGTGAACCAGGGTGAAAGTTCAAGCGATCTAAGCCTAGTAGCATACAACGTTCAACCTCATCAACAAAAGCATCATACGACTTGTCACGTTTTTCCATTTCAGGATGGCCCAGGTTGATCAGGTACGAGTCGTGTGGTAATACATGTTTGGGCAGGATTCCACTTAAGGCTAAGTTCTCTTTGAACTTGTCAATCGTCTCTGCATCAAGAGGTTTTGCTGCCCACTGACGTTGGTTTTTAGTAAAAAAAGCAAAGGCTTTTGCTCCGATTTTCATCGCGTTGAGAGGGGCATTAAACACACCACCTGCTGCAGAGGTGTGAGCACCTACAAATTTTTGACTCATTTTTGTCCTTTAAATATTTATTGTTTTTTTATTTTGATTAAAATTCTATTGGTTCGGTCTTTAAAATAGATCTGGCGTTCTGTCACTTTATACTTAATATCTACATACTCATCTATGATCTGCTGTTCAAACCCATGTTCACTTTGCAACAAGTTTGTTCCCTCATAGATGGGCTGAGAACGCAAGATGTTTTCCATCAATGTATCGGGGTAATCTGCACTCAAATACTCCTCATTAAAACTACTTTTACGCATGCACCCTTCACCATCCACACAAACTAAATTCTCTATCTCAAACTTTCCTACAGCCATGCCAGCCGAGAAAAGTTCTAATGCAACTACATCGTTATTGCTTCGAACATAGCCGGTATCTGCGAACTTGATCTTTGGTGTTTTCATGATGATCGTTGCTACATCGTCGTGTACAAAAGGTTTCGCTCCACACCCACTCAAAACGAGCAGGGAGAAGAGGCTAACCCATAGGGTAAAGTATTTTTTCATGAACTGCGTCACATGCCTTTAAAACTTCATCACTTAGCGTCAACTCCATCGCTGCCAAAGAAGCATCGAGTTGATCAGTTGAAGTAGCCCCAATGATTGTTGAGGCTACAAAATCAAACTGTTTACTCCATGCTGTTGCCATAGTCACTGGGTCAAGACTAGCCTCATGTGCAATACGTATGTATTCTTGCGTCGAGGCTAAGGTTTTGTCGTTCATAAAACGTTGAGCCATAAGACGTTGACGTGGGTTCTTTGACTTCATATAGTCACTAAAACGCCCTTTCGTCTCTATGTTTTGGTTGTACTTTCCACTTAGAACTCCACCACCTAAAGGCGAGTATGGGAGGAGTGATATCTTCTCATTAGTTGCTAAGGTTGAAAGTTCGTCTAGAAAACGACGGTTTAGAAGTGAGAAGTTATTTTGTATAGACTCAAAACGGGCCAGTTTTTCATACTTAGAGACACTCAAAGATTTCATCGTTCCATACGCAGTATCATTGGAAGTACCAATATAACGTACCTTACCACTTTGAACCAATCGATCAAAAGCTTCCATCGACTCCTCTATCGGCACCACTGTGTCAGGCCAATGCATTTGGTAGAGGTCGATGTAGTCTGTCTGAAGGCGTTTGAGTGAATTCTCAACTGCACGTTCGATATGAAAACGG
>Ga0256826_1001950_pt1 | contig 12755 bp, 3 predicted proteins | sample CV79metaG_FD_185975 | JGI IMG/M metagenome (GOLD analysis project Ga0256826, IMG submission 185975) | Hydrothermal vent microbial communities from East Pacific Rise, Pacific Ocean - CV79 | ecosystem: Environmental > Aquatic > Marine > Hydrothermal vents | place: Pacific Ocean: East Pacific Rise...
AGCATCACCTAAACCACGTAAGTCTTCTATCTTAATATTTGTTCCACCATTTCCATCAGCTTCAAATACGAAGTGGTCTTTGCCATCGGTATTAAACTCTGGCGTATCGTGATACACTGGATGAGAAGCTTGAACACCATCAATTAACATAACCGGTTGTGTCCCTGTTGTATCAAAAGTAATGACACTGTTTTCATCAACCTCATTCGCACCATTCGCTAAAATAAAGAAACCATATTCTGTATTTGGGTCTAGGTCATTTAGATGTAAGCCACCTGGTAGTCCATTTTGATTATCAATAGAGACAACAGCAGGACTTAATGGTTGTCCATCCGCACCGACTTCATAATAACCCACAACATTACTATAACCTGCTGTTTCACTTACATAAGTCAGGTCATTATTAACACCATTAACATCTACCGTTAATATCGCTTCTGCCGTTCCACCATGACCATCTTTCACCGTAACAGCAACATCAAACGATGTAGTTTCCCCTACAGAGAGGCTATCATAAGCATCGGCATCAAAACTATATGAGCCATCGGCATTAAGTACAAAAGTATCAGGGACGGTTGTTCCTTCACTTATACTGTAGCTTAAGCTATCTTCATTGGCATCTGTTGCATTAATTTGTCCACTTAAAAGACCATCTTCCGCTACACTAACCGTCTCATTTACTAACTCCGGAGCATCATTCGTATTAATAACATCTACTTCTGGAACATGTGCATACTCATCAATAGCATCAAGGAGTGCAATATTGTCTAATAACATTCCATAACTGTCATCTGCACCCGTACCTTCAATAGTTACTGTTGCATTTTCATCTGTAATACCTACATACTCAATAACCACCGTACTCCAACCCGTATCTGGGTTAAGTATACTTTTGACAACAACCGTATTATGGTTAGTTTCAAAACTTAGGTTTCCATTTTCATCCGAGTTCACTGAAACTTCAATCGTACCAAAGGTGATTTTCATATCAGAAGTATCTTTATGGTCTCTACTTGCACCACCATCTCTTGGTTTAACATCAAAGGCTAAGGTATACTCACTACTATCATTTAAGGCAACATCTGTTGTCATAGTTACATTATGATGCGCATCTAACTCAGCATGAACTACACCATCCGATGAACCACTTACAATACCGCTTTGAACCTCAAGTCCATTCTCACCTGTATCCCATACAGTACCCTTATCACCCGTAACATCTCCAGTTTCAACATGCCAACCGCGTGTCTCTTGTAAATTTTCAAAAGACTCTTGTAGAAGAGTACTTGTATTAAGGTCTGTTCTTACTACCGCGCTATTTGAGTCACTCGAAGACTCATTCCCTGCTTGGTCAGTAATTGTTGCAGAAATTTCAACCTCACTACCTTTTTCTGGTGTTGGATAACTGACTTCATAACCATCATCAAGGATCTCTTGAGTAATTTCAACCTGACTAAGAGTACCATCAGGAGCAGTTACATTTAAAGTATCACCAACAACTGCATCTTCAGGAACGTCAATAACAACAAGAATTTCACCTGCATCACTAAGTTCACTGTTCGTAATATTTCCATCATCATTACCAATATGTACCACTGGAGCAGATGTTGATGTAGTATCTATAACAAGATCAAGGGGGCGCTCTTCACTATTACCGGCGTCATCTGTTACTCTTACCGTTAAGTTGTTTTCACCTTCTGGTAAAACATCAGTTGTAACTTCATAACTACCATCATCACCTGCAACAACTGTGCCTATAACATTACCATCTTCATCAAGTACTTCTACTGTCGCGCCTGGTTCTGTTTGACCTGTAATTGTCGGTGTTGTGTCATTTGTCGTGCTGTCTTCATTTGAGCCTGAGTTACTTGCATCGGTTAGCGCTGCGGTAATTGGTTCTGTTGTACCACTGTTAATACCCGTATCAATCGTCACTGTTTCACTTACTGAACTTTCGCTGCTCATGTCAGCATTAGAAACTACTGCAGTTATCTCATGCGTACCGTTGTCTAATTGAGGAAGTTCTACCTCAACCTCACCTGCTCGCCAATCCGCCACAGTAATTACATGTGTAGCAATGACAACACCATCAACACTAATGTTAATTGTATCACCCGTTGCTGTTCCTGCTCCAAGTGCTACTTGAATCGTTGGTGTGTCATCTGAAGTAATATTATCACTATCAGACAGACCCGTATCACTACTCGCTACTAAATCAAGAGAAGGAGCTTCAATTACTACACCATTTGGATAGAAGGTCATATCTCCTGCCCATGGCATAATCTCACGTCCTGAAACATCTCTACCATTGGTTGCTAAGTATTGTGCAACATCTTTATCTTCTGCTTCATAAGTTGTTCCACCAGTAATTGAACCATCTGATTCAACCGTTCCCCCAATGTTCATAGAGTCTACAAATAGGTTTCTGTCTTCACCATAGATTCCATCACCATCGTTATCATTTCTTCCATCATAAGCATCATTTAAAAACTTAATCGTTACCGAATTAATATCTGTACCTTCTGGCACTTTAAATGTTACAACTTCAAACTCACCTGAATCACGGTGCATTTTTCCATCTTCACCAATATACCCACGGTTTGCAGAAACATCTTGAACTGCTCCAAAAGGCTCACCATTAATAAAGATTTGGTACGAAGGAGATCCTTCGCCTACATCTTCTTGACCCGTTACCGTGTTTTCATCTGGAGTATAGTGGTCACCTGAAATTGTAAAACTTACTGGTGTACCATTAGCGTCACCACCAAGATCTGTAAGTCCTTCGTATTGAACTTGTTCTACAGTAACACTTACATTCGCCGTATCAGTAAAACCTGTGCCATCACTTACCGTGTAGTCAAAATCAGCAGGACCATAATAATTAGCATCTGGTGTAAACAGAATCTGTCCATCTACAATTTCAACAGTTCCATGTGTGTTTTCATTTGGTGTAACACTTTGAATAGTTAATGTGTCATTTCCTGCGTCCGTATCATTAGCTAAAACATTAATCAAGACACTTGAGTCTTCATCAACACTTACACTGCTGTCATCTTGTGCTTCAGGGTAGTAGTTAAAAGTACCATCATTTGTATCGTACTCACCGTCTGCAAACTTAATGGTTTCAAAGTTTCTAAGTTCATTAACATCATTTGAGCCTAAGTTTTCAGTAACAATAATACTTCCATTCTCTGAAGTAATCGTATATTGATCAAAGTTTTCATTAAAAATAGCTGTATCATCACCATTACCACCATCAACCATAAGGTGGTCATTGGCATCATTGGCATTAATTTTAATGCTATCATCACCAGCACCCATAAGTACAATATCATCAGCTGTTTCTGTTGAAACATTGTTCCAAGTTCCATGCCAGTAATGGATAGGTTCAGAAGTCGAAGAAATATTTCCTGCTTCATCTGTTTGAAGCACTGTAAAAAACTCATTATCATTTTCAGGGGTATCGGTTAGATTAGAGATATCAAAAGACCAGTTCCCCTGCTCATCAACAACAACTGTTCCAATAGCCGTATCAATTCCATCAGGGTTTGTTTCATTACCACCTGTTGTTGAGCCTGACTTGTTGTAAAGCGTAACGGTTGCACCCGGTTCACCTGTTCCTGTCATAAGTACTTGTGAATAATCCCCGTTCACATCTACAAAATCTGCAAGAACTGGTGCATCAGGGGCAATAGTATCAACATCTATAACAATACTTGTAGGCTCACTCTCATTTCCAATTTCATCTACCGTAACAACTTTAATAGTATTGTCACCCTCTCCTAACTCTGATGGTGTATATGTCCATGTACCATCATCACCAACAGGAACCTCACCCACAAGAACATTATTAATCATAATTACAACCGTACTTCCCGGTTGTGCGGTTCCACTTAGCTCTGGAGTATTGTCATTAGTAAGACCAATTTCATTGACTACTGGTGCATCAACATCATCATTATAAATGGTTACACTTGCCGTAACCTCACCTACTAAGGCATAACTAGAAACTGTTAAATCCATTGTTTCATGATCTTCTACAATCGTATCACTGTCATTCATACTTACACGAACTTGAAAAGAGTCTTCGCCTGCTGGAACTCTCACACGACCTGTTTCACTAATTGTAGTCCAAGTCATACCATCAAAACTAATTTCATACGGTCCATAAGTACCGGCATCCATTGTTGTCTCTACATTAATGTCAACAAGGGTTTGAACATCAAAGGCTTTGTCTAGATTAACATTAAAGATTACTTCCGTGTCAGACTCATAAACCATGCTTGATGAGTTTTCTTGAGTAATCGTTGCTGAGCTTTTATCTTCTTCAGCAATATCATTGTCAAAAATTCTAAGAGAAGCTTGCATATCATCAATCACAACACTACCGGTAGGGTCAGTAATATTTACAAAGGCAATCTCAGTATCTTCAATTAAAGCATCATCAGTAATAGGAACTTGAATTGTTCCACTTGTCTCACCAGCCAAAATAGTTAAAGTCCCACTTGTTGCTGTGAAATCTTCGCCTGCAATAGCTGAAAAATCAAAGGTAGAATAATTTACTGTAATCGTATCAATAGCGGGTTTATCTAAAGAAACCGTAAACTCTGCAAATTCTTCACCTTCAACGGCAAGAACAAAACCAATACTCATATGAGGGTATCCATTATCAGAACCGATAGAGTCATTGTCTATAATATTAAATGAAAGGTCTTCTGTATAAACATTTTCACCTGAAAGTGTCATTTCAAAGCGTTCAAGTCCTTCAATAATAGCATCATCAAAAACATCTACTTTTATCTGTAAACTATCATTACCGGCTTCAAGAACAACCGTAAAGTCTCCGTGCATTTGTGTCCATGTAGCACCACCATCATTAGAGTAATGAAGAGGGATTAGAACATCATCTGCCCATTCTGCTGCACCAGTACCACTTCCAACAACACCATCATTACTTGGAAAATCAATAGTAAGGACTTGGTCCGTATCAAAAGTTAGAGCACTTGCTACATTTAAGACTACACTTCCTATACCTTCAGGAATGTCACCCGTAATTGTATTTCCATCTTCATCTGTAAACTCTACAGAAAGATGAGATTTATTCGTATCTAATGAAGTAGATGTCACTTCTAAACTTGCCGTCCAGTCTGTAATAGTAAAGTCTAGTTTTAAACCCTCTAAAGCATAAGGACTTGTACCTTCATTCAGTGTAATTGTATAAGAGCCATCTGGATTTTGTGTTAGAACACCGACATCTGCAAAGTCTGCGTGTAAGGCAACATCTTTAACCTGAAGATTTTCATCTAAAACTTGTTGACCACGTGTATTTGCTAATAAATCACGAGCATCAAAGTTGATTTCACCTTCTGTAAAGTCATATTTAACAGGGGCATCATTAAAAGCAACGGTATCGGCAGTTCTTTCATCAAAGGCTTCTGGCGCTCTGTCCCCTGCAAATTGTTCAATGTACTCAGCAACATGGTCTAATGCTACAGTTTCAAAGATATTGTTACCATCTTCAGACATTTCACTTTCAGGTGTAAATTCAATACCTACTTGTGCTAAAGCATCAGAAATTCCAACTTTTCCACTTGTTTCAATGTCTAAAATGTACTCTGCAAAAGCTTCACGTGTTTCATCTGAGATAGTAATACCATTTGAAGTATCTCCATCTTCGTCAAGAAGTTGAAGAAAGATTGCCATATTTTCTACATAGTTACTGTTCACATCAGAAAGTTCAACGCCGGCAATGTCTTGAAGGAACATATAGCCATCATGAAGATTCTCAGAACTTACGGTACCAATAACAACCCCACCAATATTAAAAGTAACACTATCACCCTCACGATAATTAAACTCACCATCAGCACTTGTTAAACCAGAAAGCCCTGAGCTTGTTGTATAACTAACACCGCCTACAAGACTGTCTACAAATGATGAAGTAGAAAATGTTTCACCACTGTCCCCTGAACTACCGGTTCCACCACTTGGTAATAAAGCAGAAGCTAAGGCAAACACACCGACTTGAGGTACACTTTCTTCTAAAGGATCTGCAGCAAAACCATTTGCACTTTGTGAAGCTTGAGTACCCAAACCTTTTGCAAAGGCAGCGCCATGATCAGCACCATTTCCAATTAACGCGTCACCAATATTTTGTGAAGTTCCTTCTTTATTTTCCCCGGCTTCGGTCTCTTCTAATTCAGAAATATCACCCTCTTCTACAGTAGAAACATCTCTAACACTTACTTCGTCTGCTTCAAAGGCTTTCTTTTCATATACTGTCTCATCAAGCAGTAAGGTACGTTGTCCATCAATAGTAACAACATTCCCATTCGTCAAAATGATTTCAAGTTGTGCTCCATCAAAACTCTCAATTAAGTCATTCTTTTCAATTTGTGAGAATATCCCCAACTCAACCACTTCACCATTAATTTTAGTTAAAGTAGCATTCCCCGTTTGTTTTGAAACATATCCAATTACATTTGACATAATATGACCTTTTTATTAGAGTTTTTTATTATATAAGTTTATTTTATCTGATTTACTATTCATTTACTATTGTACCTTGGTACTACTCGCTTGTTCAAAAGTATCTATTTTTTGAGACACATATCACACAAAAATAATTTTTTATACAATTTCTAGAGAACTTAGTCTACTTTTTTTCAGATTTTTGTTAAAATAGAACATGTATTTTTTAAGATTAATGTTTCTAATACTTTTTAGTGTCAATCTTTTTGCTTTTAACGGCGGTCCTATTCCCGATAAAGCCATGAAAAAAGCAGAACGTAAGTATGGGGGACTCGTGGTTAGTCGCTTTATTGAGTACAACAACTTGCTTGAAAATTCTAAACACTTTGCCCTTCATCAAAAACTTAAAACTGTAAATGATTTTTTTAATAAGATTCCTTTTAAAAGTGACATTAAAAACTGGAAGAGAGAAGATTATTGGGCAACCCCTCTAGAATTTCTAGCCCGTTACAAAGGTGACAGTGAAGATTATGTTATTGCCAAGTACTTCGCGTTAAAGACCATGGGAGTAGATACAAGTAAGCTTTACTTTACTTATGTTAACTCTAAAAAATTCAAACGCCCGCACATGGTTCTTTCATATTTTAAGACACCTGAATCTGATCCTTTTATCTTAGACAACATTAATCCGGAACTTCTTAATGCCTCTGAACGTAATGATTTAACACCTATTTACAACTTCAATCCAAGTGCACAAGTTCAAGATGAATCACAAGCCACTACACATAAAAACTGGGAAAAGCTCTATAAACGGGTACAAAGGAATAAGCTATGACTTTATTTAAACAGATTTCACTCATTATGTCTCTATTTTTACTTTTTGTTCTTCTTTCGGTCATGAACTACAACTTTCAGTCCGCTAAGAAGTACGCACAAGAAGAGTTAGCTACAACTTCACAAAACACCGCGACGTACCTAAGTCTTTCCCTTTCAAATACCAACACTGAAGTTTCTGAAATGTCAACTATGATTAATGCTGTTTTTGATAGTGGTGACTTTCAAAGAATTCGTCTTTTAGACAACCAACGTAAGCTTTTATTTCAACGTACTAATACCCATGAAAAAAGTGAAGTTCCTACTTGGTTTAGATCCCTGTACACCTTGCAAACCCCTCATTCTAGTGCAACTATCTCTTCAGGATGGAACCCTGTTGGAACAATCACCGTTACGCCGATGTTAGAAACTACCCATGAAAAACTTTATAACAACTTTCTTTCCCTGCTTCAAAGTTTTGTTCTGTTTTCACTCATCACCTTTGTTCTTCTTTTTTTCTTACTAAGATTACTGCTTCGTTCTTTAAAGAAAATGACAGAACAAGCCGAGGCTGTCAGTAACAACAACTTCATCATTAACCATGACATCCCTTCAACTACGGAGTTTAAAGAAGTCACCCTTGCTATGAACAAGATGGTTCACAAGGTTAAGACTATTTTTGAAAGAGAAGCAAGTTCTGTTAAAGAATTTCATAAACTTCTCTACACTGACCCCCTTACGGGTTTAGGAAACAGAAACTATTTTGAGTTAAAACTAAATGAATATATCTTGTCTGAAGAGCTTGAATCACAAGGTGTGATTTTGAGTATCTTTTTAGAAGGTGTAAGTTATGCAAACACCAGTCTAGGGCATGAAAAAGTAGATGAGCTTTTATATGCTTTATGTTCAGGAATAAGAGAAAAAATCGAGCACAATAAGAATGCTTTACTCACCCGTTTAGATGGAACAAAAACCGCCATTATTTTCACCAATACACAAGCCGAAGCCATTAAAGACATTTCACAAGACATTTTAACCCAAGCCTTAGTCTTATTAGAAAAAATGGACCTTATTTCAGATGAATGTTCTATTAAACTCACCCAAATCTCTTACACCCCTCAGGACAATGTTCTTTCAATTTTAGACCAAATTAATGCTTCCTTTAACGTAGTACAAAAGAATGCTATCTTAAGCATTAAAAATGAGACAGAAGTTGCTTCTTTAAGTGAACAACTCGTTAAACGCCGTCTTGATGAACATCAGGTCTCTTTGGCAATGCAAAGTGTTTATGACAAAAATAAAAACACCTTACATCAAGAGGCTTATGTCAGACTTTATGATGAAGAAAACACTATTTATGAGGCAAGAGACTTTATTCCTATGGTTCAAAAACTAAATATGGGTATTCAACTCGACAAAAATGTTATTAACCACGCACTGAAGGTAAGTACCTTAAACTCAACAGAAATTGCGATTAATCTTTCCATTGATTTTATTCAAGACACCCAGGCACTAGAGTGGTTAAAAGAGCGTCTCATTACCCAAGGAAAAGGAAGAGTCTTAAACTTCGAGATTTCTAACCATGCTCTACTTCGTTACATTACACAAGCAAGCTATCTTGCCACGATGCTTCGTGAATTAGGACATAATTTTGCTATTGACCGTTTTAGTATTGAGAGCAGTGGTAATTTAAATTACTTACAGATGATTCAGCCTGCTTATTTAAAAATAGACAGCCACTACTTAATGGACATGATTAAAAATGAGCACGGGGTAAGCAACCCTGCCCTCCAGATTTTGACCGACAGTATTGACACTAAAATCATTGCCACAAACATTGAAAATGGTGAAACAAAAGCATTCTTACAGTCTGCTGGAATCAACTATTTTCAAGGGAGCTTCTTTGGTGAAATGAGCTTAGTTTAAAAGCTCTCTTTTCCCCTAGACTTTGTCACACACAAACATCCTTCTCTCTTAACCCTATTAAAGTCATTTATACGCATTAGATAAACAAGCCTATACTCAAGCTATATAACGTAAATTAGATATGCCCTATGTATATCACAAAGAAGTAGGTATTAGTGTAAGGGAAAATGAAAACAACCTACCCAAGAAGGTAGGTTAAATGAAAGGGGTTGAGAGAGGTTTTACTTTTTAAACTTTTTACTGTTAACTTCATCTAAGATTGTGTTGGCACTAACATCTAATTCTTTAGCTAAGTCACGAGTATTGTTTGCAATATCTAAAGAGTTTTGTGTTGTACCATTAAGCGCTTCAATAAAGGCACTAAAACGTTCTAACTCACCCGTTTGATGCTCGAGTCCATCTACAATGGTTGAGATAGACTGAACAAGAGTATTAATGTTAATATTAATTTCTGAAAGAGATTTTTGTGTGCGTTCAGCAAGTTTTCTAACCTCGTCCGCAACAACTGCAAACCCACGTCCATGTTCACCTGCACGCGCGGCTTCAATAGCTGCATTAAGCGCAAGTAAGTTTGTTTGGTCTGCAATATCACCAATAATTGTAATAACATTTTTAATCTCTTCAGATTGCGTACCGACTTCAGCTGTTTGTTCTACCATGTTGTGTAAGTTTGTAATGATTACATCTGTTGCTTCAGAAGTATTTTGTGTATTTTCAAACTGTTCATCAGAAGCTTTCATAAGTTCATCTACAAGCTCATTCAGTGAATTTGATTTTGAAATCAAATCTTGTGCATCATCAGAATTTTTCACTAACATACTTGAGATATCTGTTCCTAGCTGTTCTACCATCACTTCAATCTTAGAGTTACCAAGAGCAGCACCCAACGTAAAGTCCATTTTAGTAAACTGGTCTAAGTCTGCTACTAAGACATTAATATCTGAACCAATAGTACTTTCTAAAGAGTCCAACATACCATTAATTACATTTTTAAGCTCTTCTAACTGCGGGTCAGATGAAGTGTTGGTAATACGTGCACTTAGGTTACCTTCTTGAATACCACGGGTCACCGAAGTTGCATCAGCAATCAGGTTATCATTCTCTGAAGAGACAACTTCAAGTCGACTAATTCCCTCATTAATTGACCTTGTCATCTTACCTATTTCATCATCACTGCATACTTTCAACTCTTTTAGATCTGTGCTTTCTTTATTTAAAAAGTTAAAAAATCCCATTAAACCCGTAGTTAAATCTTTTAATGCCGTAATGACATACTTGTTAATGATTAAGTAGAGCAGTACAAAAGTAATGATTTCAAAAAGAGTAATCCAAGCAATGGTTGTTTTAACCACCGAGTTAGATGCTTCAATCTGGTCTGCAATTGGAACAATTACTTCAAGTACTCCACGAACATCCCCTAACTTCCAATCATTTTTAGGTGTATCTGCTCTTGTATTATGACATTTCACACAAGCATCTGCAACCATGTAATCAGGAATGGCAACACGAACAACTTCTTGACCATCAAGTTCTTCATCTCGATAAAAAGTATCGGTATTATTAGGATTAGAAAAATATTTCAAGGCATCTTTAGCAAAAGAGTCAAGGGTTCGTGAAGCACGATTCGGAAAAGGGTAGTCACTATAAAGTTTAAGTTTTACACCATTTTCATCACTTGAGATAATTTTACTCAGATCATGAATCATCGTAGCAGGAAGAGGAATAGTATCTGCGTTAGTCTTATGATCAAAATTAATCTTCATTGCGCCTGCTTTTTTGACAGGAACCACCACATTTTTGGTGTAGTATGCACGTATCTGCTTAAACTGTGTTACCGTTGTGGTAGCGGCACGAACACTCTGTTCAACCATGTTGGTTTCATTAATACTCTTAATAGTAAAAGCAATTAAAATAATACTCGCTATAGCTCCAAGAACTACCGGAATAAAAATCTTCATCTTCAAAGATAAGTTTGAATACATAAGGATTCCCCTTGTTAAATTTAATTTATTCTAATTAATCCTAACACAAAAAAGACGTTTATAATCTTAAAGAAATCAATTAATTTAGGGAGCTAGTATATTTAAGTACTTTAGAGATGTTTGTGTGATAGTTTTTTTGCTAAGGTGAGATGTATCTACTAAATAAAGAAAGAAGATCTTGTCCCTAAGGGACAAGGTTTAGATTTGTGCGTAATCTACGCTGATACACGCTTCAAGCTCAGAAAGCTCTTTTAAGGTAGTTTTACATACGGTAGAATCTGTAATAATTACAGCAAGTGCTTGGTCTGCATTTCTTCCAAGACGGAAGTCTGCAATATTAACATCATGTTTAGCCAGTGTTGTTCCAACATGACCAATAACACCAGGAATATCTGTATTTTTGAAAATAATTAGATTTCCTTTTGGCTCAATGTCTAAGTCAAAACCATTAATGTCAACAATACGCTGAACATCTTCTGCAAAAATTGTTGAACAGATAGAGGTTGCCCCTTTTTCTGTGGTAACTTTTACAGTGATTTTATTTTTATAGATGCTTCTGTTTGACTCTTCTTCAAAATCAAGAAGAACACCACGATCTTTAGCTGCATATTCAGCATTTACGTAGTTAATTTTATCGCCTAAAGACTCTGTTAATGCACCCACTGTTACAAAGGTCATAAGAGACTTAAGGTAAGCAGCAATCTCGCCTTGAGCAGTCACTTTAATAGACTTAATTGGTGCCTTGTTAATCTGTGCTGCTAAGAAAGCAGTCTTTTGAGAAAGCTCTAAAAATGGCTTAACAAAAGCAGGAATCTTGTTCTCATCGATTGGAAGATTAAAAGCATTTTTAAACTCAATACCTTTAGCAGCATTAAGTGCTTGTTCCGCTGCTTGTGTTCCAATGTTGTACTGAGATTCAAAAGTGTTTGCTCCCAAGTGTGGAGAAACAACAATATTATCTAAATCAAGAAGTTTATTGTTGATTGCTGGTTCTTTGTTGAAAACATCAATCCCTGCAAAACGAATTTTTCCAGATTTCAAGTTATCATAAAGTGCATCTTCATTATAAAGTCCACCACGTGCACAGTTGATTAAAACAATACCATCTTTCATTTTAGCCATCTCTTCAACATCAAGCATGTTAAGAGTCTCTTTATTTTTAGGGGTGTGAATCGTAATGATGTCACAGTCTAAAATATCTTGAAAGTTTGTTGTGTATTCCATACCAAGATCTGTTGCCTTAGATGATGGAACATACGGGTCATAAGCGACTACGTCCATTTCAAAAGCTTTAGCACGGATAGCTACGCGAGAACCGATATTACCAAAACCGATAACACCCAGTTTCTTACCTTTCATCTCATAACCGTACCATTTTTCACGCTTCCAGATTCTCTGGTTTTTAAGGTGGTCATGTGAGTATGGGAACATTCTCATACATGAAAGCATGTGTGCCATCGTTAATTCAACGGCTGCAATGGTGTTTGCTGTAGGTACATTCATAACGATAATACCCTCTTTAGAACAACCATCAATATCTACATTATCAACACCAACACCCGC
>Ga0256826_1001951_pt1 | contig 12754 bp, 9 predicted proteins | sample CV79metaG_FD_185975 | JGI IMG/M metagenome (GOLD analysis project Ga0256826, IMG submission 185975) | Hydrothermal vent microbial communities from East Pacific Rise, Pacific Ocean - CV79 | ecosystem: Environmental > Aquatic > Marine > Hydrothermal vents | place: Pacific Ocean: East Pacific Rise...
AAAAGAGGGACTGCATTCAGATCTCACATTTTGACAAAAGTAGATGGTGCTCACCATAGATCGAACAGAAGTCCGAAATATGTTGACCAAGCAGATGCTAAAAAAATCAAAGAAATGATTAACTAGTTCTAGTTATATTTCAACAAGCTAAACACTCCTAATAATTAGGACAAGTTCATTTTAAATATAAAATGACACCAATACTAAAAATAGTACTTAGGTAAAGGAAACAACATGAGAGTAAAAACTGGTACAGTTAGACATAGACGTCACAAAAAACTACTAAAACAAGCTAGAGGGTTCTATTCTGGTAGAAGAAAACACTTTAGAAAAGCTAAAGAGCAATTAGAGCGTTCATTAGTATATGCTTATAGAGACAGAAGACAAAAGAAAAGAGATTTTAGAAGACTTTGGATTGTTAGAATCAATGCTGCTTCAAGATTAAATGGTATGAACTACTCAACATTCATGCATGGTCTTAAAGTTGCAAACATTGAACTTGACAGAAAAATCTTAGCTGATATGGCGATGAATGCTCCTGAAGCATTTACAAAATGTGCAGAAGCTTCAAAAGCTGCACTTGCTGCATAAGTTAGACTTTTTTCGTATTGAGGAGCTAGGCTTCTCAATACATTTCCCTTTTCTTTTTTAATTTCTCTCATACTATCAAAAAACATAAATTTTTCCTAATTTTCTATTATTAATTTCAAGATATATATAGATATTATAAGCTATAATATTTTAAAACATTACAAGTAGGACTTTACGTCAAAATGTTTAAAACTGTTTTTTTACGTTTAATATAGTTTAAACAAGAACTATGTTACACTTTTATGTACACAAATAAAGTCTCAAAAAGAGGAAAAAATGACCTATTCAATACAAAAAACAAACAATGATGTTTCTATGTTTATCAAAGCAAATAGCACTACAAATCCTACTTTAAATAAAAAGAATAATAAAAAAAATAAAAATTATACTAAATTTCAATATGTACAAAAGCGTTTCGTCGATTTTACTATTGGTGGATCTCTCTTCATATTGGCAATACCTATTATCATTTACAGTATGTTCCGTATTAAAAAAGAATCTCCTGGTCCAATTTTATTCAAACAGTCTCGTATAGGTTTAAATGGTAAACCTTTTACTTGTTATAAATTTAGAAGTATGCACGTAAATGGTAAATTTAATCCATATACACAAGAGAATGATTCTCGTATTTTTCCATTTGGAAATATCATGAGACAGATGCGCATTGATGAACTACCTCAACTGCTCAATATTTTAAAAGGTGAAATGCATCTGGTTGGTCCTCGTGCTGAGTGGGATATTCTCGTAAAAGATTATGAAGAAATTATTCCTAATTATCATGACCGACATCTGGTAGCCCCAGGAATTACTGGTTTAGCCCAAGTATATTATCCTTATGGACGTAACATCCAAGATGCAAAAAATAAACTTCGTTATGATATGAAATATATTAACGCTTGGTCTATTTTACTTGAAGCTAAAGTTATCTGGAAAACCATAGAGGTTGTTCTTGGTAAACGTGGAATGTAAACACTTACTTTTCCAATCATTCAAACAAGGCTCTACCTCTGTAGAGTCTTATAAACTTACTCAATTATTCTAAAATAAAAGACAACTCTCATGAATTTAAAAATATCTAAATGGAAAAATGCAGCACAAGCACCTGTTGTATTTGTTATTGATGATCTTGCCAATATTTATATAAAAAAAACAACTTCAACAACACTACAAATAGGAGAAGATTGGGGGCATTCTGCTCATGATAAAAACTCCATGTGGAATTTTCTAAACACAAATCTCTTAGAAAAATTTCCACACATAAAAAGTACTTTTTTACTGGTTACTGGTCAACGTACAGGAATGACAAAAGATGCTTCTTACACCTATAACCAAGCAATGGATGGCGATGAAAAATTTATTAAATTTCTTCAATACTTACAAAAACATCCAAATGTTGAACTTGCCTACCATGGGACAACTCATGGTAAAGCAGGTGAAACAGTTCAAGATTTTTTACAAGAGTGGGAAACCTTTAACACACTTGAAGAGGCCGTAAACACTACAAAACAAGGTAAAAAACTATTTAAATCTGTTCTAGGTAAAGAGCCACAAGGTGGAAAATATTGTGGCTACAAAGAGGGTAAATATGGGAAAGATTCCATAGAAAAATCTGGTTTTAAATGGTGGTCTTACCATGAAGACAATCATATTTGGGACAAAAATTCAACTGACCCACGATATAAATATGATTTAGAATTTATTCAAGGTGTTGTCAATATTCCTACCACCGTGGATGCCTCAAACTTATCTTTAAAAGTTATCAATAAATTGTTTACTCGTAAATATCTCAAAAGTATTTATCTCTATCTTAAAGAGAAAAAAACCGTTGAACGACACATTGATTCACTTTATTACAATAGTGAAGTTATATCTATCTATGAACACACCTCACCGTATATGACAACCGAACAAATCCAATACCCCAATATAATTACTGATATAGAAAATTTAAATCTTATCTTTTCACTACTCTCTAAAAAAGATATTTGGTATGCAACATGTGATGAATTGGCTGACTATTTTATTGATAGGGAGAAAACAGCCCTTATTATAACAGGAGAGAAGCAATTCAAACTAACAGCCAATAAAAATCTGAATTCTGAATTAACATTAACTTTTCATAATCACAACAATACTTATGCCCTGCATGACAATGATGATAATTTTTTAGCTGAGTTTAAATCAAAAAAAGAAGTATGTTATGTAACCTATCCATTCAAGATAGATTACAATTATAAAATAATAGAAGTTAAGAGTAGATCTTAACTTCTATGCCTCTTCAGCAACTTTTATGCTTTCAGAGAGGTGTTTAAATACGCGTTTAGCTACGTTATCACTCATTAAGTACTCTTGAGCATAATCAAAGTTAAATTTAGCAATTTCAAGTGTTTTATCTTGATTCAGGATTAACATTTTTAACGCATTCAACAAAGTATCTCTATCTTGAGGAATTGAAGTGTATCCCATTTTTCCTTCTTTGAAGAAGTATCTTAGCCCTCCTACACTTGTTGTTAATACAGGTAAACCAAATGCCATTGCTTCAAGAACAGAAACGGGTAATCCTTCACTATAACTAGGAAGACAATAGATGTCACTCTCTTTGAAGATTTTAGCCTTATTTTCACCCTCTATGTGTCCAAGCATCTCAATATTACTCATATTAGATACATACTCTTTAACTTCATCATAAGCCGTTCCATTTCCAGCCAAAACCAACTCTATCTTTGGTATTTCTTTTTGTAATGTATTAAAAGCATCTATTAATTCAAAAATTCCTTTCGTTTTTTCCATTCTTGCAAGGAATAAAATTTTAATTGTTTTATCTGTTACTATTTGCTTACGTCTCTCTTTAAAAGTATAGTCACCTATCAATTGAGAATCAACAATGGTTGTTTCAACAACAACTTCTCCTTCATAACCCCAATGAATTATTTTTTTCTTTGCTTCAGGAGAGAGTGTGATAATTTTTTCTGACTTACCAAAAGTACTTAAAAAAAGGTTAATAAAATATTTATCAACCTTTTTCTCAAAATCAAGATCCCAACCATGAAAGAAAGAGATAAAAGGTATTTCTTTAGCAATTAATTGTCTAGCAAAAAGTGCTTCTCTAAAAAAAGCTTTACTTAAAATAGATGGGTTAAGTACAACTAAGTCTATCTTCTCTGTACAAGATTGATGAAACCTCCATTGATCCATAGGTGGACCAAATAGATTTTTCCCTGTATTTCCAACTTTTACTATCTGAAAGTCTATATCTGTAATTTTTTGACATGAACTAAATATTGCTGACCAATATGAACAAATTCCACCTTTATAAACTTTATTGGGTAAGGGAACTAATATTTTTTTAGTTAACATTTAAATCCTTTTTTAACATACTATATTTTTTATTTTTTAATGCATTTAATTTTAAAATGACAAGGGAAGCACTGAGAAAAAGAACAGGAGGAAAAAAGAATCCTCCTTGAAATAACATTTCAATAATTATTCCAAGAAACAGTGCATTTGTTGCAACAAAATAATCAGACTTTTTATATCTTTGTATGTATCTATAAATTAGAAACATATAAGTAATAAAAAATAAAAATCCAATTATCCCCTCTTGTTGCAACATCTGAATAAAATGGTTATGAGCAAAAATATGTAAACCTACATCTTCATACATCTTCTCCTTCGCATACTCCTCTCCTAATCCAATATAAATAACGATGGGTTCATCATCAAGCCAATTATCAATTGCATTTTTCCAAAAAAGCAATCTTCCTGACCCTCCACTACCATGTGAACTCTTTTTACTATATTTGTTTTTATCATCAATTCTCATTTGAACAATATCGTTGGTTTGATATAAATAAGCAACTGCCCCAACCAATACAGCCGAAGTTAACATAAGTAATAATATTTTTTTTAAACTTATCTCTCTTAAATATAAATAAATTAATACTGCTATATAAATAGCTATACCCGTCCGAACATACATCGCAATTAATTCATAAAATCCTAAAACCAATAAAGCTACATAAAATAAGTTTAAGTACAGACTATTCTCTTTTTTTATTGATGTTGTTATAACAATCATTGCAAAAGAAGTCATAACCGAAGCAGAGTGAGGCTTAATAAATGGTCCAATTAAACCATATTCACCTTCGTGTCCAAATTCAGCCAGGGCATATCCTAAAGAAAAAGGTTCTAGAAGACCAAACATATAAGGTAAAAATGACAAAATAATAACAATAGAAAAATGGCGTATTATAAAATATAATGTACTTTCATTTTTAACTTTTTGACTAAAAAAAAGAAAAAGCATAGGAAACATCATCTCTTTTGTAAACAGAGTAATTGTATTTGAAAAATAGTCTAAAGAACTATACGAAATTAAAATTTTAAATGCCAAAAGTATGGAAAACAGTGCAAAAAGCTCAATCTTTTTTACCCTTAAAACTCGATATAAAATAGGGAAAAAAAGTATCATCATTAATACTAACTTCCAAATAATACCAAAAGTAAATCCAGCCACAAGTTCAATGGGCTCAAGGTAAAGAAGTAAGAAACCAGCTATATAAAATAAAATAAATTTAAAATTCATATCAAGTCCTGTTTTTTCAATACCAATATACTGCTCACTGTTCTAAAAAACATTGCAACTAACATTGCAATGGCTGCACCAGTTATCCCATATCTTGGGATTAACAGTAAATTTAAAACAAGGTTAATAAAAAGTGCAATAAATAAAATTTTCATAAATTTATGTTGATTATTTGTCATATCAAGAATAAATCCAACCGTTCCAGTCAATGCCTCCAATAGTGCTGCCGTATTAATAATAAGCAGAGGTAAAGTAACCAATAAAAAGTCTTTACCAAAGAGTCCTAAGAAGAAATAATCAAAAATATACATCCCCAGATAAAGAGGAATCGTAGTAGCAGAAATAATCATAAATGAATTTTTGAAAATTTTTCGAATTTCATGATACTCATTATTACTGTATGCTTGTGAAACCTTTGTAGAAATATAGCTCCCAATTGCCATGGGAATAAAAGTTAACATCATAGATAAACTTACACATGCACTGTAAAGACCTACTTGATATTCATCTAAATAGTAACTGATCATAAAACTATCCGTATAGCTCATGAAAAATATGGTTGATGCAGTAAAAAACATTGGATAAGAATATTTCAATATTTTTTGATTGTACTTACCTTTTTGAAAGAGATAAATATTTTTTTGTTGTAAAAATTTATAAAGTACAATTATTAATGGAATAGTAATTAAAAGAATAGTCCCATACAATAAAAAAACAGGATCGTAGTTTAATGAAAAAAGTATACTCAATGATATTAAAGTAAACAATACAAAATTTTGAGCAAAATTTCTAAAAAAAGAGTACTTTTTTATCTCTTCTAATGCTCTGAAAACTTCAGGTAATACATTAAATAATGTATAAGGAAATATAATTAAGGATAAACCTATAATATATGCCGATGCATCGATTGATTTAAAGATATAGGTATCAATAAGCTTAGAAAATAATAGTATTAATAGGCTTACACCCATACTGTTTATGAAAATAATAGTGAGAACCCTTTTTAAAAAAAGAGAAACAGTTTTACTATTCTTTTCCACAGAAGAGACGATTTTTAAAATATATGTATCTAATCCCATACGTGCAATCATAGAGGATAAAACCATTAACATAAAAACCAAATTAAACACACCAAATGTCTTTACATCATAATATTGTGGTATTAGCATATATATTGCAAAAAGAGATACTGCTCCAAATATTTTAAATACCAATATAATAAAAGATCCATGTATTAATTCTTTCATTAAAATAACCTCTTTCTTCAATATAACAGAACCAACATTGTATAACAATAATTATTATAATGTATTTAATAATGTTATTAAACTATATACTATTTAAAATAAATTATAATACACTATTCCTATATAAGGCTTAAAATAATGTTAAAATTAAAAAATAATTTATATTCTGAAGAGTACTATGCTAATAGTATGACTTTTCTAGATATTCTAAAACCTTCCAGATTCATGCAGTTTCAAGGTAATCATCCATTGTGTACATTCATGAATACAATCAATTATTATACAAAACAAATAGATTTAACACCCCCTAACGATGAAATCAAAACTGGTTTTTCAAAATCGGTTAAATACCATATTAATAAATCAAAAAAAGCTGGTGTAACGTTTCATACTTACCCTCTTGATAGTGATGAAGCCATTAAATTTTATGTCGATTACTTTAATGAGTTTTCAAAAAGTAAAAATTTACATTTTACTATTTCAGAGAAAGAGATTAAACAATTTTTAGACATCGAAAGTTTTATTGTAACCTATGCACAATATAATGATCAAATTTTAGTTATGCATGGTTATACCGTTGACAAAGAGTTAAAAATTGTTAATTTACGCCACAGTGCTTCTCATTTTAGATTTTTAGACGATGATACAATTGACCGTAACTTTGTTGGTATGGCAAATCGTTTTTTACACTATGAAGATATGCTCTACTTTAAAGAAGAAGGACATCAAATTTATGATTTAGGTGGATATCAAGTTGAAGAGACAGAAGACCAAGGACTGTTACAAATTAATACTTTTAAAGATGGTTTTAGAGGAGAACTTGTACAACAAAATCACTATGAAAGTTATACCTTCACCTTACTAAAAGTCGTTTATAGACTTTTAAAAAAATAGCATCAATATTCTAGAAAAATTATATTTCTAGAATATTTACCAAGTACTCTATTGAGTTACTTGATATGCCTCTGCAAAAGTATAAAACTTCAATCCAATACTTTTTGATATTTCCATAATCTTCTCAAGTCGTCGAGGAGAAATGTTATATCTTTTATTAGGTACATTTAACATATTATGTGCAAAAAAAGTAATAATTTCGCCATTCTTTCTAGCTTTAATCAATGCTCTCTCTATTGATTTCATACTATCATGATAATCATCATCTACACCCCTACCAGAAAGATACGTATAATATTTATTACTATCATGAAAAACAGCACTTTGATTAAACATTTTTTCTTCAAAAAAATCATAGGTAGATCGTAAATATGGGAAATATGCTTTAACTGCATTATCATAATTTTCATCATGTTCACCATAAGGATAAGCAAAACTTTTTGGATGAAATCCTGCTGCAATCATGCCATCATAAGCTGGTTTAATTTGGGCATTAATATATTCTTCAATACGAGTTGGATTATTATGAAAATCACGTTCAACACCTTTATGATTATAAGTGTGACACCCTATCTCAGAACCACTATTTTCTAAAATTCTTAATTTATCAATCTGTTCTTCCTCTAGACTATAGAAATGACTTACAAAAAAAGTGACTTTTGCATCATATTTATCAAAAAGACTTTTCTGTGAAAACCAAGCATCAACCGTAGTATCATCAAAAGTCAGAGCAACACCTGGTTTATTTTTTGTAGGATGAAGTGCATTAAACAGTTCTAAATCATCTATTAACATACTCCCCGTTACCAGAAACCCGTCTACAGCTAATAATTTATTATTTGGCTCTAAACTGAAAATATCTTCTTGAATATTTCGAATAAAAGTATGCCACTTTCCATCAGATGCATGTTGTCCTAATGAAAAAACAAGCGTATCTCCATCAATTGTAGGTTGGGTAAATTCTCCATCATAATAATTAATATAACGTACACCATCTTTTGTATTTACAATCAGAGAGATTACAAAACCATCTGAGTTTTTCATACTCCATTGAATATTTTGATACTTAGTCTCATTTAAAGAGTCTGTCTGCCCCATATAGTCAGCACCTAAAATATATTGATTCGCGTAACCATTTCCTTTTAAAGAGATAACCCTACTCTTTTTTGCAGTATCATACTTATTTGTTATCACTCCACCATTGAGTGAATAATCTGACCAATTAGAGGTAGTTTTTGCTTCTGCATTCTCAAGTACTATACTAGGACTATTGTAAAGTTCAATATTATCTATTTGACCTTTTATACGAATTGTAAAGTCACGAATTTCTAAAAGTTTATTGTTTGGTTCTAAATCCTTTAAATCTTGTTCTAAATTTCTCTTATGTGTATGCCAAATACCATCAGCAGCAAAAAAACCTAAACCATGAGCAAGCGTCGTTCCATCTTTAACGATTGTTGTCTCTTCCGTATCATTGTAACGAAGTTCTCTATCACCATTTAGCGTAGAAACAAGTACATCTACAATGAGTCCTTCAGATGTTTTCATGTCCCACATAAGATTAAAATTATTTTTATTATTTAATCCTTCTAATTGATACACATACTGATAACTGTCTGCATTATTATTGTTAGGTTTAAATTTAATAACACGACTATTAATTTCTGTATCATTTATATTCTCAACACTTGTCCCAGACTCTGATGTCCAACGAGAAATTGATTGATCTTCGGCATCTTCATAAACAATAAACGCTTTGTTTCTTGATATATTATTGGTTAATTCAATATTATCAATATCAATATCACCTCTAACAAGTAGACCAGATACTGACAAAATTTCAATATTTGGTTCAAACTTTTTTAAATCATCTTCTAAATTTCTTGAAACTTTATGCCAAGAGCCATCTGCAATATCATAACCCAATCCAAAATTAATATACTCATCACTGATACCAGCATCTTCTTCCACATCAGAATAGCGAAGAAAACGTAAACCATTTGTCGTATTTACAATTATATCAACTAAAAACCCACTACTGTTTCTCATATCAAAAAGTAAGTACTTTTCATTAGTATTGTTCCAATTTCCAGCCTCTTGTGGAAAGTTTCCAATTCTATATTCACTCGCGTATTCTTCACCTTTTAATCGCATAAAATGATTTTGATTTGTTGTGTCAATTAAATTAGTAACGGTAGTCAATGCTGAATTCCCATCACTAATTGTCCATCTGTTTATTGTTCCATCTTCTGAGTTTTCATACACAGTAGCATTTAATATACTAAAATTAAGTAATATTATTAAGATTTTAATAAGTTTCATGTTAACCTTCTTCTGATTTTATATAAATATCTTAAAATTGTAGCATATTAAAGTTAATTTCTATAACTATTTATAACGAAAAAGATTATAAATAAACTATATTTTCTAAATATATGCTATAATATTTTTTATTTCTTAAATAAACTTTTTAAATAGAGGTATATCGTACTATGACTACAAATATTAATTCAGATGAATTTAATTTACAACAACTTTTTAAAACTATAATTAATCATAAATGGTTAATTATAATTTTAATGTTACTCACAAGCTTTCTTATGTATATGGCACTCTATTTCACTCCTTCTGTGTATAATTCCAGTTCAATTATTGAAATAAAGTCTAAAGGCAAACCAACTCTTCCCAATGACATCTTATTGGGTGCATTGTCCTTAAACTCTGGAGGTAAAACAGAAAAAGAAATAGAGATTTTAAAAACATTCCTAATTCACAATAAAGCTTTAGAAAAAGTCGACTTTAAAAGTAGCTACTTTATTACAGAAGCATATAAAGATGTCGAAATTTATAATAATATTCCTATAGAAATTAAGAATATTGAAATTAAAAATGCAAAGATTATTGGAAAGAAAATCATTCTAACACCAACTAAAAATGGATTTTTGCTTGATGTAGAGGGTTCACTTATAAACTTTTTTCGAGCTCAAAGTATTAACGATGGAAAAGTTTATCATTATGGTGAAACAGTAGAGAATGACTTTTTCAAACTTACCATTAAACAAAAGCATTCATTTAAAAAACCTATAAAGTTTACTTTAAATGGAACAAACCGAGAGATATATGATGAAATTATTAAAAAGAACATTCAAATTTCACAAATTAACCCAAATGCTTCTTTAATTGAAATTTCATTTAAAGATACTGTACCTGAACGAGCAACCAATTACATTGATGCTATTATCTCTAGTTTTATTGAGTTAAGTATTGAAAGAAAAAATGAACAACACAATAAAATTTTACAATTTATTAATGAAAAGCTTAATAGCATTAAAAACCAACTTCAAAATTCAGAAGATCAACTGGAAACATTTAAAGTTTCTCACCAAATTATAGAACCCTCAATACAAGCTAAAACATTCATTCAAAAACTGAGTGAAATTGAAATTCAACTTTCAGAAAATGCACTTAAATCAAAATTAACAAGTAATTTACTTAGTTTTATCCGACATAATGACAATTTAGATGCAATTGCACCTTCATTGATGGAATTAAATGATCAGCCAACATTAAAACTCATTACAATGTTACAAGATTTACAAATTAAAGAGGCTAATTTGCTAACTGAGCTAACCTCACAGCATCCAAAAGTCATTACCATTAGAAATCAAATGTATCATGTAAAACAAAAAATTCTATTTAACATTAAAAACCTAAAATCACTCCTTAAACAGAGAAAAAATTCTTTAATCAGTGAGAAAAAAAATTATGAAGTAAGGGTCAAACGACTTCCAACTAAAGAGAAAAATTTAATAAATATTCAAAGAGATTATCGTGTTGGTACAACATTATATGATTATCTATTAAAGAAAAAAACAGAAAGTGAACTTCTAATAGTATCTACCTTATCGGACTATAAAGTCATTGACAATGCGCATACCGATACACTTCCAGTGAACCCAAAACGAATGCTTATGATGATAATTTCACCTCTTATTGGTCTACTAATTGGTGTTGTATTAGCAACTATTTTACAAGCTCTCAATAATAAAATAATGAATTTAGAAGACTTAGAATTATTAACAAATCTACCAGTAATTGGGCTCATTCCTCATCTACAAAAAAAAGAGGTCAAACTGGAAGTTTTTGAAATACTTGACTCTCCATTTACGGAAAGTTACAGAAGTCTAAGAACACATCTTACTGCAAATCACTCAAAAGAGAAAGGGCATATCATTGCAATTTCATCTATAATTGCAGGAGAAGGTAAAACAACGACTACTTCAAATCTTGCAGCTGTCTTTCAAATGGCTGGATACAAGTCAATTATTTTAAGTCTTGATTTACGTAAACCTACCCTACACACCTATTTTGATTTACCAAATAACAAAGGAATGAGCACCTATCTTAGTGGAAACGATACAATCCAAGATATTATTTTTGCAACAAAATATACTGATTTACACGTTGTCAGTTCAGGACCAATACCAAACAATCCTTCGGAACTTATCCTCTCTGATAAATTGGCTAACTTTTTAGAAGTTCTAAAAACACGTTATGATTATATTTTTATAGATACAGCACCAGTAGGTCTGGTTAGTGATACTATTCACATTATGAAATTTGCTGATACCAATATTATTATTATGAAAGAGAAGCAGGCTGAAAAATCTTTTCTTGCTAGTTTAGAAAATATTATTGAAAAAAACAATTTAAAAAATGTCAATCTTGTACTTAATAATAGTCATTCTAAAAAGAATGGTTACTATGGCTATGGTTATGGGTATGGTTATAATGTAAAAGAAGTATAATTCATATTATTTAACAATATACAATAGCATTTAAAACTATTGTATATTATAATAACCATATTAAAAAAGGCAAACCATGCTAAAAAAAATTCTATTTACTTTTCTTATATTCTATACAACCATACTTTTTGCAAAACCTATTAACTACTATGTTTCAACCTTCGGAAAAGACTCTAATAATGGGAAAAGTACGACTACTCCTTTCAAAAATATACAAACGGCTGCAACACTAGCAAAAGCTGGAGATACTGTATATATTATGGGTGGCACATACCACGAAGCCATCGAAATAAAACATTCTGGTTCAAAAAACAATCCTATTCATTTTACCAATTACAAGAATCAAACTGTTGTAATAGATGGAAAGAAAAAACTTCCTACAGAAGAGTGGAGAGGTCTTCTCTCAGTAATGAATCAATCTCACATTAAAATTTCTGGTTTATCTTTAAAAAACTCATTATATGCTGGTGTTTTTATTGTTGATTCAGAACACATCTCTATTGTCGATGTATCTACCTATGATACTTTTTCAAGTGGACTTGGGGTATGGACAAGTAAACACATTTTACTCGATAACAATCGTGTTGAACGTGCTTGTAATGGGGGTAGCAATGAGTGTATTACTATAG
>Ga0256826_1001952_pt1 | contig 12743 bp, 9 predicted proteins | sample CV79metaG_FD_185975 | JGI IMG/M metagenome (GOLD analysis project Ga0256826, IMG submission 185975) | Hydrothermal vent microbial communities from East Pacific Rise, Pacific Ocean - CV79 | ecosystem: Environmental > Aquatic > Marine > Hydrothermal vents | place: Pacific Ocean: East Pacific Rise...
GCTTGTACGGCTAAACTTTTTTGTCTTTTTTCTGATAGCTGGAAGTTTAAGAGTACTTCGCTATTATTTTTTAACAACTCTATTTTAGGACGGTATATGCAATCTGATGTGTTAATTATAGGTGCTGGTGGGGCAGGTTTAGTCGCTGCAATTCATGCAAAAAAAGAGGGTGCGAGTGTAAAAGTGCTTACAAAAGAGTATCCAACGCGAAGTCAAACTTGTATGGCTCAAGGGGGCATGAATGCGGCTCTTAGTAATGCTGGAGAAGATAGTGTAGAAGCTCATATAGCAAACACTCTTAAGTCCGCACAAGGCGAAGCGAACGAAGAGGCTATCCGTTTTATGTGTAGTGAAGCTCCAAGTGCTGTAGAGTGGCTCGATAGCATAGGGGTTTGTTTTTCTCGGACAGAAGAGGGCAAAATCGCTCAAAGAACTCTCGGTGGAGCATCTGCTGCGAGGGCTTGTTATGCACAAGATTATACGGGTTTAAAAATCTTACATACGCTGTATGATGTTTGTTTAAAAGAGGGCATAGAGATAGAAGCAGATAAGTACCTTTTATCACTTTTAAAAGATGAAAATGGAACTGTCTGTGGTGCAGAAGTCCTAGACATACGAAGTGGTGATACTCTGCACTATATGGCAAAAGCAGTCATCATCGCAAGTGGAGGATATAGTCGTATTTATGGCTCTTACTCAACAAATGCAACGGCTTCAACAGGGGATGGTATAGCCATCGCACAAAGAGCAGGAGCAAAACTAAAAGATATGGAGTTTGTACAGTTTCATCCAACAGGACTGAAAAAATCCTCCATACTTATCAGTGAATCGGCTCGTGGAGAGGGTGGTTATGTGGTCAACTCTAAAGGGGAGAGATTTACGAACGAACTAGCTCCTCGTGATGTGCTCTCTCGTGCTATAGATGCAGAGATAAAAAAAGGGGAAGATGTTTTTATAGATATACGACATTTAGGAGAGGAGTTTATAGATGATTCTCTGCCGCAAGAGAGAAAGTTAGCAAAACTGTATGAAAATGTAGACCCTGTACATGAACTTATCCCCATAAAACCAGTAGCTCACTACACGATGGGTGGCATACAAGTTGATAACAAGTCACAAACAAATGTAAGTGGTTTGTTTGCTTGTGGTGAGTCTGCAAACCATAATGTGCATGGAGCAAACCGTTTAGGTGGCAACTCTTTACTTGAAATCGTTGTCTTTGGAAAAGAAGCAGGAGTAAATGCCTCAAAATTTGCAAAAGAGCAGGAGCAAAGAGTTCCAAAAATAGAGCAAGAAAACATCTTAGAGAGCATCAAAGAGTATACAAATGAACTCGATTTTTATGCACAACGCGAGAATATCGCCAAACTTTTTTATGAAAATGTTGGGATAGTCAGAACAAAAGAAGAACTCTCTTTAGCACTTCAAGAGATACAAAACATCAAACAAAACATTTCCAAGTTTGGTGTGAGTGACACTTCAAGAGTTTATAACACAAACTTAGTAGAGTTCATAGAGTTTATAAATATGTTAGATATCTGTGAAGCAGTTGTTCAGGGTGCACTACAACGCGAAGTGAGTTGTGGTGCTCACTTTATGGGAGAGTAAGAGTATGAGAATAGAGATAAAAAGAGAAAATGGTTTTGTGTCTTATGAAGTAGAAGCTCACAATGCGACTCTGCTTGAGGTTTTAAACAAAATCAAACAAGAGAAAGATAACACTCTAACATATAGTAGTTCTTGTCGCAGTAGTGTCTGTGGTTCTTGTTCTATGCGAGTCAATGAGGTGGAAGTCTTAGCCTGTGCATATAAGGTACAAGATGGAGATAAGATAGAAGCTCTTAAAAATATGCGAGTTATTCGTGATTTGGTTGTAGATATGGACAAATCTTATACTTTCAACGCCAAAGCAAAGGCATGGCTGAGTGAGTTAAATACCGGGGCAAGTATCATCCATGAAAAACAACACATAAATGAAGTCCAGAGTGACTGTATCTTGTGTGGCTCGTGCTACTCTGCTTGTCCTGTATATGCAGTCAATGAAGAGTTTTTAGGTCCTTTTGCTCTCACTCGTGTTTGGAAGTATGTGAGTGATGAACGCGAGAATGGAGTTCAAGAGAAGATAGATACTATCCAAACAAACGGAGTTTGGGATTGTACTTTGTGTGATGGATGTACTGTCGTTTGCCCTCAAGGAATTTCAAGTAAGGCAGACATCGAGAAACTTCGTGTTAAATCAACTATGGCAGGATATAGCGACCCTAGTTTTGCACAAAGTTTTGGTGGTGGATTTGGCGGAGACTTTGGCTTTGATGGAAGTCCACAGTTTTAGCGAAATTTCACTCGTTTTATAGGTGGTTTGTAGTGATGGTCTTCTCCCTCCACTGTCCATAACTTTTTTGCAAGGAGAGTAGCACTTTTATTCATATCTTTTACTTGAAGATGAAAATTTTCTTCTAGGTAGTGTATTTCTTCTTCTGTTGTTTGTACGTTTGTGACTAGTGGTAGAGGTCTTTTTGTATTGTTTTGAAGGTTGCAGAGGTACCATAACGCGAGAAAATCTTCACTATACTTATCTAGTGTTTGATGTGCATAATCTTGAAAATGTTTATAAGTACCTAATTCAAAAAGTTCTATAATTAGAGTGAGGGTAGCTTTGAGATGAACAAAAGGAACCATACTAAAAAGCTGCTTTGCAATGCTTTCACCTTGAGAGTATTTTGCTCCAATAAATAGACGAGCACCACCTTCAGTATCTCCAAAATTATTGGTTTTTAGTCCAATAAGCCCTATATCACTATGTCTATGTCGAGCACAGCCTTTTGAACAGCCAGAAAAGCCAACTTTTAACTGATGTTTGTGAATCAAATCAAGAGGAAGGTAAGATGTTTCATCTTTGATACTCCAAACACCATAAGGACATAAATTACCAGCACACGCAAGGATAGTAGCACTCTTAGGCATGTGTGTAAAAGGAGAGTTTTTTTCTAAAAGTCCTAAAATGTAGATGTTTTGGTCTATTCCAACGCGAATAGAGGCTTTATTTTCTTTTGCAAAAAGGGCTAGCTCTTTTATCTCATTTGTGTTTATTTTTCCAAAGTTTGTTTCATATCGAAAAGAAAAAGTATCATCTTTGAGTGTTTCAAATTTTTCAAAATGAGCCTGTTTTAAAATCACTGTTCCTGCACCTCTAAGGGATGCTTGATACTCTCCTTGGATGAGTTCTTTTAGTGTAACTAAGCCTATCTCTTTTATCATATAAAATAGCCTTGTTTTTGAACGCGAAAAACGAGAACCATGGGTGTAGAAAGTACTTACAAAGGCTTTAAAAAATGCAAAGACTTCTTCATATTTTAAGAATATATCCGCATCTTGTGCAAGCTCCGTGTTTTTGCCACCCATATAAACATTAAAACCATAGGTATCTTCTTTTTTTGCAAGGGAAAAGTATATGTCATTTGCAAAAAAAGCAGTAACATTTGCTTCATTCCCTGAGATACCTATGCTTACACGACGAGGAAGCATTCCGACATATTTTGGATTTTGTAAAATATACTCTTGCATTTGAAGTATAAGTTCTTGTACCTCTATCTTTGCATAGTTATTTACTCCATCATAAACATCTGTGACAATATTTCGGATGTTGTCACCAAAACTTTGCCATGATGTAAGCCCTTTAGTGTTGAGTTTGTACCAAATCTCTCGTACATTTTCTGCTTCTATATCGTGAAACTGAAAACCACCTCTTGTGGTGATAATGAGAGAGAGATTATATACTTGGGCTATATCACTGAGGTGAAGAAATTGTTCATTGGAGATTCTGCCACCTGCATTTCTTAATCGTATAGTAAATTCATCTTCTAAAAAATTTGTGTTAAAGATTCCAAAATCTTGTAGGTAGTAGCGATCACCTTCTCCTAAACTTTCAAAATCAATAGTATCAAACTCAGCAAAATAGTCATAAGGTCTTAGTCTTGCTTTATACTGTTCTCGTCTATTGAGTACACTTTGAGTAGTTGGTGACATAATACTTCTCCAAAAAAAGAAATAATATTATCAAAAAATTTGCTCATAGAAGATGATATATATCAAGATAGTATGTGAAAAACTAACTTATGTTATAATAACTAAAACAAAACAAAGGCTAACTGTGGCAAAAGAACATTCATTCGATATAACAGCAAAGATAGACGGACAAAACTTTAAAAATGCGATAAATCTAGTAGATAGAGAAGTTTCTAACCGTTACGATTTTAAGGGAACTACTTATGAGGTTACTTATAAAGAGAAAGAGAATGTTTTAGTGTTAGTCGCTTCGAGCGATAACAAACTCGATGCCCTCAAAGACATAGTTATAGCAAAGTTTTTAAAACAGGGTTTGTCTTCTAAGGTTATAGATGAACTTCGTGTTGAAGACTCTTCTGGTGGAAATCGTAAGGCTACTTTTAAAGTAGTAGACTATATAGAATCAAAAGAAGCTAAAAAAATCACAGCAGAGATAAAAAAGATGAAACTTAAAGTCAATGCTCAGATAGAGGGCGATAGTATTCGGGTTAAAGGTGCTAAGCTTGATGATTTACAAAAAGTTATGAAGATGGTTCGTGAAGAAGAGTGGGACGCACCACTAAACTTTGAGAACATGAGATAAGGGGCTTTTAATGAGTAAAATGAGTATAAATGATGCTGCCCAACATTTTGGAGTTTCTAAAGAAGCTATACATAATCGTATAAGAAGAGGTTCTTTGGAGTCTATAGTAGAAGATGGTGTTAAACTCGTAATCGTTGATGGAAATGCACCAAAACGCTCAGTACCTCGCGTTAGTGCAAGTAAGATGGCACTGGGCGATGAGCGATACTACAAACTTTTAGAAGAACAAAATGCGAAGTTACAATCTCGCGTTGAAACCTTGGAAACTGAAACACGAAGCCTACGCGATCAAAAAGAACATATGCTTATAGAAGAACGTATTAAGATAGAAAATATTTATAAAGAAAAAGATGAGCAACTTAAAACTATTTTAGCTTCTATCTCTTCACAGTTTATGCTAGGCTCTCCTGAAAAAGTACAAGAAGTTACTCATGAAGAAGTGGAACTTGTCGAAGCTGAAATCGAAGTAGTGCAAGAAAAAGCAAAAAATATCTCTTTAAAAAAATATCTCAAAACACTCGATTTATCAGAAAAAAAACAAGAAAAAGTTTTTAAACGATTTAAAAAACGAGAGGGAAAAGAAGAAAGAATTATCGTAAAAAAGAACAAATACTATGTTGATTTACACAACTTTTCTTATACGGATTTAGTTTAGTTAATAAACTTTAATCCTATTATGGTATTCCTCTTATAAATCATCTATTTTTAAACGTAAACCTTTTATGTGTGAAACAGGATAGGCAAAAGTGAGACCATTTCCATCTCCAACTATGTCAAGTTCTGTCATAACTTCTCGTATAATTGTGTCTACATTTTTACTTTGAGTAATAAACATAAGATTTGAGTCTGTTTCTTCACTATGTAGTCTATTATAAAAATTCTCTATTTTTTCAAGTCCCATGCCATGTGCTTGCATGATGGTCACACCTCTAGCCCCAGCATTACGAGCAGCAAGAAGGGCTGCTTCTTCTTTTTCTTTAGGAACTATGACATGAACAGCTGAAAAAGCCATGTTGTAGGAGTGAGTTTTATCTGTTCCTAGAACATTGACAGTTGAGAGTTCCATGTTTTGCACATCTTCAAGAGCATGACGGAGTTCGTTGAGTTTGAGTTCTTGTTTTTCATGTTCTCCCTTTACTCCCATCTTATCGGTGATAATTCCATAAAGCATTACAGTGAGCATAGGAAAAAGTGAAGCAAAAGCGATAAGCCCAAACCCATCTATGAGAGGATCTCTTCCTTCTATGTTTGTAGCAAGTCCAAGTCCAAGTGCTGCAACAAGGGGAACAGTTACTGTTGAGGTTGTCACGCCACCACTATCGTAAGCGATAGGGATAATGTACTTTGGAGCTATAAAAGTTAAAGCTACAACGAACATATACCCAGCCATGATATAGTAAACTATCTCTCCACCAACTACGATACGGTAAGCACCAAGTGAGATACCTATAGCGACACCTAACGCGACAAAAAGTCGTAAGATAAAGTCGTTAATCTTTCCATCACTAATTTCTTTTGCTTTTCTAGCAATAGCCGTAAGAGAAGGCTCCGCCATGGTTGTAGAAAAACCGATAAGAAAACCAAAAGAGTAAATGATGATGTTGTTGTCATACTGCGTAAGCTCAAAAGCCATCGTCTCACCAACAGAAAAAAGCCCCATCTCTAAGCCAACTATAAAAGCATCTAGGCCAAGTATAACAAGCCCAAACCCTATGACAACTTCTTTTAAGTTCTCAATGGGTTTTTTAAGAATGACATACTGAAAAAACACAATGACACCTAAAATAGGTATGACATCAATGATAACACCAACAAGCCCCTTGAAAATATCTAAAATATTAAAGTCAAAACTTACAGCATTACTAGTTGCAACAGCATCTGCGATGGTAGCTAGTGGGATATGTACTGCTACAGAGTCCATATACTCGTACACAAAAATGCCATAAAGTTGTACAAAAATCATAGGGGTTAATGAAGCAAAAGCAATAAGCCCAAAACCATCTAAAACAGGGTTTCTTCCCTTTATCGTTGAAGCAAGTCCGATGCCGAGGGCTGCGACAAGGGGAACTGTTACTGTAGATGTTGTTACCCCACCAAGGTCATAAGCAAGCCCCACAATCTCACGAGGTGCAAAAGCAGTCGCACCAACAACAAGAATGTAACCACTAATGATGTAGTAGTGGATAGGATGTCCCTTTATAATCCGCCAGACACCAAGGACTATGGCAAAACCAACACTAAAGGCAACAACCATCCGCAAAGTTGTCGCATCTATCCGACCACTACTTATAGAAGCTGCTTTTTGTGCAATGACGATAAGGGCAGGTTCTGCAACAGTTGTACCAAAACCAATCATAAAAGCAAAAATAATAATCCAAAAAGTAGACCCTTTATGGGCAAACTCAGTAGCTAAACCTTCACCAACAGGAAAGATTCCAACTTCAAGACCTAGAAGAAAGATGGCAAGTCCAACACCAACTATAGCAAGCCCTATAGCGGTTGCAAGCCAGTTTTCAGGGATAGTTTGAATAATCGCAAGTTGAAAAAACATAATGACAAGAATAATAGGCATTAAATCTCGAAATGATTCTTTTAAAAGCTGTAGAAAAGCAGAAATGCTCAACATGAAGAGTCCTTGAAAAATGTATATAATTTATTATAGCAAAAATAAGTGTTTACTTGAGGTAATTTAAAAATTCGTTTTTATTTAGCTGTGTTCTTGGTGTTTTAAAAAAAGAGGGCTTTGTAGCAGATGATAAGGAGTGTTAGATGGTGGTTCTGGAGAGATTCGAACTCTCGGTACGGTTAAGTACACATCCTTTCCAAGGATGCACCATCGACCACTCGGACACAGAACCACTGATAGTTAAAGAGTGACATTATAGCTCATTATCTTTAGAATGGACTTTAATGAATCCCAACTGCAAAATCGGGATACTATCTGCCATGATAGTGGTTTGTTTTTACTTGCTACTTGTGAGCTATTTTACTCTGTGCTTGACAGTTAAACCTTGCTTTTAGACTCAAAAGTGCTATAATACAAAATAAAGTATATAAATATGTTAAACAATATAAAGGTTTTAAAATGGATGTAAAGTTATCTGGGATATGGCATGAGAAGTTTATATTAGTACATTGGGTGATGGACTTAAAGAGTGAAGAGAACCCTCTTTCTTTTGAAGAATTTAAAAAAATTAGAGAAAAAGAAAATATTAAGAATAGAATAATTAAGATAAATACTTTGTTTAAACAAAGTAATATGATATTAAAGTTTGATATATCAAATAATAAACTACTTTTAAATCACTATGAAGTTTTCAAACATAGTTTTTTAGAAGAGAGTTTATACATGGGTGGGAAAGAAAACTTCATCAAGTATATACAAAATTATTTTACAGAAGAAAAGATAGAGTTTATGTTGGAAACTTTGATAAAAAGTGAGAGAACACGAGAAAAAGATAAGGAAATTTTAGAAAAATATTTACTTAAAAATGTTAAACAAAATAAATCAACTAATCAGAAAGAAAAAATTATCTATAGATATAATCTTGAAGAAGAAGAAAACATTTTTCTTCTTCATGAGATAGATGCTATGATTTCCCTTCTTAAGCGAAGAACAACAAGTGTATCATTTGGTTCAAGAGAGTATGTTGCAATCTCTAAAAGGATTGTAAATCTAAGAAATATAGTTAAAAATGTTAAACAAATTAAAGTATCAAAAGGAAAAATAAATGCAACTTTTAAAGCAAGAGAAAAAAACAAGGCAAATAGTGTCAAAAAAATAGAAAATGCTTATGCTTCCTTAGTTCAAAATGCTCAAAAAATTACCATCTATAGTATTGCTAAAGAAGCAGATGTCTCATATGCAACTGCTAAAAAATACAAGAATATTTTTCTAAAAGAGTTAGGGAGAGAGGAGTAGATATGTCAGTATGCTATAATCTATTCTTAAAAAGGTTCAAGGAGGTTGTATGGAAGTAGCTACTCTCATAAAGTATATTATTATTTTGGTAAGTGTTTTAGGTTTTTTGGTTATTTTATACATACTGCCACTTAGAAAAAAAGAGAAAAAGAAACAAGTACAGGCATCTAAAAAATCAGAAGATATCCCAACTTTGAACTATTTGAGTAGTATAGTGAATAACTCCCGAACGACATCTGAACAACTCTCAGATACATTAGCTTTAGTCATCAAGCATTATGGAATGATTCATCCTAAACTTGGTGTTCGTTCTCATCCTGATGCTGATATATATATGTTTTTGATTTTAAGATTATGTAGACATCCAAATACAAATAAAAATCTTATTGTTGGTTTTACAAATAAATTGGAAAAGTTAAATGAAGGTTATAAAAGAGAGATTAATGATGCCCTTTTGAAAGGGCTCAATTCAAGAGGTCGGTAGCTCGTCCTTGAATAGTGTCTACTCCTTTGTTTGAGAGGTTTGTAAGTACTTCTTGTGTCATAACACCCGTGGCGATGAGTACCGTTCCTATGCTATCTGTTATCAGACGTAATGCAGTTACGCTTTGCTCACTTTGAGTTAAAAAGTAGCTCGATTCACCTTTTATATATGTTGGGCGGAGTTCTTGAAGGTACTGGTAGTCTTGACTCTCACCGATAAACTCAAAAATCCCAAGTTGGATAGTATAGTTTTGAAAAAGAGTTTGGTACTCTCTTGTAAGCTTTGGATGTTTTTGTGTCAACTTATCTGGAATCTCAATAATAAGTCCAAAGTTGAGTTCTTTAGCATGTTTTTTAAAGAGTTTTTGCATCATGGTAAAACTCTCTTCAAGTATGAGAAATTCATAGGCCAAACGTAAAGAGTAGTGCTTGTCCTTACGAGAACTCTCTTGCTTTGTAAATAACATCTTTAAAACAGTTGTATATATGCTATTACTAAGCCCTGCTTGATTGGCTGGAGCCATAAACTGCCCGTAGTAGTATGTTTTATCAGAAGAGGCCTGAAGTGTAAGGCTGAGTGCATAATGCACTACTTTTTTTGTTTGTGCATTCACAACTGGCCATGAAACAAAGTCAAGTTTGTCGTGTTCTATAGCATCATTTATAAGCTCTCTCCATGCTTCTTTACCCATTACTTCGCTTGTTGTTGCCGCTTCTGCTAGATGGAGTTTGTTTTCATCAAATTTTGCTTGTGCTAGAGCATTGTCAGAGAGGGAAAGAACTTCACCGATACTTTGTTGGTAGTTATACTCATACAGTCCGATGCAAAGGTAGGTTTCTGTTATCTCTAATCCCTGTTCTTGTATATAGCTTAGGGAATCCTTCAAGATACCATGCGCAAGTCTTAGTGCCATTTTAGAACTTATATCTGGGATAAAGAGAGAAAACTCTGTTCCGTTCATTCTTGCTGTTATGGCATTGTCATGGCCTCTTACTGCTTGAGTGAATATGTCTGCTATAGCGAGAAAAAGGGCATCAACATTTCGATGTCCTATCTTTTCATTTGCTTCAATGACTCCGATAAGTGAAATCATCATGTTTACACCACCTTTTGACGGGGCATCAAGTTTGAGAAACTCTGGAAGTTTATCTATGAGGTATTTGCGGTTTCTTAGTTTGGTGACAGGGTCTATATATTCTCGCTCTTTTTGGCGTTTGAGCTCTTCGTTTCCTTTGTCAAACATGGCTTTGACTTTTGATACCATAGTGTTCATACCTACAACAACATCAGCAAACTCTTTAGTGCGAGGAATATTTTCTTGAATGATAAACTCATTACGGATAACTGCTTCAGCTTGTCTTTGCACACCTTTTAATGGGCGTAAGATATAACTAAGCATGATGTATAGAGCGATAAGAGAAAAACTTACAGAAATCAAAAAGACATAGAGTAGTTGTGTAAATATTTTATAAAGTGCTTTATAAACTATACCTGTATCACCAGTAACGCGAACAGTCCCTATCATACTCCATCCAGAAGAGACATCAGCATTGATAGGCTCAATGCTAATCTGAGACAAATCAATAAACCAAGAGGGAATATTCTCAAGAGGGTCATTATCTACCTGCTCATAAGTAAAGTTACCATCATTGGAAACAAAACGGATACTTTTAAAGTAACCACTATCAAACTCAGCATCTATAACACTACTGATAAGTGCCTCACTCTCACTTGCATCGGCTAGTCTGTTTTGCAGAGCAGAGATGTTGTTCACAGTTGTCTCGTAGAGGCTTTGAATCATGTCTTTTTTAGAAGATTGATAGTTGATAAACATTACAGAAGCAAGTGTTAAAATAATTGTTATAGATACGGGTACAGCCATCTGTTTAAATAAAGTCATAGTTTTTTCCTCTTCATATTAGATTCTAATTTTTTCCATTTTTTGGACTTTGCACCAGTGTCACCATTTATCATCTTCACCACTTTTACGATATCTTTTCTTTTGTTCGCAGGGAGTACTAAACGGTTGTTATTTCCCAAAATCAAGATGTCGCTGGTAGTTTTTGGACGGGCAACTTTCAAGTAAGAGAGTACCATATGTGAAATCTTTTTACCTCGTCTATTTTTATAGATAACATAGGTAAATTTCATCCGTTTAGGGTCAACACCTAACTCTTTTAAGATGTAATACTTGGCGATGGTATAGTCTTCACAGTCTCCCATGTTCTTGCCTACAAACTCATAAAGTGTTGCCCAGTAGTCATTGACACCATAGACTTGTTTGTCACTTTTATAGCGAAGTTGATTTACCCAAGTGTTGACTACATTGAGCTTTTTTAAGTCATCTGCTTTTTTAAGACTATGGAGTAAATCTTTGTCTATGGAGATAAAACGGTTTGCTGCAAACTGGTTATACTTTTTTTTTGCATCATCTATAAGTTTTGCTTCTATGAGTTGTGCAGAGAGAGTGAGTTGTACTAAAAAGAACAAGAGCACAGAAGTTAGATTTTTCATAGTTTGATTATATCTAACTTTGTCTTTTGTTAAAACCTGAAGAACCTTTTTTCGCGTTGGAGATAAACTCTTTAGAATAGGGCTTTAAGTAGCTAGGAATCGCTCGTCCTTTGAGTTTCATCATATCTTCAAGCATCTCTAATGCGACATCTTCTTCTCGTAACTCTTTTTCTCGCGTTAGATAGGTAAAAAGAAGTTCTCCTAGTCTTTGCAGAGAGATTTTCCAAGTAGAGTTAGTTTGCTCATAAATCCACAAAGAAAAAGCATAAAAATTTTCATATACACTTTCACCTTTCCAAAGCAAAAGGATACTTCTCTTAAAATTACCACTATTGTACGTTAAGTCCCAAAAGCGAGCAAAACGTTTCATCGTTTGAATATCCACAAAACTAAGCTCTGAGTTACTTAGAATGTCATAAGGAGGGATGTCGCTATAAACCATCTCAAAGTCTATGTCATGGCGTTTGATGTAAGTACCTGAGAGCTTTTTGAGTATACCTATCTGTATCTCGCAGTCTGCTAACGCGACAAGGGCATCAAGGTTTTTACCGAAACTCTCCAAACTCTCCCCAGGAAGGCCCACGATAAGGTCGAGATGGATGTGCGCATGAGTTTCGTTTTGTAAAAAGCTTACATTTTCGTGAATTTTATCAAGGTTAAGTATGCGAGAAACATTTTTCGCCACTACTGGGTTAAGTGTTTGTATACCTATCTCAAGTTGTAAAGCACCATGAGGGAAAAGTTTCATCTTCTCTTTGAGTGATTCTGGAAAATGGTCGGGGATAACTTCAAAGTGGGCAAAGTAGGGTGCTTCTTTGGCTAAAAAGAAATCAAGTATCTTGTTTGCACTTTTCATGTTTAAGTTAAAAGTTCTATCTACAAACTTGAAGTTTCTAGCCCCTCTTTGCCATAGCTTTTCAAACTCCTTTAAAATTTCATCGAGATTAAAGGCTCGTACTTTTTCATCCATAGAAGAGAGACAAAACTCACACTCAAAAGGGCATCCTCGTGAGATTTCTACATAGATATAGCGGTTTTTGATGTCATCGTCTGTGTAAAACTCATAGGGAAGTGTGAGTTCTTTGAGTTTTGGAAGTGTCATAGGGATGATTTTTTCTTTTGGTGCTGTGTTATTTATGATGTTTTTACATAGTTCATAAAAGGCTACATCCCCT